>UMGJ01071992.1_pt1 | contig 11249 bp, 25 predicted proteins | sample 1965221 | NCBI WGS metagenome assembly UMGJ01 (sample SAMEA4836067, study PRJEB28245) | human gut metagenome | biome: gut microbiome; material: fecal sample | place: Denmark | collected 2008
GCCGTTTCGCAAAAAGTCCGTACCTTCGTAGTGTAATTAAAACGATAACGATAAAAACAACAAAGATATGGCAACAAAAGAAGTTACATTAAAAGTAGAAAACAGATGGATGGATAGTTTGGAAAAAGCCTGTCTAAAAGTGGAGTCACCTTCAGGTAAAACTATCGTAATTTCCAAGATTGCTTTGTTTGACATTAAGTTAAGTGAAAAAGTTAATGCAACTCTCAGGAGATTTGTCAAAGGAACGGTGCTTTGGGAAACAGTGGATTTTGTTTCTAATGTTGATGAAATGAGAGATTTGTTGTCAATATCCAGTAGAATGTACTAATTTGTAAATAACAATAAAAATTGAACATATGGAAACTATAAAACTTACAAAGAACGAAAAGAGCGTATTGGTAGCAATAGTAGCAAATGCTAAACAAGTAGGAGATAACGGAGTTGAGTTCATTCTCGCAGACGTAGCAGAGGAAATGGGCAAGAACATTCGTAGCATCTCAGCAACCGCTGGAAGTCTTGCTAAGAAAGGAATGTTATTGACCGCTAATGGCGAAAGCTATTTTGACGGAGTAGTAACTGAAGCTGGACTTCATGAAGTAGAAGAAAGCGACAAAGTTAATCAAGAAGTAAATAATAACAAAAATCAAGACAATATGGAAGATAAGAATTTTGATGCTCCAGCAATGGACGAAAGAATTGTAAAGCTCAACGAGCTGAAGAGTGTTAAGATGGCAGCTTTGTCGAAGTCTAAAAGACCTGCTGCGAAGGCAAACAAAACCGCTGCTCAATACGTATTGGAAAATTGGGATAATGCGGAAATGTTACAAAAGTATGTTAATGACCCTGATAGTCCAGTAGAAAGCTATGAAGCGTATTGTATAGCGGATAGCCGTGTGAAGCAGTTGATGATTGAGGCGGCTAAGATAGAGAATGCTCGCAAAGAAGCCGAAGCAAAGCTGAAAGAAGCTAAGAAAGTTTACAAAGATGTTAATGGCGTTGAGATTAAAGCAGGATGCCGTGTTAAGGATTTGTCGGCTGACAAAGAAGAAACCGAAGTATTTGAAGATGAAGGCAAACTTGCGGTGAATGCTGATGGTACGACAGTATATCTCAGCGAGATTGAAACCGATAAGGTGTTAGAGGTAGTTACAAACAAAAAGCAAGCACCGAAAGAAAAGAAAGCGGATAAATCGAAGAAGGATGTTCAGCCGAAAGAAAAGGCAGCTAAAACTGCCCGCAAAGTGGGTGACGTTCACCCGAAACACCCGACATGGGTATGGACGGAGTATGCGCCAGGAAAGTTTGATTGGCGTACCAATCCGAAAGATAAGAAGCAGGGTCAGCGTACCGATATGGCGGACAAAAAGGAGAATAAGCAGCCGAAGTCCAAAGCAGCCGATAAGAAGGCTGCTAAGGGCAAGGAAGCAAAGCAGGAAGCTCCGAAGAAAGCAGAGAAACCTATTTATACAATTGACGAGTGGGTTGCTTTGCCTACCAAACCTACAAGCGCCAAAAGCAAAATGTCGGAAGCTCAGAAAGAAGCATTCAAGCTCATAAACAAGGGTTATCGGATAACGGCTGATAAGAAGTTCTTTCAGAATGCTGAAGGTGATAACAAAGCATGTAATTGGGCATCCGTTGAGGCTATGCTGAAGCGTTATGGCATAGACTATGTGCCTATGGGTTTGATTAAAGAGGACAAAAATGAAAAGTGATAGAATTAAGGAGGCAAAAGAAGCAAAGCAAAAGGAATTGGCTATTGACGTAGCTTTGGAGATAGTTTTGGGTTGTGACCGCTTTGACCGTACAGACCTAAGAGAGATTATTGACCAAGAAGGGTTTGACGTAGAAGAAATGAAGCAACAGACCAAAGACTATATCAAAGAGAATTTTCAAAGCAAAGACGAAAGCGGACATGTTGCTCCAACGGACTTTGTTGAAGAACAATTAGCATATTGGTACGAGCCATGGAAGTAAAGGAAAATCAAATCATCAAGGAGTTGCGCTGGTTATCAGAGAAGATGTTTGGTAAGCAAAAGGCATACTATGATAGAATGTTAGCTGACGCAACTCCTATTCGGATAGCACCTTTGTCGGAAGTATTTGATGAAGAAACAATCAAGCTCATAAAGACTCAAATCAGACCTGAGCCGAAACTCTGTTTCAAGAATGCTACGCTGCTTTGTACTATGTTTCCTGACCGTGTCAAATACGTTGAGGGTAAGTTTACTGTGGCTCATACGATAAGCACGGAGCATGCTTGGAATAAAGTCGGAGATAAGTACATTGATATTACTATGGAGATAGCGTTGGAGTGCAATCCAGCCGAAGAAGAATACATTGCTTTGGGAGAATATGATGAAAGCGAGATTTTGCCGTATTTGTTTGAAAGCAAGGTTTACGGAGGTATATATGAACAAAAATTTTTAGAAAACTATGGCAAAGATTTATCGAACAAACGGTGACGTGGAAAACGTAGAGCCGAAGAATGGAACAGACTTTCAGTTGGAAGAGCTTTCGGCAATCGTAGGAGGCTACATTGAGTGCTTGAATTTTACAGACGGCACTTTGCTTATTTGTAACGAAGAAGGCAAACTAATGAACCTGCCCTACAATAAAAGAGCTACAGACTTGGTAAGAAAGAACGGATACAATGATTACATTGTTGGTGATGTACTAATTTGTAAGACTGGGGAGGTGAAGTGATGAAAATAGTTTATCTTGATATAATGTTAGGCGGTTTGTTCGTAGCTCAATTGCCTTACAAGGTCAATCCGATATTTCCAGCAACCGATAAGGAGCTGCGTGAATATGTCGTTTCCAAACGTCCAACGCTACGAAACAAAAAGTTTGTTATAGCATTTTCTAACAATCGTGTAATATGAGCAAAAGATTATCGAAGTACGGAGTAGCAAGGATTTGTAACGCTATCTTATGCCTTGCCTTGCTCATCATAATAATGAGAGCAGCGTACAATACTTGGAGTATGTATGGGCAATATACTCTGTATAGCTTTCTTGTATCCTTATTTATTCACGGTACGCTCAGCGGTATGATTTACTTTGGTATTGATTATTTGTTGAGAAAAATTTTGAAATATGATAAGGATTGTAATTGATATGCAAGCAGCAAGCCATAATGGACTTGGAATAGTAGGTCGTAGGATTGTTGATAAGAAGTTTTCATCCAAGAAAGAAGCTATGAAGTATGTTTGCGACAATTATTATAACATAAAGTTCAACAATATAAAATATGAAAAAGTACATTGTTAAGTTTTTTGGAAGTAAGAACAAACGTGAGCAAATCAAACAAGTTAAAAACATGATTGTACAAGCATCAAGAGCTACGGAAGTTGAAGACATCTTGAGACACAAGTATGGATATGAAGTTATCAACGGTTTGAAAATAAGAGAATGTGAGCAAAATGAGAATGAATGATTTTTTTAAGATTACACTTGCTGCCTTGTTTGGCATAGTAATACTGGGTTGTGTAATTATGGGAATAATTCAGGAGTGTAGCAGAAGCAGCATTTACAGCACTCCTAAGAGAATTATAAAACGTGAGCGAATATCTGAAAGCTCCGACAAAGAAATATGGCGTACAAGCACGTATCAGCTTGTTACGGTGGAATATGATACGATACCTAAGAAAACCAGCTGGGATACAGCGCATGAATTACCAAGATGAAGAAAGCTATATTGATATTTGTATTAGCGGCATTTGCTATGATTGCCGTAGGTCAGGAGCCTTTGTTTAAGAAGTCAAGCAACAGCGTATCATCAAAGTGTATAAAAGGAAAGATTTATACAACTTATGAATACTTTGATTATTACTTTTATTCAGGCAAGACTGTTATCAAAAGTATTAAGTTTAAGAAAGCTGACCTGAACGACTACTTCAACCCAGAAGAAGCAGATTGGAACGCTACGGAGTTGTATGATGAGGATATTGAGTATTTGCGTAGTAAGAATGTAGAGCATTGTGATACCGTTGTGCAAGGAAAACGTTTTGTTGGTTGGTACGTTGTTATCCGAGATACCAAGACGGAGAAGAATTCAATCACTCCTAAACCTAAGAAGAAAACACCGCAAACAAGTTCTTATATGCGTGAAATTTAGCAATAATAGTTAAAATTTTGGGCAAAATAGTTAAAAGCAGGAGATTTACCAAAAATTTCTTGCTTTTTATTTTGCTATTTCCGCAAAAGTTCGTACCTTCGCTAACAGAAACAATAACAAATTAAACATTATCAAACATATGGATTACAATAAGGCTTATGATGAATGGGACGGTATGACTCCCAAAGAAAGAATGGATTGGTGTAAATCTATTGGAGAAGAATGCGACAGCGAAATAGCTTCAATGGACGCATACGAGCTTTCGGAAAACTATTATTGTTTTTGGACAACTATCAGAGAAATTTTAATGGAGGATTGAAATATGAAAGTAGTGAACTTGAGCAAACAGGAAACAAAGGATTTGTTAGCATTGATAAACAACTCCGATAACAAGTGCTATGATAACATTGCAAAGAAGCTGACCCGTGAGCCTTTGTATTTGACCGTACTAAAAGCCATTGACGGTCGTTTCGGCAAGAGAGTATTGAAACCTCAGTACCGTAGATGGTGGAGAGTGATGACCTATGGAGCGTTGGCGTTTCTGTTCTTCAGATTTGTCATGTGTCCGTTCTTTGCTTGGTGGGATAAGGTAGTAGCATTCTTGAACTATGTAATTTGGGGATAAATGAAGAAGATAGCGTTGATAATTCTTATCGCAATAGTGGTTTCATTGCCTTCGCAAGCTCAGAAAAAACGTACTATTACACATTGCCGTGTTACGGTATATCAGCCCATGAAATCTCAAACAGATGATAGTCCGTTGATAACGGCAGACGGTAGCCGCATTGATTTGGGTAAATTAAAGCGTAAGGAGATACGCTGGTGTGCTATTAGTAGAGATTTGCTATGGCTATTTCCCAAGGGCAAGCCTAAGCGAATATTGATTGACGGAATGGGAGTTTATGAGGTAAGAGATACGATGAATGAAAGGTTTGACCATTGCGTTGATATTCTTATCCACCCCAGTGATAAACGTAGAATAAACGAACGCAAGAAAATTACGATATTATGAAAAAGGAAACGGCATACAAAGTATTGGCCAAGATACGATGGCAGATACACATACAAGAAATGTTCTTGATGAAAGCAGGCAGGATACAGAGCCTGAAGCCCAAAGATAGAGAAATGATAATAAAAGATGTTTGCTGGGTTGACGGCACTCTTTCGGGACAAGTACAATATGCCCAACGAAGAAGGGAGAAGCTGATGAGAGCCTACGAGCGTATAATGAAGAAGCATATTAGAAAGTAATAGCAACACATTTACAAGTTTGCTCCTGTGTTCCAAGCTAAGAAGTAGTTAAAGACTTCGGATGAATAGCGATGGGCACAGGAGCAATCATTATTTTATTGGGTCAATTATTTGCTAATTGTCATTGTTACGCGCATACGCATACGCATACGCATACGCATAGAAGTATATATCTTTTTCACTCTGTAAAAAGATATTTATAAAAACTGAGTACGAAGTACGGTAAAAGGGAAACACGGTTTATATGGAAAAAGAAATTGTATGAAATTCTATCAAGAGAAAGTTAGCGAAGGTTTGATTCAATGTGAATTATATCGTCAATGCTTAAATAACGGCATATTCGCTTATCCAGAGTATAAATGTCGTATTAATGGCAAAAGATGTAGATTTGAATATCAATATCATATTGCCGCTACGAAAGGAGAAAATTGTATATAATATGCTTGGGGTGAATACCGAAGTAGAAACGTACTATTGGGATTTCAATTTTTCAAACGTCAAGATTATTTCTGACGATGTATTCGATATGATTTCAGAGTTTATTATAGCACAACGAAATGTTTTAACAGAATTATGATGAAACTAAAAATTAACAAAGCAACAAAGGATGACTTTGAGGAAATGCTCAAAAGTTTTCCGTTCACCGAAAGATACAAGAGTTTGATAGAAAAGGAGTTGAATTGTCCTTGGGAAGAAGTTGTTTGTTTAGATGTCCATCCAGACAACGAGAAAAGCGATGAGGAAGGATGGAATATTGACTCTTTCTTTCCAAGAGGCGTACAACCTCATACAGAGCTTATAAGCAAAGATTATCATACAGAGGATTTCACCTTTGGGCAAGTAATCAGGTTAAAGCAAGGCGATGCTTCATTTGTAGCAGACGAAAATGCAAGCCCGTGGACAGTTTATGCTAATCCTAAACAAATACAGATATTATGAAATTGAGAGAAAGTCAGATACCTGAGGACAGTGGAAAGAAGCAAGACGCTATTCCAGCGGACGATGAGCACAAACGTCTTAAAAAGACCGTCATTAGTTTCCAAGAAGAAGGCATTGTAATATCGGCATATGACCTACACACCATTGAGAAAGATATGAGGTTTGTGGAAAAACCGAAAGCTCATTGGGAATGGGGTATTGCTATAAACAAGGGACTTGAATCAGGTCAATTTGTGAAAAAAGCCGATATTTATATGTGGTATAACAGTGAAGAAGTACGTGACGAGAAATACGATAGGATGTTGAAATTACTGGAATCAGAGGGTTTGAACATCATAGAAGTTTAGAAAGCAAGTATAATAACGTCATAAATTGTTAAATTTTTAATTGTAAAACAAAATGAATAAGTATGATTTAGTGTCAGCAGTAGCCGAAAAGACTGGGCTGACGAAGAACGATGTTAACAAAGTGATTGATGCTATCCAGCCTGTAATCATTGAAGAGTGTGTTGATAAAGGTGGAGAGGTAAATTTGCCGCAGCTTGGTAAGTTCAAGCAGAAGGTTAATCCTGCTCGCAAAGGTATCAATCCGTTGACTAAGAAGCCTATGGACGTGCCCGAAAGCCATACTTTGCGCTTTCAGCCGTCATCTTCACTCAGGAAAGTCGTTGAGCCGAAGAAAGCAGCTGCCAAGAAAGGTAAGAAATAACCACATTTCTCCATGATGAAAATGAATACGGAGTTTGTAGCTTGACAACTCCGTATCTTTTTCTACAAAGTTTACAATAAAAATTTGACAATGATATGAAAGCGATAACGAGCAAAGAAAAGTTACCAAAGTTTCTTATGGTGAACGATATTCCTGAGAAGCGTTCTTGGAACAAACATCTTCTCAAGCCCTACAAAAAAGGAGAGATTGTAAAAGTAGCTCCTTTTGAAGAGCAGAAAAGGAATGATGCGTATGATGACCAGTTTAGATTTGTTAAGCCTAACAATGACCCATTATGGTTCAGACAAAGATATGTGGTTATATATCGCAAGGATGATAACGGAAAATTCACTTTGAAATATACCGAAGATTGGGAAAGTTTTGATTTATTAACAAAAATAAAAAAGTAACAAAATGAAGAAAGCTAAGATTGAAAAGAAACTCGCAAAGGCTTTGTTTAATGACAAAGAGCGTGCCGTGATTATGAACTCATTGTACTATTCGGTACATAAGTACAAACAACACGGAGATACCGACAATGCGGTATTTGTTCAGGCGGTTGCCAACCGTGTAGCCGAAGTGTTTGATGTTCAAAATCAGAAGTACACTAAGGCAGAGGTTGATGCTATTGTTGAGAATGCTCTTAATGAAGCAAAGAAGCGTTTTGTAAAGGTTCTTGACGCTGAGTCTAACTCACAATTCAAGAGAGGCTATCAGCAAGCTATGGAGCAGTTCAAGAACGGTATTTGTGTAGCCGTAGTCCACCACCCTGAAGAGGGAACGGAGAGTGATGGCGAGCAGAAGCCTGAGGCACCGAGCAATGATGAGAAGCCCGAAGGTGGGGAGAATAAGGACAACGCTGAGCAGACCGAAGGCAAATGATTTTTCTCGCAACGGTAATACTGATAATTGTGCTCCTTGTTCGTGGTGCCTATAACATGAAGAAGGGTCAGCCTTTAAGCAATCATAGCACTTCTGTTTCAGAGGTTGATAGCGATAAGAGACATTGTCGTGAAGCGGATTATCAGCAACCCGATATTTTAGATGTTAACAAGGCATTCATCTGCGACCAGTTGATGCTACATTTGTATGCTCTGTATTAGACGCTCAAATGTTATATTAAGTAATAGGCAATAGAGAATTTACATATATTCAGACAAACATTTTATCCTTGCCCCTAATGAAGCTGATGCATAAGCGGATTTAGGGGCAATTCTTTTTGAACAAAGTTCTATAAATAGAGAAAAATCAACATATATGATAAAGAGTAATTACATAGTATTTGATACAGAAACTGGAGGTTTGGACGAAACGAAAAACCCAATCACTCAGTATGCTGCTGTAGTTCTTGACGGACGTACTTTGAAAGAAATAGACCGTTGGGAAACATTCGTTAAGCCGTATGGAGATTTAGTGATTGAAAAAGATGCGCTTGACCATACGATGGTTTCAATGTCCGATATAAACAAGGGATTGAAAGTAAAGGATTTTGTTGCTACGGTCAAGGAGTTTTGGGAAACTCATAGGGCAAAATCAAAACGTAAGGAAATGGGACGGTTGGTTCCAGTAGGTCATAATATACCGTTTGATAACCGTTTCTTGAATTTTGCTTTGAATTTTTGCGGAGAAAGCAATGATATCAGTGAGTGGATGTATCCTAACTTTATTGATACATTTCCTATTGCTAAATTAGCTTTCGGAGTATTGGGTGATGAAAAGATAAATTTGGGAGCTTGTTGCGAACGTGCTAAGATTAAGCTCACCGATGCTCACGGTGCTATGAATGACGTAGAAGCTACAGCAGACCTTTTGCGTTGGTTTATGAAGAAGTTAAGAGCTAAGAAAGGAGAAGGAGCTGGGGATGACGTTTCTTCAGGTCGTGCGGTAGGTAGCGAGTTCTTTGAATTCAAATGTGCAGCAAAATGAGTTATCAAACATTTCAATTAGCACAGCAATTAGAAGAAGCGTTCAACAGCGTTGGTTCTTCTATGATGTCCGTGAACTTTGCAGCCAAGCTCCTTGCTTATGTATATGTTCGTGGTGGAGGTAATGAAGCCGTGACGATGCACGAAGGATTGAATGCCGGCATAGCCATAGCTCAACAGAAATTCAATATCAAAGGTGGTGAGCGTCCAGACTATAAAGGGATTGCTTGTATAAGAGCTTTCATCAATGAGCTTGAACGCAAGGGTGATGATACACCTTGGTTGAAAGACATATATCGTAGGTACAACTTGAAATAGACAGTTATTATAAACATAAATTGAAAATTTTAATCGTATGACTGAACAATTGAACAATGAAGCTCCGAAGCGTAAACGGAGAACAAAAGCAGAAATGGAAGCTGCCCGTGCCGCAGGTGAAGCTCCTGCTAAGAGAGTGAAGAAAGATACTGGTGAAACTAAGAAAGACGATGAGCAAGCACCGAAGGCACCTGAAACTCATGCGGTGAAGCCTAAGCTGAAGCCCGAACAGTCCGTACTTATTATGGCGTGTCTTGAGCCTCAGGTTGCTCAAAAGGCAATGGCTGCTGCTAAGGAAAGAGGTGTTGAAGTAGTTATTCTTGAGGATAAGGTCATTCATGACTATTTGGACATGAAGACTAAGAAGCCTGAAAGTTTGGGTGAGTTCTTGAGCAACACTTCCAACCGTCTTCAAGCAGAGCAAAACCGTACCAAACTTTGGATGATAGTTACAGGCGGTGCTCCAGTAGAACAAGCAACAACGAGAATTATCACCGAAACAGAGGTTGTGAAGAAGACAACGTTGTCTCATGGACAAGCAAAGGCTATGTTCAATCTTTTGAGAGCTTTCGGATTGTTGAGATTCACGAAAGGAACGCATGAGTTTGTTTTGAACTTTGACAAGAACGATTGTCATAATACTATCGAAACGGAAGTATTGAGTATGGCGGAAGTTATGAATAATGACATCTTGCGTTTCAAGAACAGTATTGAATCAGATACCAGTTTATCGGAAGAACAAAAGAAACAGAAATATGATGAATTCAAGAACAGCGTTTGTGAGTCGCTGCGCTTTTAGTAGTTTTGTTTTATTTAGTTGAGGCTGACGGAGCAATCCGTCAGCTTTTGTCGCATATAGGAGGATTATGTTTGATTTAGATACAATAGAGCAGAAAGATAAGAAGCTGGTAAGCCTTCTTCAGTCGCCAACGCATCAATTGGAATGTCTTTCAATAGTTGACGAGATAATTGATGGTATGGATGATAAAGGCATATTGGAGCTTATGTCAGGTTCAGGCGGTGACTTGGATTATGTATTGGACGGTTTGCTGCAAGATACATTCCAAGTTATGTACACGGGCAATCCTCATATTGATTTTGCTCCGAGATACACAGATAGGTTGTCTCAATCGGTAGAAGAAATATTGAGGTGCAAGAATTTGACATATTTCATAACTTCGGTAATGCCCGATTTTCAGTTGTCTTGGCATCATTTGGAATGGGGAGATTTGGTTCACCGCCATAAAAAGTTGTGCATAGAAGCTGCCCGTGACCACGGCAAGTGTGAAGCAGTTGGAACAAAGGTAAGAATGTATGATGGCTCCATTAAGAAAGTTGAAGATTTGATAATTGGAGATTTGCTAATGGGAGTTGATTCAAAGCCAAGAAAGATTATTCATCTTCATAGAGGCGTTGATGACAATATGTTTAGAATTGACCAAAGTAAAGGTGATAGTTATACAGTCAATTCTAAACATATTTGTACCGTCATTAAAATAGGTAAGAGAGGAAAGAATTTGACAGAACACGAAAAGAATATTGTTGATATTGACATTCCAACTCTTTTATCTTATTCAAAGAATTTTCTTTCAGAACGCATACGTGGTTTTAAGGTCGCTTGGGAAGCTCCTGAAAGAAAAGTATTGATTGAACCTTATTTCTTGGGGTATTGGTTAGGCGATGGAAATTCAAATAATCAAAAAATAACCACTGAAGATGTAGAAGTTGTTCAGTATTTAGAAGAATATGCTGAAAGACTTGGCATGACAACTTCAAGAAAAGGATTGTTGTCTAACATTAGGAGAAAAATAATATCTTGTAAAACCAAAAACAAGTTAAACATGTTTTTGAAAGCATATAACTTGATATATAACAAACATATTCCTAATGTTTACATACATAATTCAAGAAAAGTTCGTTTGGAATTGTTAGCTGGACTTTTAGATTCAGATGGAGATTTATGGTGCAATGGTTATCATTTTGGCAATA
>UMGJ01095177.1_pt1 | contig 11248 bp, 9 predicted proteins | sample 1965221 | NCBI WGS metagenome assembly UMGJ01 (sample SAMEA4836067, study PRJEB28245) | human gut metagenome | biome: gut microbiome; material: fecal sample | place: Denmark | collected 2008
CTGAATACCAGTTCTGGGTTAGCCGAACATTCGGGGTAAACTCCAAGAGATAATTTTATCCCGTTTGGGATTACACAAAAGACCTCGAAAACCTTGTGCTTTCGAGGTCTTTGTTATAATAACAGCTTTACCGCAAATGTGATAAAAACGCTTCGCCGCGCGACTTGTGCACATTTTCCAAACAATTATGAATTGGCAAACCTAAAGAATGTTCTGCATGCACTAGCAGCGCTGTATATGCTGCTATATAAAATGCAAAAAGAATTTTACCCGGATTGCGCCTATGCGTGCAAATCCGACTTGTTTGAAATTGTTATTGTTTGAACAAACTCTTAGCTCTAAAAAAGTCGCATACCAAAGACACCACCGTCTTGTATGCGACTTTTTTTGTTCCATAAAATCAAATGTGGAAAAACCTGTCCGCCGTTTTAATTCTGCCCTGTCCTTTTATTCCACCGCCGGTGTAACCAATCCGTTTTCATCAATGGAAATGTGGTAGGCAGAGGAGAGATCTTCCATGTTCCGGAAAAAGGTGCTCTGCTCTTCCGGCGTGCCATAGTAGATAACCTGGCAGTTTGTCTGCCGTGCCGGGATCAATTGCAATTGCGTTTCGTGGGCATCTGCGGTTCCGCTGATGTGCAGCTCTGCCAGCATGGTGTCCATGGACTTGCCATTGAACCAGTAATTTCCCATGGAGTAGAGAATGGGCTTTCCGTTGTAGAATTCGATTCCCTGTAGACAGTGGGTGTGATCGCCGATCACAGCATCCGCGCCGGCATCAATCAGACCGTGCCCGGTTTCTGTCTGATATTCTTCCTGGTAGGTAGCGGTTTCCACGCCCCAGTGCATGTAAACCACTACATAATCCGCATTGGCAGAAGCCTCTTTGGTGCGCTGATACAGCAGCTCTGGTTCTACTGTCCGGAATACGCCGGGGCTGTTTTCCGTAGCACCTTTGGTCTCTTCCACCCATTCTACCCGGGTTCCAGACAAGAATGCCACAGTAAATCCGTCTAATTCATAGTAGTAAATGGAAGAGGCTTCGTCCAGATCCTTTCCGGCACCCACATAGGGAATGTTTGCATTTTTCAGAGTGTCCAGGGTGTCCAGCAGGGCATCCTCGCCGTAGTCATAGGTGTGGTTGTTGGCCAGGGAGACAATATCTACCCCTAAATCGTGGAGCACACTGACATTGGCCGGATCGCCCCGGAAGGTAAAAGGCTTTCCGGGGAGGGCAGAACCGCGTGTGGAATACTGGAACTCATTGTTGATAAAACAGATATCCGCATTCTGCATGGTCTGCACCATAACCGGATCAATGCATTGGGTGATATCCTTGTCATGATCCAGCCAATACTGTGTGGTGCGCGCTCCGTCAGCTACGCTGATATCACCGGAAAAACAGAGCGTGTAATCAAACGGCTCCTGGGGCGGTTCAGTGGGCGTTTCTTCTGCCGTGCTGCCGGAATCCGCCCCGGTGTTTTCTGTGGCAACCGGTGTCATACCCTGCGCACTTCCCGGCGCATAGGCTTGTTGAATCCTGGTGGCTTTTCGCGTGCCATGAATGGACAGAATCACAATCAGCAATGCCACCGCAAGCAGACTGATAAAAATGACAGGCAAAAATTTGCGCCCGCGTTTTTTCTTTTCAGATCTTTTTTCAATGTACATGTAACAATTCCTCTCTTTGTGCAGTTCATTTGACAGAAACAGACTTCTTCATATTTTACCATATTTACCGGAAAATGTCTATGGAATAATTTCCCGAAAATGCGGCAACCTGTTTTGAAAAAAACGTGACATGTGCTGAAAAAGCGTTTTGTCACCCGGATTCTTTCGTGAAATAGGTGTCTTTTATTTTGAAATCTACGGTTATTCTGTCAAAATGCAGAGGAAAATGCGGCTTTTCGAAAAAAACAGAAAGCGCTTTTAAAATTGCGTGGAAAAATTCACGATTATGTGGTATACTTTATGTGTTAAAAATGGAGCAGTCCGGGCAGAAGACAAATTTTGCTGTTCGCTGCTGCGTCCGTTCGAAGGAATTGGTACGCTATCATCATGTACAATTGCTTTGGAAAACAAAGAGGAGGTATCTTTCATGAAAAAGGTGCAGTTTACAGAAACTGTTTTGCGGGATGCCAATCAGTCCCTGATGGCAACCCGACTGCCCTATGCAGATTATGCCGACATTTTGCCGGTAATGGATCAGGCGGGGTATTATTCCATTGAATGCTGGGGCGGTGCAACATTTGACTCCTGCCTGCGTTATCTGAACGAAGATCCGTGGGAGCGCCTGCGGAAGCTGCGGAAAAATCTGCCGAACAACAAGCTCCAGATGCTGCTGCGCGGCCAGAACCTGCTGGGCTATAAGCACTATCATGATGATGTGGTAGAAAAGTTCATCGAGCTTTCCATTAAAAACGGAATTGACATCATCCGTATCTTCGATGCGCTGAACGATTTCCGGAACTGTGAAACCGCACTCAACGCAACGATGAAGTATGCAACCAAGAACACCATCGCTTCCGGCTGTATCTGCTACACCCAGAGCCCGGTGCACACTGTAGAAAAGTATATTGAAATGTGCCGGGAACTCAAGCGCATGGGCTTCCAGACTATCTGCCTGAAGGATATGGCAGGCACTATGACACCATATGAGGCAGAGCACCTGATCAAGGGCATCAAGGACGCAGTAGGCGATATGCCGCTGATTCTCCACACACACAGCACCACAGGTATGGCTTATATGACACTGACAAAGGCCATTGAATCCGGAATTGACGTTATCGACACGGCAACGTCCTGCTTCTCCGGCGGTACTTCTCAGCCGTCTACAGAGACCATGTTCTATGCCTGCCAGCAGTATGGCATTGAAACCGGTCTGGATGAGGACAAGATCAATGCTGTCAATGATTACTTCAAGCCGATCAAGCAGAAGTATATCGACAACGGTCAGATCAACCCCAAGAGCCTGGGCACAGATGCACAGGCACTGGTATATAAGGTGCCGGGCGGCATGCTGTCCAACATGATTGCCAATCTGACAGATATGAAGGCAATGGACAAGTTTGATGCAGCACTCCAGGAAATCCCGAAGGTTCGTGCTGATATGGGTTATCCGCCGCTGGTTACACCGCTGTCTCAGATGGTGGGCAACCAGGCTGTTACCAATGTGCTGGTTGGCGAGCGCTATCGTCAGATTTCAAAGGAAATCCAGAACTATATCAAGGGTGAATACGGCATTGCGCCGGCACCGATCAGCGAAGAGCTGCAAAAGAAGGTACTGGGCGAAGGCGGAAAGCCGGTAGACTGCCGTGTAGAAGACCAGAAGCGCACCGGACAGGAAATGGAAGATGCAAAGAAGGCACTGGGCGATCTGGCAAGATCGGAAGAAGACCTGATGAGCTATATCTGCTATCCGGATCAGACTGTGAAATTCCTGGAAAACCGGAAGGCGCAGGAAGAAAACGAAGCAGTCTATACCATTGAAGCAATGGACTAAGGAGGGTGTTCTATGCCACAGATTGGAATTCTGGCAAGTAAAATGAGCATCGGAGATGCAGCCATTACCGCTGTTTTTGGCTATGTTGTTGTCTTTTTCGGTCTGCTGCTGCTGATGCTGGTGCTGCATATTATGGCAGCCGTTTTCAAGAGCCAGGCAAAGAAGAAGGCACAGGCAGAAGCTGCGGCAAAGCCGGAGCCGGCAGCAGCCGCTGCACCGGAACCGGAAAAGCCTCTGGCACCTGGTTCCGCTGGCCATATCAAGCGTTTTGATGTTCCGGATAAGGAAGCAGCCATGATTATGGCGATTGTTGCAGATCAGATGGGACGGCCGCTCAACGAGCTGCGCTTTTTGTCCATCCGTGAGGTAAATGAGGAGGCAAACGAAAAATGAAGTATAAAGTTACGCTGAATGATAAGGTATATGAAGTAGAAGTAGAAGCAGGAAAGGCTGTTCTGCTGGATGAATATGAAGCGTGCGCACCTGCCCCGGCCGCAGCTCCTGCTGCTGCACCGGCACCGGCTGCCGCTGCTCCGGCACCTGCCCCGGCCGCAAAGGTAGATCTCAAATCCGGCGAACCGGTGAATTCTCCGATGCCCGGCAATATCCTGCGGGTAGAGGTAAAGGAAGGCGACACCATTCAGGCTGGTCAGCTGCTGGTTGTGCTGGAAGCCATGAAGATGGAAAATGAAATCCTGGCACCCCATGACGGCACGGTTGCACAGGTAGTGGTTTCAAAGGGCTCTGTTGTAGAAACTGGCTCACCTCTTGTCGTTCTGGCGTAAAGGAGGGGTTTGCATGAATATCATTGAAACCCTCCAGAATCTGATGAATGACTCCGGTTTCGTCAGCTTTTTTGCAGACGGCGGCTGGAAGAACCTGGTCATGATTGCGGTTTCCTGCCTGCTGCTGTATCTGGGCATCAAAAAGCAGTTTGAACCGCTGCTGCTGGTGGGCATTGCCTTCGGCTGTCTGCTGGTCAATGTATCCAACTTCTTTGTGGACGGTGTCAGTTCCTCCAATGCGCTGTACCATCCGGAACTATGGAACGCGTTCCTGGAAGAAGGCGGAGAATACTACCATAGCTATGGACACATCATGGCAAACGGCGGCCTGCTGGATATCCTTTATATTGGCGTAAAATCCGGCCTGTACCCGTCCCTGATCTTTCTGGGCATTGGTGCCATGACCGACTTTGGCCCGCTGCTGTCCAGCCCGAAGAACCTGCTGCTGGGTGCGGCTGCACAGATGGGCGTATTCCTGGCATTCTTCGGTGCAGTTTGCCTGGGCTTTAACGGCAACCAGGCTGCATCTATTGGTATTATCGGCGGTGCAGACGGCCCGACAGCCATCTTCCTGACCAGTAAGCTGGCACCGGATCTCCTCGGCCCGATTGCCATTGCAGCATATTCTTATATGGCGCTGATCCCGATGATTCAGCCGCCGCTGATGAAGCTCCTGACCACAAAGAAGGAACGGGAAGTCAAGATGGAAATGTCCCGTCAGGTCAGCAAGACCGAAAAGATCATCTTCCCGATCGTCGTTTCTCTGGTGGTTATTCTGCTGCTGCCGTCCACCGCTCCGCTGATTGGCTGCCTGATGCTGGGCAACCTGTGGCGGGAATGCGGCGTGACCGAGCGTCTGTCTGATACCGTACAGAATGCACTGATGAACATTGTTACCGTATTCCTGGGTATCTCTGTTGGTGCAACTACTGTTGCTTCTTCCTTCCTGACCTTGAATACCCTGAAAATCGTGGTACTGGGTCTGCTGGCATTCTGCTTCTCCACAATTGGTGGTCTGCTGGGCGGTAAGGTAATGTATATTGTAACTGGCGGTAAGGTAAATCCGCTGATCGGTTCTGCCGGTGTATCCGCAGTGCCGATGGCTGCCCGTGTTTCTCAGAAGGTTGGTCAGAAGGCAAATCCGTCCAACTTCCTGCTGATGCATGCAATGGGGCCGAACGTAGCAGGCGTTATTGGCTCTGCTATCGCAGCAGGCTTCCTGCTGGCAGTATTCCGCTAAGCAAAGCAAACGGATTCTACAAAAAAACAAATGCGTCTGTACAGACTCTGAAAATCAGCGGCTGTATCCGGCACGTACTGACATGGATTCCTACGGGGAACAATGGCAGGCATCCGGGTGCAGCCGCTTTTTCGGCGAAAAATGGGCGCACCGGATAAATTGCGCGTTTTTTCTGGAAGAGGGAGAAAAGGAAACGGCCGAATTCTTGTGCATATCGCTGAAATCAGTGCCGCGTACCCGGATAACCACAATTCGATTGCATTCCGGAAAAAATTGTGGTATAATGAATGCAACAAATACGGAAAATAGGTGAGAAAAATGCGGATTTTACATACAAGACCAGATGAAGACGGCTATTTCATGCCGGCGGAATTTGAACAGCATATCGGCTGCCTGATGATCTGGCCCACACGGGGAGATTCCTGGCGCAGCGGCGGCTGGCCGGCAAGAAAGGCATTTTGCGCTGTGGCATCTGCCATTGCAGCTTCTGAGGAAGTGACTATGTTGGTTGATCCGGCACAATATGAGACTGCACGCGCCATGCTGCCGCCGGAGGTGCGTCTGGTGGAAATGACAACCGATGATTCCTGGGCACGGGATGTGTGCCCTACCTTTGTCCGGAATGCAGCGGGGGACTTGAGAGGCATCGACTGGGGCTTTAATGCCTGGGGCGGCCTGGAGGACGGCTTGTACTTTCCCTGGGACAAGGATAACCATGTGGCCAGAAAGGTCTGTGATCTGTATCGGGCGGATTCCTATGACTGCCGGGACTTTATTCTGGAGGGTGGCAGCATCCACAGCGACGGCCAGGGCACAATTCTGACAACAGAAGCATGTCTGCTGAGCCGGGGACGCAATCCGCAGCTTTCCAAGGCAGAGATTGCAGAAAAGCTGTGTCAGATGCTGGGGGCACAAAAGGTGCTCTGGCTGCCTCGTGGCATCTATGGAGATGAAACCAACGAGCATGTGGATAATATCTGTGCATTTACAGAACCGGGACATGTGGTTCTGGCATGGACAGACAACCCGTCCGATCCGCAGTATGCCCTTTCCCACGCCTGTGATGCATACCTGCGCAGCCAGACGGATGCCAGAGGGCGGGCAATCCAGATTACCCGTCTGCCCATTCCGGAAAGCCCGGTTTGCATTACCGAGGAGGAGTGCCGGGAACTGGATCTTTGGGACGGCGAGCCGACACGGACACCGGGAGAGCGGCTGGCGGCCTCTTATGTGAATTTCTACATTGCCAATGCTGCTGTTGTGGTGCCGCAGTTCGGGGATCCTATGGATGAGACTGCGTGTGCGATTTTGGCGGAGGTGTTTCCGCAGAGAAAGATTGTTCCGGTTGCTGCACGGGAGATTCTCCTGGGCGGCGGCAATATTCATTGTATCACCCAGCAGATTCCTGCCGGGGAGAGGAGTGTTGAAACATGCGTCAGAGAAAAATAAGTGCGATTCAGATGGCCTGCACCGCAGACCGGATGGAAAATTGTCAGAAAGCAGATCGGCTGGTACGGGAAGCGGCCGCAGCAGGTGCCCAGATTATCCTGCTGCCGGAGCTGTTCGAGCTGCCATATTTTTGCCAGGAGCGCCGCTATGCGTCCTACGGCCTGGCCTGTACCCCGGAGGAGGATCCGGCAATCCGCCTGTTGCAGCAGACGGCGGCAGAGCTGGAGGTTGTGCTGCCGGTGAGCTTTTACGAGCGCGCCGGTACAGCGCTGTACAATTCCGTTGCTGTCATTGATGCAGACGGCAGCATTCTGGGGATTTATCGAAAAACCCACATTCCGGATGACCATTTTTATCAGGAGAAATTCTATTTCACGCCGGGTGACACGGGCTTTCGTGTGTGGAATACCCGGTATGCCAGAATCGGCGTGGGAATCTGCTGGGATCAGTGGTTTCCGGAGGCAGCGCGCTGCATGGCGCTCCAGGGCGCAGAGCTGCTGTTCTATCCAACTGCAATTGGCTCAGAGCCGATTCTGGAGGTAGACAGCGCACCGCATTGGCAGCGCTGTATGCAGGGACATGCGGCAGCCAATCTCATGCCGGTAATCGCCGCCAACCGAATCGGAAGGGAAGAGATTCACCCGGATGCGGAAAATCAGAACCAATCCTCTGCCCTCTGCTTCTATGGCACCAGCTTTCTCACAGACGGCACCGGCGCTGTGGTACAGCAAATGGGACGGGAGCAGGAAGGCTTTCTGCTGACGGAATATGACCTGGATGAGCTGGAAGAAATGCGGATGAGCTGGGGCGTGTTCCGGGACAGACGGCCGGAATGTTACCGTGCAATCAGTAGCCCGGCACCGGTTATGCTGCCGAAATCTCCGGAAAAATAAGCGCTTTTTTCAAATAGACATATGAATATTGTCATGGCAATTGTGATAATATGGTTATTTTTTCACATGGAATTTGTGCAGTTTCAGCTGTTTCGTTCGGGAAGTTTTGTGCACAGCGCTGAAAATTCGACACTTTTTTCGGCATTGGTAACAAAAGGATTGACACAGCAGAAAAAAATCGGTATAATAAAAAATGGATTCATGACATTTTGATTACAATCGGCAAGAGATTTTAGCCGATTTGATACGAAGGCATACCATGATGGGCATATTAACCGGAACCCATCTGACGCGAAAGGACGTGAAACCCATGGCGCTTCGACTGCGCAATTTATTGCTGGCGGCTGCCGGCGGCGCACTGGCCGCATTGTGGACAGGCTCCCTTGGTGCAGCAGCAGATGAAATCAACGTCGATACAGTACCGGCTGTGCTGAACCGCTTTGTCATTACTGACAGCGGAAACCGTGTATTGACCGGCAGTGTTGCTTCTGACGAGGTTACCCAGGCCGGCTGGTACGTATCAGAAGATGACAGATTGTTTTATTATTACAGTGACGGTACCTGTGCGACAGAGGAAACCACACTGGACGATGGTTATACATATGTGTTCGCCGCAGATGGTACCTTAAAGACTGGCTGGCAGATGGTAGACGGAAAGCGGTATTACTACAGTGCTGAGGCCGGCACACCGGAATTTGGCTGGCTCTCTTATATGGATCATCTCTATTATGTAGATGAAACCGCCGGAAAACTGACTGGTGTACAGACAGTAGACGGTGTTCCGTATACATTCGACAATTATGGCAGCGTACAGACCGGCTGGATTACCTATGAGGATGGCAGCCTGTACTATTATGATGCCGATGCACAGCCTGCAAATGGCTGGACAGAACTGGACGGCAATACCTATTATTTCACAGCCTCCGGCGCTGCAATGGGCATTACCACAGTAGATGGTATTCTCTATGATTTTGATTCCAGCGGACGACTGCAAACCGGCTGGATTACAACAGATGACGGTATCCTGTGGGCAAATGCACAGGGAGAACTGGCAATTGGTCTGACACAGATTGACGGAAAGACCTATTCTTTTGATGCAAACGGCATCATGCAGACCGGCTGGGTAAATACCACATCCGGTACCTGCTATTTTGATGCAAATGGTGTTATGCTGACCGGCCTTCAGCTGATTGACGGAAGCGTTTATGATCTGAACAAACAGACCGGTGCAATGGAAATCGGCTGGCAGACCATCAATGATGCAATTTACTACTTTGGAACAGACGGCAAGATGGTAACCGGCTGGATGGATGCCACACAAGGTAAGATTTACCTGTCCGACAAGGGCATGGTGTATGGCCTCCAGAAAATTGATGGAAAGACTTATTCTTTCTCCACCGAAAACGGCGTGATGCAGACCGGCTGGCAGACTGTAAACGGCAAGCTGTTTTATTTCAATGAAACTACTGGCGTTGCAGAAACAGGCTGGAAGGAAGAAAATGGCAAGAAGCTGTACCTCACAGAAAGCGGTGCGGTGACTGGCCTGAAAGAAATCGGCGGAAAAAAGTATTATTTTGATCTGTCCAGCTGCACAATGCAGACCGGCTGGATCACTATCAGCGGTACTTCCTACTACTTTGATCCCACGACAGGTGTTATGACACAGACCGGACATCAGCCGGTTCAGCTGGATGCACCGGATTATAAGCAGTTTGACAGCAGATGGGCAAGCAAGAAGATCGGTTATTCCACCATTAAGCAGGTAGGATGCCTCACCACAGCAATTGCGATGAAGTATTCTTATGAAACCGGGGTGGAAACAACACCGGATAAAATGGTGTCAAAGCTGAGCTACAGCGGAGACAATCTCCTGTGGGTGTCTTACACCAACCTGGGCTATACCATGGAATCCCCGTCCAATAAAACGCTTTCACAGGCGGATATGCAGAAGATTTATAACTGTCTGCAAAATGGAAAGCCTGTTATTATCGGAGCAAAGAAGTCCAGCGGCGGCCAGCATTATGTACTGGTGACCGGCTATACAGGTTCTACAGGATCCAGCTTTACCCTTTCTGATTTTGTAATCAATGATCCGGGTTCCAGCACACGCAAACGGTTAAATGAATTCTTTGCTGTGTATAAAAGTCTCTATCGGATTATTTATTAGTACGTTATAATTTATGAGCCGTCATCAAAGGGATGACGTGCTTCCGGGCGTAGCGTGTCCGGGTTTATCACAAGTGCATATTGTGGTCTTGTTTCCTCGCGGTAAAAGCCTGCGGGGATTTTTTGATGCATAATGTGAATAGAAAAGCGTATCAATGCATCAAAAAATCAAATAAAACGAATTTTAAATAATTGAGAATGGAAAAGCAAGGAAAAACTTAGGCTGTGTACAAAAGAAAATTGTATATGCTCCGCTGTATCATATATATTTCCGTGCTTTTTCCACAAAATAACTTGACATTTTCATAGAAAAATGTTATACTAAAAACAATGGCGTAAAGCGATTTTTGTGAAGAAAGGATGAAATGTCATATGAAGAAATTGCTTTCTCTGATTTCAGCTGCGGTTTTGGCGTTTACCGGAACAGCGGCTGTGGTTCCTACGGCTGCTGTCACGGCAGAAGAGGCCAATACCACTTATAATTATGGTGAAGCACTCCAGAAATCCATGTTTTTCTATGAGGTGCAGCAGAGCGGCGTAAAGCCGGATTGGAACGAAGTCAGCTGGCGCGCAGACAGCATGACCAATGACTATGTGCCTGGCGGCTGGTATGATGCCGGAGACCACCTGAAATTTACCCTGACCAATGCGTATTCTGCGGCATTGCTGGGCTGGGGTCTGCTGAACTATGGCGACGGCGTGGATAAGGCCGGCCAGCGGACAATGTATGAGAATAACTTGCAGTTCGTGCTGGATTATCTGGTGGGCTGCGATCAGGGCGACAATATTGTGTACATGATTGGTGAGGGCTCCTTTGACCATGTGTGGTGGGGCGCTGCTGAAATGTATATGAATAAGTATGAGCTGATGAAGGGTGAAACGGAGCGCCCGTACTATACCTGCGAGGACAGCTGTATTGAAGCGGATATGGCAGCGGCACTTGCTACTGGTTATCTGAATTTCAAGGATTCCAAGCCGGAAAAGGCTGCGGAATATCTGGAACACGCAAAGGATCTGTTTGACCGTGCCGACAAGCTTCGTGCAATCGGGGACGACCCGGAAGAGCAGCCGTATTACAAGATCACCACATTTTATGATGATCTGTTCTATGCTGCAAACTGGCTGTATATGGCAACCGGCGACCAGAAGTATCTGGATCTCTGCAAAACTGACTATATCCCGAATCTGGGCAAGGAAGAACAGTCCAGCGAAA
>UMGJ01053485.1_pt1 | contig 11155 bp, 6 predicted proteins | sample 1965221 | NCBI WGS metagenome assembly UMGJ01 (sample SAMEA4836067, study PRJEB28245) | human gut metagenome | biome: gut microbiome; material: fecal sample | place: Denmark | collected 2008
CAGATGGCAGCTACAAAAAAGTCATGGCTAAGTATGCCAATCCCGTTGTCCTGATTCTGGATGAATGGCTTCTATTGAAACCAACGGATTCAGAACAGAGGGATATCTTCGAACTACTTCATAGGAGACGTAAGAAATCTTCAACGATTTTCTGCTCCCAGTATGAATTCGAGGAATGGTATGACCAGCTCGGCGGTGATGACAGTCCTCTGGCAGATGCAATCATTGACCGCATCGCTCATGACAGTTATCGCATCAACATCACAAGCATTGATGCCGAACATGACATCTCAATGCGTGAAGTCTATGGATTAGACAAAACATTACGCGAGTAAACTCGCATAAGCGGTTTCCGTTAGTCCGGACAGGCGGTTTCCTGCCTGCCGGACTTGCGGTGTTATCGCACAAGAATATTCACTGCTCATATGAATCGTCAGTTTCCATACAATTAATATAACGTATAAATGGTGTAATGACCAAGCCTTCTAGGTCAACTGCATCTCCTTGTTTTACGGTTGGAAATTCACCAGAACATTCCACCATATAATCTGCATTTTCATCCAACACCTGATCGGCATTATCAAACGAAAATGTCAGTCCCGGCTTCTCTTGTCTGATTTTTACATAACCGGATAAGGAGGTACCGCACTTACCACATGTAACAACAATAGGATGTTCTTCCTGCCATCCAACTTGTAATCGTACTCTAGTAATGCTTCCACATACTTGGCATCTGATAAAAGTATTAAAAACCATGTATTTTACCTTCCTTCTTAGAAATTATTTGAACATATCATCATTCCAAACAAGTTTAACCAAATCAACAAGTACTGCAATTCTCTCAGTGATTTCCACATTAGGTTGACCACATTGGTGCCTGACCCTTTCTACCCTTCAGGGCATTCTCAATCCGTATGATTCACTTGAGTTGCACTTTATTATGGAAGTTCACACCAGTGCGACAGAACCGCCAGTGCCTCCAACAGTCCCAGCATCATTAACCTCATCCAATCTTTAAGTAATAAAGTCTTCTAAAACTCCTGCGTTCTGTTAAATTAATTATTTATGAAATTCATATCCTCATTTTAACAAATTGACGATTCTTAAAATTCCAAATCTTCTTCTATCAATTTTTTTGCAAACAAAGTACTCGTAAAAGCAGCATATTTCTGTGCAGAATCCCCTTTATTAGCATCAGCAAAATCACAAATGGATTTTATACATATTGGAATTGTTCCAACTTCTACTACATTTTTAGCCGCAAAAAATACCCCATACGATTCCATGTCTAATCCAACTGTCTTTCTATGATGTTTTTTTATTAATTCTTCCACAATATCTTTATTTGCCACAACCGCAGCCCCACATGCCATTGGTCCTATAACTACTTTTAATTCATTCTCTGGCGCATTATCTGCTTCATTCCTGATTCCAAACAAACGTTCCTTAAATTCTTGAGAAACAACTTCTCGAATTTTAGCTTCTAATGGTATTGACACAGGATCTGGCAAAAATTCTAACATTGATTCTTGACCGTTTTTACTTTCTATATACTTTCCACTACTATAATTCCAAACCTCTGAAGGAATAATAATATCTCCTAAATTTTTATCATTTCCTATACCTGCAGCAATTCCAACCATTATAATATATTTAGGTTTAAAATGCTCTATCATTTTAGTCGATAATGTTGCTGCAGCAGCCATTCCCATTTCAGACTGTTGTGCTGTAACTATTGTGATATTTTTTTTCAATTCAGTTCTATAGTAAATCGTAGGATCGTTTTTTATTCTAACTTTTTCCAAATTATTAAATATTTTCCTAACTGCTTCACTTTCTGTTTTTACAGCAGTAATAAGCGCAACATCCGCCCAAACTTTCTCAGCTTTCTCATTTTCTTCACATGCAATTATGTACTCTATTCTTTTCTTTATGCACTCTGACCATTCCATTGAGGTTTCACTATATTTTAGAACTTGTAGACCTTTTAAATTTTCATTTTCTTTAATTTTTTCTTCTAATTCATCGTATGCTGTCAGTATAATAACATCTCTTGGCTTTTTATAGCTTTCAACATAAATTACTTCTTCAATAAAGTTAATCCCAGCTTCTTTATCTGGATCACTTCCTAAAACTTCTGGCATATTTAAATCTAAAATCATTAAATCATATCTATGGTTAAGCAATTTTTCTTTTGCCTCATTCAATTGAAGAGTTATATCCACAGAGTCTAATTCGATTCCATCTATTTCTCTTACAACCCGCATTATAGCTTTTAATTTATTTGATTCATCATCTACAACCAGTATCTTCATCCTATTTCTCCTTTGTTCTGTTTAAAGTAAGTTAATTAATTCTATTAGTTTATGACACCATTCAAGTGAAGAAGAGTTATAGTATATAATACCTCTATAATTATTCCTATACTCAGATTTCATCTTTTGATCCAATTGCATTAAATTTATCCTATTATCATCTTCTCCTAAAACATCAAAGGCTGTAATAATTATCACTTTCTTCGTGCTGTCAAGGCGTACAAGTTCTTCTAATAAATCAATGCCAGCAAAAGTTTCAAAGTCATTATCCTCTTCATATTCCATACACTTCGATATATCATATAATGGCAAACTCATATCTAATAAAACTAAATCTAAAGTTTCTCTATTTATTTCCATCAATGCAGCATTATAGGAATTTCTCAGATATATATTTGCAGAAGGTATATTATCTTTAATAACCTGCATTACTTGATGAGCCTTATTTTGCTCATCTTCAACATATAATATTTCCATCTCTCAATATGCTCCTTATAAAATAATTAAATCATTGATCTCTATAAGTATAATCAATTCAAATTGACTATTTTCAATATTATATAATATGGAATATGGAGCCATTATATTATATTGCAAAGTCTTATATATTTTATATAATCCAGATCCACCTTCTAACTGAGTATATTTTCTAAGAATCTCAGGATTCTTTGCATTAAAAAATATTTCCTGAATTTTTTTCAGTAATTTTTTTTCGTCTATACTTTTATCAAGATTATTTTTTACTTTAATAACAACATAATCCTTAAAGTTCTTTCCTGGGATTTGTGCTTCAACAATATCAATATAATTTTCACAAATACTATTATTATCTTCTATCGTTATTTCCACTTTTATATCCGAACTTTTTTGAAATCCTGAATGTTCTACGGCATTATTTATCATCATATTTAGTATATCAACAAAATATGGAAATGACTCTCCCGAAAATGTATAATCGCATTCTATTTTTGATATAATACTTACCGTTTTAAATTCTCCACTTAATCGCTGACTAATTTCTAAACATGTAACAAACATATCCCTCATTGTATAATCACAATAAGAAATATCTCTTTTATAAAAAACATCAGAGAATTCTTGAATAACTGTATCTATTTTTGTTTTGCATATATTAATATTATTTTTCATTTCTATAAAAACCGATTTTAAACTTGTTTTTTCAAGCGGCGCTATACTATTTTCTAATTCATTGATACACTCCCAAAAATATTTTTTCAAATCATTTTTTATTTTCTCTCGCACAATAACTAAATTTTTCTCTGTATAAATCCAAAAAAGATCAATTATACTTTGATAAAATATTTCATAATCCTGAATCATTTCATCGTTACTTGTTATTACTAAAACACAATTTTTTACAAAGTCTCTAAAATCAAACAGTCCTTCTTCATTCTCATGATTTTTAATTCTTAACCACTCTTTCTTAATTTGATTTACCTTTGTATCAATTTTCAGTGTAAAATTCGACAATATCTCTTTAAACATCTCATATGTTTGTCCTTTATTTATCACCTTTTCATCCCAATATTCATTTACATTATAATTTGAACTAGTGTTTTCTAAGGACTTTGATGTTAAATGATAGTCATAAAAAATCGTCAGTAATTTATTTTGACAATAGCCATGTCTAATTCTTGAACTTAAAAAAGTATTTAACCCATATTTTTCATTGAACAAAAATTGATCCGCAATTCTACTTATTAAATCTTTAAGAACTACAACCTCTTGTGAATAATTTACATCTTGCTTTAAGCGCGTATTGATGTTCTCCATAATTTTTTTTAGATCATCAAGATACTTTTCTGATGTTATATCTAACATAGAAAGTTTTTCATCAAAAGATTTAAGCAACATATACTTATCGTAATTTTCTTTAAATATTTCATAATACTCGTCACCGATTTTCTCTGTATCAACATAAATTCGGCTTTGATTAAATTGCTTAATTTTATCTCTAATACTCCTTTTAAGCATTATTTTATTTATTTCATCATAGTATGTTTTTTTATTTTTCTCGTCAAGAGCCATCAAATTTCTCAGTATGTCGATGCGCACCTTCTCAACTTCATCTGTATTCTTCGCAAGCCGTATATCTCGCTTAAGAACATTCATACAACAAATTCTAAATAGAAAAAAGACTATCTCTTCTTTTTCCTGTGCTGTTTGGCATAAGTCTGTTACATTTTTAATGTTATTCTTATCAATGTAATTTGCGTATGCAATTCTCTGTAACTTATAATCATTCTTATCATATATATACATAAAAATTGGCGTTTTTATGTTTCCTCTCACTTCCACATCTTTACACCGCTTTATACTATCTATACATTCTCCTAGCTTGAATCTTTTACATAAATTCGGATTCTTCATAAAGAACGTGACTGTTAAATCAATTAATTCTTTCCAAAGTTTTAAATTTTTATAAGCTACAAATAGTTTTCTTCCCACCCGCTCCATATTATAAAAATCGGTATTATTGACAACTGATAATGCACTTTTTAGATGTCTTATAGCCTCCTCATTTTCTCCATTTCCAATCTCACGTGCCGAAATATAAACATTTTTTCTTATAAAATCTAATGATAAAGACTCACTTAATTCCGTTTTCACACCGCTCAAATAAAGAAATAGTTCTGCAGTATTTGGGCAATAATTGTAAAAGCTTTTCAAAAAGTTCTCTTTATCAGAAATATATCCCACATAATTTGGTGTAATGACGCAATCTGAAATATGCGAAACAAAAACATCTAAACAATTATCCGTAACAGCTTGCTTTCTGCAAATAAATCCTCTTATTTTATATTTCCATGATGTACCTTGATATAACTTCAACATATTATATAAGTTTAAAATACTTTCACTGAATTTTGAGTTTAAACTATATATATTGAATATATCATCTAGTGCTATTGCTTCAATCTCCATTTTTCTTTTTGAATTAATTACTGCTTTAGCTAAAAAATGTCTCATCTGAAAATCTTCCGGTTTAGATTTAATATAATTCATAGACATTTCAATAACTTCATCATAAGCACCGACAGTATATTTTTCAATAATCTTATAAACACTATTATGTTTATCAAGATAATCATCAAATTTATCATATACTCCATAAAAAATCATCAAGTTATGCAACCTATAATCATCAATATATTTTTCAATATTAACCACAATATTTTTATTTCCAAAATAATTATAATAACTATTATGTTGCAAGATCTCAACAAAACTATTATACAAATCAACGACTGATATCTGGCTATCAATCTGTAGAACGATTCCAATTATATCTCTGCTACAAGCTGCATTATAATCTAACTTAAACCTTAAGTAAGGAACAACCACACTTTCATCAAGAGATTCCAAATATTTATTAATCTTGTCTTTATAGTTAAAATAGCTTGTATTCTTTTCTGATGAATAACTATAAAAGTCCAATAACGTATTGATCAGTAGATTTTTCCCTATTTCTTCTGTATACTTTCCAAGTAATTTTTTGTTTGCTTCCAAACCATTTTCCAATTCTTCTACTAAAAAACGCTGGGAACATCCCCAAATAGAGAATCCCACAGTATTCTCTATTTCTCCAAGAATCTCCTTACATTGTTTATAATTATTTGAAAATAAATATCTTTCATATTTTCCACGTAATAATATATACTTATTAATTGCTGCACATTCAAACATCAAGATTTTCTCTGTAATGTTAAGTAATACCTCTATAGTAGTTGACATATTATACCCTATTATGACATCACTTAATTCATTTAAACTACCAGGAGAAAGCAATTTTCTAAATCTTTTTTCCGTCTTAACATCTTTTTCAATTATACTAAAAATCTTATTTCCATTTTCAATATCTTCTCTAAGCAATGTAGCAAAGACATCTCTTTTCATATCTCTATTCGAAAAACTTTGCCATAATTTCATTCTTTTTCTCAAAGTAGTTCTATTAATCATATGTACCTCCCCCCCCAGTCATGTAGAACATATAGTTATTTTAATATATCTTATATCTTCTTTCTATCCAAAAGATGCCGATTGACAAATTAACTCCCATCGGCATCTTTTCTTTACTCCTCATCATTTTTACATTCAATCTCCGTCCCATCCAAAAATACCACCATCAGCGTTCCATCCTCAAAGACTTTGATATGATCCAGCACCCGGAGCATAAAATTTGTCTCCATCTTTTCCAGAGACTTTGCATCCTCTACGATATTCTGAAAATCCACCACTCTGTATGCTTCCAGAAGATTCTCACTTTTCTTCTGCTCTTCCCATTTCTGCCAGAAATACTCTTTATTCTCCAGCACTACATTCCAGGCCATAACAAATGCTTTCTCTAATGTACTTTCCTCCACATGATGGTTTCCACAGCCAAACACACCTTTTACCTTATACTGCTCGCTGCACTGCCATACTTTTCGGGTTACTCCGCTTCTGCTCTGCCAGCCTTTCCGTGAGCAAACCTTATTACAAAGTCCGCATACAATCTTGGATGCAAATGGATTACTCTCCGTATTGTGTGAATAGGAATTTGTCCCATGCTCTTCCAAATATTTTTTCCGTCGCTGAATCTCCAACTGTACGCATTCCCAAATCCACGGTTCAATAAGTGCTTCATGGTCATCCTCAATATAAAACTTCTGGATTTCTCCCTGATTCATCGCCCGCTTCTTTGTAAGAAAATCCACTGTATAACTTTTCTGCAGAATGGCATCTCCCTTGTATTTTTCATTTTCCAACATACTGATCAGTGTACTGGCCTGCCACTTTGTGCCGCCATCCCATTTCTTAACACCTTCTCTTTCAAAAATCCGTTTGATATAATCCAGTGTTTTTCCACACAGGAATTTAAGGGCCTGTGTTAACAGTGCCTGACCCTTCCTACTAAGCCATCCACTGTAGTTAGATTCACATAGTACCAAAATGAGCTTTCACTTTATATTTTGATTTCTATGTTAAATTCCAAACAATACTTTTGTCACTTTAAACTTTCGGAGGAATTCAGTTATTACAGTTGCTCCGCAAATAGCGGCTATAAAACAGACAATTACCTGAATACACATGGTGTCAAACATATATGTATTCGTTATAGTACTTTTCCCCATACAAAATTTTAATATTATTCAACCCGGCCGTTTACTATACTGTAAGTTTTTCCTGTAGAATCCTTATACTTTCCGCTATAGTCGAAATCCACTTTTCCGCATTTACAATACCAGCTTCCATATGAATTTGAAGCAATTCCATTGTAACTGAAGTCAACCTTACCATCTGTCCCGATATACCACCAGCCATTGCTGTTCCTCTGTACTGTCTCCTTGCCTTTCTGTACCTTTCCACCTCTGAAATAATACCAGCCCTGTGGTGTATATAATACATCATTTACATTAAAGTTTACCTTGCCATTCTGACAGTACCAGTCTCCATTTGCATTTGAGGCAATTCCATTATAATTGAAATCCACTTTTCCATTACGGATTACCCACCAGCCATTTGAGTTTTGCGCTACTGTGTTTTTATTAAAATCAACCTTGCCATCTGTTCCGATATACCACCAGCCATTGCTGTTCCTCTGTACTGTCTCCTGACCTTTCTGTACCTTTCCACTTCTGAAATAATACCAGCCCTGTGGTGTATATAATACATCTTTTGCATTAAAGTTTACCTTGCCATTCTGACAGTACCAGTCTCCATTTGCATTTGAGGCAATTCCATTATAATTAAAATCAACTTTGCCATTGCGGATTACCCACCAGCCATTTGAGTTTGGTGCTACAGTGTTCTTATTAAAATCAACCTTGCCATCTGTTCCGATATACCACCAGCCATTACTGTTCCTCTGTACTGTCTCCTGACCTTTCTGTACCTTTCCACCTATGAAATAATACCAGCCCTGTGGTGTATTTAATACGTCATAAGCATTAAAGTTTACCTTGCCATTCTGACAATACCAGTCTCCATTTGCATTTGAAGCAATTCCATTATAATTAAAATCAACTTTGCCATTGCGGATTACCCACCAGCCATTACTATTTTCAAGAACATCATTGCATTTAGTATCTATCTCTCCATCCTTGAAATAGTACCATGCACCATCTGTTCCTTCTAATACACCTGTTTTTTCTTTTCCAATTGGGGATATCTTGTCCGGGGTGTTCGGTACATTTGGCGTGTTTGGTACATCTGGAGTGTCAGGCACATCCGGCGTATCCGGAATATCTGGAGTGTCAGGCACATCCGGTGTATCAATCACATCCGTACAGTTTGTTGTAAATGCCTTGATACATAAATTCCCATCATCACCATTCGGATATGTAATATTATAGAACTTTGTTCCATATTTATAAAAACTTCTGGAATTCTCCCTGTTTACCTCACAGTCCCATATTACGGTATCACCTCTCGCCTCCTTATATGCTGATTCATGATCCAAAGCTGCCTTATCGAGTGTGACAACCACTGAAAATGAGCTGCCCGGCTTTAAATTGACGGTCTCATTGAGTGGTATGGTATAGAAACCTGCATATGCACTCGTTCCTTCTGTTGTAGCAGACTCCTGCAAGGTACCGCTTGTTGGATCCTTTAAGTTCATCAAATCTGTATATACCTGTATTTTATAACCAACATTAGATTCCCTTGTCATAGAAAGCGAAACAGCCTTAAGCTTTTCATACGTCACGCCTTCCTTTTCTCCTACTGTAAATACATTGGCCATTGTCGTGTAATTAGAGACTTTATAAGTATTTATACCGCCGTCCAGCTGATAATTATTATCATAGTTGTCAGAGCCTGTCACATCAAAGACCCACGCTGTATCAGCAAGAGACACTGTATCGTATGACATCCAGAAATAATCCTTATAGTCTCCCCAGCTATTTCTCACAAGCCATGCACCATTGTTTGCCGGTCTGTTTGTCTCCCTGAAATTATCTTTGGAGAAGTTATCATCCCAACCAACTATCATGACAGCATGTCCACCGCCGACTCTGTCAGCATCATAATAAGTATATGCGTCATCTCCATAAAAACCCCATCCGGCATTCCTGTCGTAGTACATAGCCCCGACTGCGCCATGCTCCCTTATCATCTCTTTCACCTGCTGTGGCTGTTGTTTTATATTTATCTCATAAGCATTCTGCAGATGTGCGCGGTCATACCCATATGCATATTTACTATCTATTGAAGCATTTGTATCATTCTTGAAAATCGAATACGGCACATCTGATTCGTTCACCAGACCAATCCACTGGCTATAGCGACGCAATGCATACTCAAAATTACCACCTCTGTTCTGATATATGGTAGAAGCAAGATTATTATTATACTTTGCCTTGTCCCCTTCTGTTCCACCCAGGGGATCTGTAACAAAATTGTATGCAAAGTACACCAGCTGTGCCTCACTGAAATCAACAGTATCCTTGTCTGCCAAACCATCATTAATCATATCAAACTCAGCAAGTCCTGTTGATGAAAATGCCCAGCACGTACCATATGGATTTTGATCGCGATTTGCTGGATAGTCTGCCCTTATATCAGCTATCCCATTCTCCGGATATGCTGTAGGTACTGACATATACAGACTCTCATAAGGCTCATATAGCGGGGTATTATTGTCCAGCTCACTCTCAATATATCCATTAGCAGCTTCCGATGTGGTAGTGTTGTCCGCCCATACTGTTTCTATTCTTGATGCTGTAACCACTGTCACTGCGGCTATCAGTACAATTAATCTCTTTCTATTCATCTGATATTCCTTTCTTAAACACTCTTAACGTACTTCATTTATCAATAGTAATAATTTACTATTATTATATCATTAAAAAAATCGCATGTAAACCGAAAAAATACGATTTACATGCGATTCTATTTATTTTCCCCTGATAAGCTACTTCACCTGTCCATTTACTATATTGTATATCTTTCCTTATTGCGCAGGGTATAGATTGTTATTGCAACAACCATAAGTGCCATAAGAACCGCCAATGAATAAACAAAATAACCTTCCTGAAGTATACCAGCCCAGAATTAATGTGTTCACAGTGACTGACACCAATGTGGTCAACCCCCATTAAATTCTAACCACGATATTCAAGCTTTGCGAGTCCATCTAAAAGGATAGGAGCCGCTGACCTATTGCCAATAAAACCGACTATTCCACACATATGTTAAACACCTCTGTTCATTTTCGATATTCTTAATCAGAATTCATAATTCCATCTATCTTGTCCACACATCTTTGCAGTTTACTTTGCTGCTTATTAAAGAATTTCTTCTCAACAAATACCCGTAGATTTCCACATAGCAATCCAACACCCAACACAACGGTGGAACACCCTATAACATATAGCGGATACCACCAATCAGCCAAATGCCTAATTATATGGAAACATTCACTCCACAGCCACATATAGACAAAATGATTCATGTGAATAAGATAAACATCTATTGTGCCGCGTGATATTCTGTTGATTATACTACTCTCTCTCTCCGGCAGCAGAAGAAAAATCCAGAATAATGAAACGCCTGCCAAAATCATGAAAACACTTTCACCGGTCATCCAAAATGTAGAGTTCTCTATAATAGAAGCCTTGCCAAGTTTCGTACCGATTAAATTCAGTGCAACTCCACTGCTCCACATTATGAAGCTGCTCACCAAGAATATTGCCACACACCTCCGCTTATTTGGAGTCTCAATATACTTCTTCAAATAGGCCACAAGGAAATAAATAACAAGAACTGAACCAATATGGCTATTATCCTTAAATGCAACACTTCCAGGCAATAAAGTTGCGGGTATCAGTACCCCCCCC
>UMGJ01031077.1_pt1 | contig 11136 bp, 10 predicted proteins | sample 1965221 | NCBI WGS metagenome assembly UMGJ01 (sample SAMEA4836067, study PRJEB28245) | human gut metagenome | biome: gut microbiome; material: fecal sample | place: Denmark | collected 2008
ACGAGCGTCTGATGATTTGGGCAGTCGCCGGTGTTTCCATTCTCGCACTCGGCATTTACGCATACTTCTGGACAAAGTTCAAGATGAAGATGCCGGTATGGAAATCGGTTCCGATTGAAAAGGTCATGGCAATGGATGACAGCCGCTATTATGCCCTTCGCAGAAAAACCGGCATCTGGTAAACAAAAATCCCATCTGCATTTTGCAGATGGGATTTTATTTTATCCGACTCTATTTACTTTTCCTCTGCCGGAGCCTTTTCTCTCGGCAGAACAATGTTCAGGATAATTGCAACCAGTGCTGCCGGAACAATGCCGGAGCCGCCGAAAATCAGCGAGATGTAGCTCGGCAGACCTGCCAGCACATCGCTGTTTGCGCCCAAGCCATAGCCCAGACCCAGAGCAACCGACACGATGCTCATGTTGCGTGCGCTCATCGGATCCTTGGTAATCAGCTGAATGCCGCTGAGCACGATGGACGAGAACATGATGATAGCTGCGCCGCCGAGTACGCTCTGCGGCATGATGGATACCAATGCAGCCAGCTTCGGGCACAGACCGCAGACAATCAGGAAGATGGCACCAAAGCCCAGTGCTGTTCTGTTGACAATCTTCGTCATCGTCACAAGACCTACGTTCTGGCTGAACGATGTGTTCGGCAGAACACCGAACAGAGCCGCAAAGCTGGAGCCAGCGCCGTCACACATAACGCCGCCGGACAGTTCCTTGTCAGTCGCCTCTCTGCCCATACCGCCTTCGATACAGCCGGAAATATCACCGACCGTCTCAACTGCCGTTACAATAAACATGATGCCAACCGGAATGATTGCGCGGGCATCAAAAATTGGCTTGACCGGCATAAACTTCGGAACGGCGAACCAAGATGCTTCCGCAACCTTGCTCCAATTGAGCACCCAAGCCTTGGTGTATTCCACGCCGTCTGCGCCGACTGCTGTGGTGTCGAGACACGCACCCATGATTGCACAGATAATGTATCCGCAGATAATGCCAATCAAAATACAAGACGAGCTTGCCAGTCCCTTTGCGCCGTGCTTGAATGCCAGAATGATAATCATAACGACCAAGCCCAGCAGCAGGTTCTCCAGAGAGCCGTAATCCTTTGCGCTGGAACCGCCGCCAAACGAGCTGACGCCGACACTGATCAGCGACAGGCCGATGGACAATACGACCGTGCCGGTCACGATTGCCGGAAAGAATCGGCGCAGCGGCTTGAGAAATGCGCCCAAAACCGTCTCAAACAAACCCCCAACAATCGATGCACCCATCATCGCGCCGTATGCGATGATGCCGCCGCCCATGACATTGGCAACGCTGCTGAATACACCGATAAATCCGGAGCTGGTGCCCATGATAATCGGAACCTGTCCGCCGATCGGTCCAATTGAGAACAGCTGAACCAGCGTCACAATACCGGCAACCAGCATCGCGTTCTGCAGCAGAGAAACCTGAATCGCCATGAACGACTGCGCATCTCCGATTGCAGCGCACGCACTCATGATGACGAGCAGCGGCGTCAGATTGCCGACAAACATCGCCAGCACGTGCTGGAGACCGAGCGGAATCGCCTGCTTCAGCGGAAGCTTGCCCTTAAAGTCATAAGGGGTCACATATTGTTTTTGATTTTCCATATTTCCTCCTGTAATTATTAAAAATTTGTAAACGTTGACTGTATTATAGCACAGATTTTTCTGCTATCCCATATTTTTCTGCATTTCAGACAGAATTCGACGAAATATAAAAAACTGCGCCGATGAAAGCGCAGTTTTTTCATATTTTATCTATGGTACAGCAGCAAAATGTCCTGCGGACTTACTCCTAACTGCGTAGGATATTTTTCCATCGCAATGCGTTTGGAAAACCGCCGCCAAACCGGCGCCGCCGTCTGTTGCTGATTGGCAAACCGAAATTGTGTAATCCATTCAAACGGTTCTTCCATCTCTCCGACCCACGAAACCGAAAATCGGTTGCTTGAAACGGCAGGATCAAACGCGTGTGCGCGGATACCGATTGCCCGCAGGCCATCACGCACCGGTGCCGCCGTCTCAAGCTGAACACCCCATTCCGGCACCCATACGGCATACTCCCCGCTTTTCTGTGCAGAGACAATGTTTTTGCAGCCGGTTAAAACAGCAGCCTGTACCGACTGCGGGTTCGCAAATACATCCCGCGTCTCCTGCTGTGTCAGCACTGTTCCCTGATGCAAAACCGCCACTTGTCCGCACATATGATAGGCCTCATCTCGGCTGTGCGTCACAAGCAGGACGTCCCGCCCGTAGCGCTTGAGCAGCTCGCGCAGCTCCACCTGTAGTTTCTCGCGCAAATGACTGTCCAGCGCGGAAAACGGTTCATCCAGCAGCAGTAAATGCGGTTCGTTGACCAGCATGCGGGCAAGTGCCGTTCGCTGTGCCTGTCCGCCGGACAGTTGATGCGGCCGATGCTTTTGCAGCTCTTCCAGCTGCAAAAGCTTGAGTATGTCCCGATATTTTTGCTCGCGGATTTCGCGCCGCTTTTCCCATTTTAATCCGCACAGGATATTCTGCCGCACGGTCATATGCGGAAACAGCGCATAGTTCTGAAACAAATATCCGACTTTTCTCTGCTGCGGTGCAAGATTGATACCGCTCTTGCTGTCAAATAGCACGGTTCCGTCCAGCGCAATATATCCGCTGTCCGGCTTTTCAATACCGGCTATGCATTTGAGTGTCATGCTTTTGCCGCAGCCGGATGCGCCGAGCAGGCCGAGCACGCCGCCTTGTGTCTCTAATGAGATGTCCAGTGAAAATGCTCCCAATTTTTTATGAATCTCCGCACGCAGGCTCATGCTTTCACCGCCTTTTTTGTTTGCTTTCCAACAGATTCACAGCCAGCAGCACAACGGTACTGATGGCAAGATTGACCAGTACCCATCTCCACGCGCCGGCGGAATCATTGGTGCGCCACAGCTGATACACAGTGGTGGAAATCGTCGCAGTTTTTCGCGGCGTGTATCCAATCAGCATACTGGTCGCGCCGTATTCACCCAGTGCGCGTGCAAAGGTCAGCACGGTTCCCGCCAGAATCCCCTGTCTGCACGCAGGCATCCGAATGCGCCAGAAAATATAGGTATTAGACAGTCCCAGCGTTTTGCCCGCATAGGCAAGATTCGGATCAAAGGCTTCAAACGCACCGCGCGCCGTTCGATACATGAGCGGAAATGAGACAAATGCCGCTGCCAAAATGCCGCCGTACCAAGTCATGACAAACTGGATACCATATTGCGTCAAAAACTGTCCCAATGGGCGTTTGACGCCAAAAATCAGCAGCAAAAAATACCCGCACACCGTCGGCGGCAGCACCATCGGCAAGGTCAAAACAACATCCAAGATTCCTTTGAGCACACGCGGCAGCCGCGCCGCATAGTACGCGCAAAAAATACCGCAAAAAAACACCAGCACACAGCTGATCGCGGCAATGCGCAGCGAATTCCATAAGGGATACCAGTCCATATTACGCCACTGCTACAAAGCCAACCTTTTCAAACACTTTGGCCGCAGCATCGCTGCTCAGATAAGCCAAAAATTCCTGTGCCTGCTCCGGATGCTCGCTGTTTTTCATAACCGCCGCCGGATAAATCGTCTTGCCGCACATTTCCTCCGTCGCTTCACCGACAATCTTCAGTCCTGCGCTGTACGCATCGGTATAATACACAACGCCGCAGTCTGCACTGCCTTCGGAAACCTGCGTGGTGACTTCCTTTACATTGGAGCCATAGGTGATTTCACCGGCATCTGCCAGCGCCTTCTCATCTAGTCCCCAATACTGCAAAATCTTCTGGGTGTACTGACCGACCGGCACATCACTGTTGCCCATCGCCAGCAGCACATCGCCGCTCTCCAGCTTGCTCTTGAGGTCATCAAAGCTGTTGATGTTTTTCGGGTTGTTTTCCGGCACGACCAGCACAACCTTATTTTCCAGCAAATCCATGCGGCTGTCGCTGTTGATGAAATCCAATTGCTCCGGATTAGCTGTGTTGTCCTTGGAAGCGTCCAGCTGATCCATCTGCTTCTGCGCAGCAGAAATGAACACATCACAGGTCGCTCCCTCCTGAATCTGGGTCTTGAGCGTACCGGAGGAATCAAAGTTATACGTCAGTGTGATGTCTTTATGCTGTGCTTCGTAATCGGTCTTAATTTGATTGAGCGTTTCGGTCATAGACGCCGCCGCAAAAACGACCAGTTCGGTCTTTTCACCGGCATCAGATGCCGAGCCGGTATCCGCGTTGGTGTTTGTGTTCGTGCTGCCACATCCGGTCAGACCGGCAGTCATGGTCATTGCCAGTGCCATCAGCACTGCTATCGCTTTTGTTCTCTTTTTCATAAGATAAACACTCCTTTTGAAAAAATAATTTATGCTCGTGCGCAGTCATGTACTGTTCCGCGCAAAAGTCCCAATCCATGTGGAATGGTATCCATAAACACATCCATCGTCTCCATGCACGCCTTCGGGCTGCCCGGCAGATTGATAATCAGCGTTCGTCCTCGAATGACGGAAACCGCCCGCGACAGCATCGCCCGTTTGGTAATCTGCATGGACGCCGCCCGCATGGCTTCGGCAATGCCGGGCACCTGTCTATCTGCCACGGCAAGCGTTGCCTCCGGCGTGACATCTCGCTGTGAAAAACCGGTGCCGCCTGTCGTCAAAATCAAATCCGGCTGTCTCTGGTCACACAATCGAATGAGTTCGTGTTCCAATCTCTCGCGTCCGTCCGGCAGCAGCAGCTGTTCAATTACCGTATATCCGCTTTCACGCAGACGCTGTGCAATCATCGGCCCGCTTTTATCCTTTCGTGTACCTGCGGCTCCCGCATCGCTCAATGTAATCACGGCCGCCTGAAACGCAAACGGCTGTGTCCGCGCAATGCATTGCATGTCATCGCCGACACGGATGGTGCCGCCGCGCAGGACGCGGGCAAACACGCCTTCCCGCGGCATGATGCAGTCTCCAACACGCTGATAGATGGCGCAATGCGTGTGACATTCTTTGCCAATCTGCGTGATTTCCAGCAAAACTTCGCCGCACTGTAATTGCGTGCCCACCGGCAGGGCGCGAAAATCAATTCCCGTCACCGCAAGATTTTCTCCAAACGCACCCGCAGCAACTGCCACGCCGCGTTCCCGAAAGGCGTCAATCTTTTCCTGCTGCAGCAGGCTGACCTGCCGATGCCAATTTCCCGCATGTGCATCACCCTGTATGCCGTAATCCGGCACAAATTGTGCACTGGAAACCGGCTGTTTGGGTGTACCGCGCTGTTTGCTGATGCAAATTGCCGTCACTGTTCCCATATTATCCTCCAATCCGATTCATCGTCTGCCGTTCGGCATTGTCCGTCTGCATGCCGAAACAATGGTTTGCCGGCTTTTGATAGATGCTCTGGCGCAGCAGCTCTTGTATTTCCTCATCCGATGCGCCGCCGCGCAACCGCGCGCGCACGTCAACATGCGTGGCATAGCTCAGGCACGGCTTGAGCTGTCCGGTGCTCGTCAGCCGCACACGGTCGCACGACCTGCAAAACCGATGGGTCATCGGCGCAATGACGCCAACGGCTCCCATGAGTTTGCCGCTGGTATAGTATCGCGCCGGTGCGCTGCAATCTTGTGTTTCGGCAGGCCGCAGGTCGCTCCATCGGCCGCGAAGCTGTTCCAAAACCGCCTGCGCCGTGTGTTGCTCGTCCATGATTCCCTGTCCCAGCGGCATCTGTTCAATAAATCGGACACAAATGGGGAATTCCTGTGCCAACGCGGCAATTTCTGCCCATTCCTCCCGATTTTCCGCCAGCAAAACCGTGTTTGTTTTTGTGGTTATCCCCGCCTGCACGCAGCAGCGCAGCAGTGCTTTCCAATCCGGTATCCCATCACAGCCGGTAATCGCTCGGAATCGCTGCCGCTGCAGTGTATCCAAGCTGATGTTCACTGCGTTCAGACCAGCCTGCACCAGCTCTGACAAATATTCCGGCAGCAAGATACCATTTGTCGTCATGGCTATCGTGTCAATTTCCGGAATCTCTCGTATCATTTTGATCAGCTGCACACAATCCTTGCGCACCAGCGGCTCTCCGCCGGTGATGCGTACCTTTGTGATACCGAGAGAGGCGGCAATGCGCACGATTCGCGCAATTTCTTCATAGCGCAGAATGTCCCGATGCTGTACCGCCGGTGCACCATGCGGCATACAGTAAAAGCATTTGAGATTGCATCGGTCTGTAATCGAAACGCGCAGATACTTGATGTTTCTTCCAAATTGGTCGGTCACGGCGTCACCTGCTGATACGAGAAATCGCCGCTGCGGCCGCCATGCTTTTCCACAAGATGAATATCCGTCATGGTCATGTGTTTGTCCGCCGCCTTGAGCATATCATAGATTGTCAGCAGTGCGATATGGCAGCCTGTCAGCGCTTCCATTTCCACACCAGTCTTGCCGTCGCAGGCAGCCAAACAACAAACTTCGATTGCTTTCCGGTCTGGGTGCATCATGAACGTCACTTTGCAATTGGTCAAATTTAAGCGGTGACACAGCGGAATTAAGTCCGCGGTTTTCTTTGCCGCCATAATGCCGGCAATTTGTGCAACGCCGAGTACATCGCCTTTTTTCGCCGTGCCGTCACGCACCGCTGCAAACGCCGCTTCGTTCATATGAATCTCGCCGCGGGCAAGCGCCGTTCGATGGGTGATTTGCTTTTCTCCAACATCCACCATCACAGCATTTCCCGCTTCGTCTATGTGCGTGAGCTTGTGTTCCATGTTTATACACCCTTTCCAAATCCGCAGTTCGGAAAATGGCAGTCGTCACAATTCAAACACAGACCGCCGTTTCCAAGTCCTGCAAGCCATTCCGCCGTGACCGGCACATCTGCCAGCAAGCGCGGCAAAACCAGATCGAAAATCGTCCGTTTCGCGTACATCACACAGCCGGGCAAGCCGCACACCGGACGGCCATCCGGCATATACGCCGCAAGAAACATCGCCCCCGGCAGCACCGGCGCACCATACGAAACAATCTGCGCACCGGTATTGCGAATCGCAAGCGGCGTCCTGTCATCCGGATCCACGCTCATGCCGCCCGTGCAAAATACCATGTCGCAGCCGTTTGCCAGCATGTTTTGAATGGTCTGCGTAATCACCGCCGCATCATCGCCCGGACAGACGTGCGCCGTCATGGTACAACCGTATTCTCCGAGCTTTTCCACAATGACATCGGTAAATGTGTCCTGAATAAGACCCTTTGCGACCTCACTGCCCGTCGTCACAACGCCAAAGGTCTTTTTCTTGAGCGGATACAGCTGAATGAGCGGCTTCTCGCCCGCCGCTTCTTTTGCCCGCTGCATTTTTTCCTTTTCAATGACCAGCGGGATGATGCGCGTGCCGCACAGCTTCTCGCCTTTTTTGACGACAAAGCCGGAAGGACGCGTGGCAATCATCATTTCACCGAGACTGTTGACGCGGCGCAAGCCGTCCAAATCAACCATGAGCAGGCCATCTATGTCCGCAATCAGCTCAATTTTGCCTTCTTTTGCTTCTGAGGCGCGCATATGCTCGCCCTGACAAATGGCGCGCAGAACATCCGCCGCATCGTTCTCATGCAGCATATTTTCGTTATTTTCCCAGATATAAATATGCTCTTTTCCCACACGGAGCAAAACAGGAATATCCTGTTCTCGAATGATATGTCCCTTGCGGAACACGGCATCCTTCGTCACGCCCTTGATAATCTGTGTGATGTCATGACACAGCACCTGTCCAACTGCGTCTTCGGTTCGTATCAGCTTCATGTCTGCTCTCCCTCCTGTTCCTCTATCGGAAAAAACTGCTGTAACTGCTGCTGCGCATAGCGTTTGATCGCCTGCTCATATGCGGCAAACTGATCGAGCAGATAGTCTCCCGCCGGCGTCAGCGCCGCACTGCCGCCGCCTGCACCGCCGCGCGTGCGCTCGACAAGCGTTGTCTCCAGCGCCGCCTCCATATGCCGAATCATATGCCGGCCTTTGGAGTACGACAAGTCCATCTGCGCACACGCCTGCTGTACAGAGCCGGTTTTTCGAATGCCCGCCAGCAAATCTTTGGTTCCCGGTCCAAAAAAGCGGTCATCCCCCGCATACAGCCGCACCCGCGGATTGGAACGCAGCTTCTTATTAAATGGATAAATCATAATATGTGCCTCTTATTTCGAATGTTTTTTTCAAGACATTCGCTTTTCCAAAAAGAACCCGCATTCTTCCAAAGAATACGAGTTCTTACGTGGTCACTTCTTTATAGCCTTAGTTTACTGAATCAGTCGTTGTTTGTCAATAAGGGAACATCCCAATCGCGGCGTTCAGATTCCGGAATCTCAAACCAAAAGATTTCATCCGGATGTCGCTTCATGATTTTTCTCCCGCCGGTATCTCCGGACAGCTTTAACAGCTCCTCGCGCCAAGCGCCGGAAAACAGCGTTGGATTGCCCGGCTGGCCGTCTGACGCAGCCGAGGCCAGTGTTTTGCCGCTGTGTATTGCCCGCGTCAGAAACTCCCGCACGGTTTCCGCCCGCAGCTCCGGCTGATCGGCGGTAAAAAACGCCAACCAGTCCGCCTGCCGCGCCGCCTGTACGCCGTGCCGCACGGATGCCGCGATTCCCTCCGCGGCATCCGCATTGTGCACAGCGCGCATGCCCAGCTCTTGTGCGTGCTGTTCTATGCATGCATACTGACTGACAACGATGATTTGTATGCGCTGCCCGTCTATCGTCTGCTGAGACAGCGCCTGCAGCATATGAAGCGCATACTGATACATGGGAATGCCATGCACTTCGTACAGCAGCTTGTTCGACCCAAAGCGCCGCCCAAAACCGGACGCGAGCAAAATGCAGGCAATCATCCCTGCTGTTTCTTTTCCTGTATGCCGCGCCACACGTGCTCCGGCATAATCGGCAGTTCATGATGCATCACGCCGGTCGCATTGAAAATGGCATGGGCAATCGCCGGAGACGGCGTATTGATGACAATTTCACCAATGCTCTTTGCGCCAAACGGGCCTGTCGGCTCATAGCTCTGGCGGAAATCCACTTCAATTTCCGGAATATCCATACGCGTCGGGATTTTATACTGCATCAGGTTGCGCATGCGGTTGAATCCCGTTCCGTTGTAGTTTTGACCCTCATACAGTGCCATGCCAAGGCCCTGCATCAAGCCGCCCTCGGTCTGTACGCGCGCCAAATTCGGGTTGACCACCGTGCCGCAGTCCACGCAGGCAGTATATTTAATCGGAACAACCTTGCCGGTCTCCGGATCCACATCAATTTCTGCCATACCGACCATGTACGGCGGAGGAGATACCGGACTGTTGCCGCCCGCGGTGACGCTCTGCCAGCCCTCCGTACCGCCCTGCAGCTGATTGGCCAGCTCTTTCAGCGTGATGCTGCTGCCCGTGCTCACACAGGTCAGAACCTTGCCGTCAAACGCCACTTCATCCTTCGGGCATTCCAGACGCTTTGCCGCCTGCTCCGTGATGTTCTGGCGCAGCTGCTCCGCCGCCTTGACGACGGCATTGCCGGTCAGATACGTGGTAGACGATGCATAGGAGCCGGAATCATACGGAGAGGTATCGGTATCTACACCGTATGTCACAACGTCATCCAAATCGCACTCGAGAACGTCCGCCGCCATCTGCGCCAGAATGGTATCACTGCCGGTACCCATGTCTGTACTGCCCACAAGCAGACTGTAAAAACCGTCATCGTTCATCTTGATGGTGACGTTTGCCTCATCGACAAAGCTAATGCAGCTGCCCTGCATCGCCATCGCCACGCCGACACTGCGAATATGGCCGTTCGGCAAGGTCTTTGCCGGAAATTTGCTGTCCCAGTCCATCATTTCTTTGCACCGCGCCATACACTGATCCAGCGCGCAGGCATTGGCGGTCTCATTGTTGTACGCCGTCATAATGTCTCCCTCGTGCAGCATATTGTGCTCACGAATTTTTACCGGATCAATGCCCAGCTTATGCGCCATCAAATTGACCGTGTTCTCCATCGCAAAGACGCCCTGCGTTGCGCCGTAGCCGCGATATGCGCCCGCACTCGGATGATTACTGTACACGGTATTCGCAACAAAGCGAAATGCTTCATATTTGCCGCTGTACAGCGGAATGGACTTGTGTCCTACCAGACCGATGGTCGTCGGTCCGTGCTCGCCGTATGCGCCGGTGTTTGACAGCGCATGGACTTCAATCGCACGAATTGTACCGTCCTTCATCGCGCCCAGCTTGACGGTTACTTCCATCTCATGCCGCGCGCTGCCCGCGATCATGGTTTCTTCACGCGTATAGTAAATCTTACTCGGCTTGCCGGTCAGCCAAGTGACAACTGCCGGAAAGCGCTCGACAACCGCAGTCTGCTTGGCGCCAAAACCGCCGCCAATGCGCGGCTTGATGACGCGAATTTTGCTCTTCGGAATACCCAGTGCATTGGCCATATTGCGGCGAACATGGAACGGAATCTGCGTCGCACTCTGAATGACCAGTCTGCCATAGGTATCCATCCAGCAGTTCGCCGTAAACGGTTCCATCATCGTCTGCTGATCCTCAATGGTGTGATAAGTCTCCTCTATGACCTCATCGCAGGACGCGAACACCGCATCGACATCGCCATGGCTCACATCCTCGTGATAGACGGAATTGCGTTTGTTGTCGCCGTGGCTCCAATCGCTCTCCGTCCAGTCATCCTCCGGATGAATCAAGGTCTCATTGTCCAGTGACTCGCGGAAGTCAAGAATTGCCGGCAAAACGTCATAGGTGACTTTAATCAGCTTGAGTGCTTTGTTTGCTGCTTTTTCGGTCTCTGCCGCGACAATTGCCACTTCATCTCCGACAAAGCGTACATGCTGGTCGAGAATATAGCGGTCATACGGCGATGCTTCGAGGAAGGTCTGTCCCGCCTGCGTAAAACGATGCTGCGGCACATTCTTGTATGTCAGCACACATTCCACGCCCGGTACCAGCTCTGCCTTCGAGGTATCAATCTCCCGAATCATGGCATGGGCGTGCGGGGAACGCAGGATTTTGATAATCAGGCAGTTTTCCGGTGCCAGATCGTCTGCATACACCGGCTT
>UMGJ01061860.1_pt1 | contig 11104 bp, 6 predicted proteins | sample 1965221 | NCBI WGS metagenome assembly UMGJ01 (sample SAMEA4836067, study PRJEB28245) | human gut metagenome | biome: gut microbiome; material: fecal sample | place: Denmark | collected 2008
AAGCAACGGGGAAAAATATTTTTGCAGAAAATCTGGCGGGAGTGTTTCAAAGACCGAAGTGGGATATTTCTTTTCATGTGGCAACAGATGCCGCATCTTTGATTGGAATGGATACGTTTAAAAATGGAGAGGTGCAGTTTCGTCCGGGACCGATTTACAATGCAGCCAAATACGGAGGCTTTGCTATTTTAGATGAAATTAATATGGCAAAGAGCGAGGCAATGGCAGTCTTACATTCGACTTTGGATTTTAGAAGGTGTATTGATGTTCCGGGATATGAGCGTATGAAACTGCATCCGGCGACCAGACTGATTGCCACAATGAATTATGGATATTTTGGAACAAAAGAACTGAATGAAGCTCTGGTATCGAGATTTGTTGTGATAAAGATGCCAATGATTTCAACAGGGAATCTGGTAAAACTAATTTTAGATCAATATCCGGCAATGAGAAAGAAGATGGCAGTCGAATTTGCTGAAGTATTTTTGGAACTCCAGAAAAAATGTGAACATGGTGAACTTTCGTCAAAAGCATTAGATCTTCGAGGATTATTAGATGCGATTGCATTGATAGAAAAAGGGGTGTCAGTTTATACAGCACTTGATATGGGAATTACGAATAAAACATTTGACGAGTATGAACAGACATTAATTCGGGATACCATTCGGGCAAGAATTTCACGAAAAGTGGAGCGAAAGGATATTTTTTGACTGAGGGAAAGATGGAAGAACAAGATAGAATAGAAGCAAAGCGAGCAAAAAATTTTATATGGTCAGCGGCACAGTGTTATGATTTTGAACCTCTTTTTCTGGCATTTTCCTTGGATGGAACGGCCGATATTTATCTGAATCTGATTATCGGACTTTGTTACAAATGGTATAATAGGGAAAAAATGGAAGAGTTTTTTGAGATGCTGAATGGGAAAAATCAGGAGACGCTTGAGGGGCTGTTCTGGATTGGACTGGAAAATGCAGTATATCAAAAGGAACAGACTAGTCGTTCTTCTTTAAAAGAATTGAGAAAGGAATATGCACAAGAAACAGTACGGCATTATCGAAGTCAGAAAGAATATTCACTGATTGACCGGATTCGAAATGGACACTGCAGTCAGATTCTTGGAAAATCGTCGGGATTAAAAAAAGAAGAACAGGCGCTTCTTTCGGAGTTTGATTTTTCAGGAAAAATGACACTAGAAGAAATGATAGAAAAAAGCAGTGAAGTGTTTGAACATTATTTTTCTTATAAGCCTGTTTTAAGAAAGAAAGAAACAGGAATTTATTTTTTACAGAGGGTTTCGTCTGCCTTTCATTCTTTTGGAAAGGTTAGTGCAACTTATGTACGGACAAAAAACTATGAAGATAAGAATGAGACAGAGGGTGGATATGCGGGAAGTTTGGAACAAAAAAAGCATTATTTGTTTCAATTTTCTTTAAAGAATAATCCGGAACAGGCAAAACAGTATGTAGAGGAGTGTTTTGGTCAAAGTATTTATAGTGAGTATGAACGGAAAGAAATAGAAAAACGGCTTTGTATTGGAAATCATAAGAATACGCATCTGCTGTTTACAAGGGGAGAGAAAGCAAAACAGAATGAAGAATCTGGTGAGATCCGGGAATTTCAAAAACAGTGTCAGGTGCAGTATGAAAAGAATAAGGAATATTTTGAAAAGAATCGTGTGATTTATGAAAATAGTGCGAGAAAATTAGTACAGCAGCTTCGGATTTTTGTAGAAACACAAAAAGAACAATCTGTTGAACTGGCACGTTATGGAACAATCTATGCTCCAAAAGTATGGCAGGCAGTTTATCTTGGAAATCCCAGAGTGTTTGAACAAAAAGAAGAAAAAGAATGTCCGGAATTTTCGGTTGATATTTTAATGGATGCCTCTTCTTCGAGAAAAAAACAGCAAGAATTTATTTCTGCACAAGCCTGTGTGCTTACAAAGGCACTTAGAGCATGCCAGATTCCATTTCAGATTTCTTCTTATTGTAGTATCCGGGGATTTACTGTGATGCGCATTTTTAAAGAGTATGAAAAAAAACAAAGGGAAGAGGAACTGTTTCACTATGTTTCGGCCGGAAATAACAGGGATGGTCTTGCGCTTCGGGCAGCGGGATATCTGATGGAAAAGAGCCAAAAAGAGAAAAAACTGCTTTTAGTGCTTACGGATGCAAGTCCGCAGGATGATCAGGAAATCGGAGAGGGAGTGTTTTACAAAAATAATGAATATATGGATGAAATTGCCGTTTTAGATACCGAAAAAGAAGTTCATGCACTAAGACAGAAAGGAATCGAAGTAATTGGAATTTTTACGGGAGGCAGTCGTGAGATGGAAACTGCGCAGAGAATTTTTGGAAGGGACTGGATAAAGATTCAGGATATGAATCAGTTTTCAGAAGCAGTTGGAAAGATTCTCAGGCAAAAGGTGTACGAGAGAGGAGGAGTTTAGATGAATCAATTTACGGGATATGAATTATTATGGCTGTTTCTAATGTATTCTTTTTTGGGATGGGTGCTGGAGACAGTCATTGCAACCGTAAGAGAGCGAAAGGTGGTAAATCGAGGATTAATCAATGGTCCGTTTTGTATTATTTATGGAATTGGCGCAGTATTGATTACCATATGGTTACAGGAGCTGAGCGGGTTATGGTTGTTTTTATTTTCGGCAGTTTATGCTTCTGTGGTAGAATGGATTGCAGGGCATCTGATTCAGAAAATTTATCATGAGAGATGGTGGGATTATTCAGATATTAAGTGGAATCTGGATGGATATATCTGCTTTCCATTTTCAATCATCTGGGGTGCATTAGGCTATGTAATTGTAAAATGGAGCAATCGGCTCTTGCTTGATTTTCTAAATATCTGTCCGGAATTTTTAATTCATTTTATTCTTTTGATTTTAATCGGAGCTTTGGCATTTGATGCACTGGCCTCTTATATTTTGCTTCGAGGAACAAGTGAAAAACTGGAAAAATGGGAGGAAGCAAACAATCGTTTTGTTTCTATCAGTGCTAAAATTGCAAAATGGATTACGGTACATGTACAGTCACGTATTCATAAGGCGTATCCAAAGGCTGTGAAAGCCGAGGCAGTGACTGCCAGTAAAGAGATATTTGCAGCAGGATGTGGTTTTTATAAAATAGTGATGCTGTTTTTCATCGGGGCATTTTTAGGAGATATCACAGAGACGATTTTCTGCCGTATCACAGCAGGCATATGGATGAGCAGAAGCAGTGTGGTGTGGGGACCTTTTAGTATTGTATGGGGGCTTGCAATTGGTGCAGTTACTGCCTTACTTTATAAATATAAAGACAAAAGTGACAGTTTTTTATTTACCGCAGGAACTTTGCTTGGCGGAGCCTATGAGTATTTGTGTAGTGTATTTACCGAAATGATGTTTGGAAAAGTATTCTGGGATTATAGTAAGATTCCATTTAACCTGGGTGGAAGAATTAACCTATTATATTGCTTTTTCTGGGGAATTGCGGCTGTTGTATGGTTCAAGAAATTATTTCCGTTTTTTGAAAAAGGAATTGAAAAGATACCGATAAAAATAGGAAAAATGGTGACCTGGGTTTTAATTGTATTTATGAGTTGTAATATTATGATGTCCTGTCTGGCACTCATTCGATATGATGAGAGAAGCAGTCAGGTGGAGGCAAAAAACAGTCTTCAAATCTGGCTGGATCAGCATTATGATGATAAGACGATGCAGAGAATTTATCCAAATGCAATAGAAGCAAAATAAATGAGAAATCTTTTTTAATGGATATTCAGATACCGATTATGGATGGCTGGGAGGCTACAAAAGTAATTCGTAAGAGGCCAAGAGTGGATGCGAATCTTCCAATTTTTGCAATATCTGCAAATGTATTTTTGGAAGACCAGAGGCGGTTACTTGAGGTTGGAATGAATAGTCATATTAATAAAACAGTGGACTACGATGAAGTACGTCGGCTGATTGGGGAACAGATGTATCTGAGAAAATAATTATTGGGGACGGAGTTTTCTGGCTTAAAAAGCCAGAAAAATCCGTCCCCAATGTGTTTAGGTCATGAATTTGATATTTTTAAGGATAATCTTGTATATCACACTTCCGAAAAAAGATATATTAAACACAAAGAAGTGAGAGGAGATTTAAAAATATGAAATATGGATATTTTGATGAGGAAAGAAAGGAGTATGTAATTACAAGACCAGACACACCGGCACCTTGGGTAAACTATCTTGGTTCTCCGGAATATGGAGCGATTGTATCGAATAATGCGGGAGGATACAGCTTTGCAAAATCAGGAGCAAATGGACGAATTCTACGTTATATCTTTAATCAGTTTGACCAGCCGGGAAGATATATTTACTTAAGAGATAATGAAACAACAGATTACTGGTCTGCATCTTGGCAGCCGGTAGGAAAAGACCTTGAAAGTTATAAAAGTGAATGTCATCATGGAACTGCTTATACAAAAATGATAGCAGATTATAGCGAAATCCGTTCAGAAGTAAGATATTATGTACCGTTAAATCAGTCTTATGAAGTATGGAATTTAAGTGTTACTAATGCTTCCTCAAAAGAACGGGAACTTAGCATTATCGGCTATGCAGAATTTACAAATAATAGTAATTATGAGCAGGACCAGGTAAATCTTCAGTACTCCCAGTTTATCACGAGAACAGTATTTAAAGAGAACCGTGTACGTCAGATGATTCATGCAAATCTGGATCGTTTAGAAGCAGGGGAAGAGGTAGATAACAAGAATGTAGAAGACCGTTTCTTTGGTCTGGCGGGTTCAAAAGTAGATTCCTGGTGCGGAGAAAAAGAAGGTTTTCTTGGCAGATATCATGGTTATCATAATCCATTAGGAGTAGTAAAAGGAAAATTAAACAATAAAGGAAATTATAATGAAAATGCATGTGGTGCACTTTGTACGGTTTTAAAACTTGCACCTGGAGAGACAAAGGAACTTGCATTTTTAGTAGGAATGAAATCAGATAAAGCTGCAGACAAGATTTTGAGACATTATGAAGATTGTGAAGCAGTATGTAAGGCGGAGTTGGAAGAATTAATTACATACTGGCATGGTCAGCTTTCTCATTTTCAGGTAAAAACTCCAAATGAAGCATTTAATACAATGATAAATACATGGAACGCTTATAACTGTTTTATGACATTTATCTGGTCAAGAGCGGCTTCATTTACTTATTGCGGACTAAGAAATGGATATGGCTATCGTGATACGGTACAGGATATTCAGGGCGTGATTCATCTTGCACCAGAAATGGCAGTTGAGAAAATTCGTTTTATGCTTTCAGCGCAGGTTGACAATGGAGGTGGACTTCCACTTGTAAAATTTACACATACACCTGGAAAAGAAGATACACCGGATGATGCTTCTTATGTACAGGAAACCGGACATCCGGCTTATCGTGCAGATGATGCGTTATGGCTGTTTCCAACAGTATATAAATATGTTTCTGAGACAGGGAATGTTGCATTTATTGATGAAGTGATTCCGTTTGCAAATAAAGATGAAGGTACGGTATATGAACATTTAAAACGCGCAATTGACTTTTCTATGAATCATCTTGGAAAACATGGAATGCCGGCGGGATTATACGCAGACTGGAATGATTGTTTACGACTTGGAAAAGATGGAGAATCTACTTTTGTAGCTTTGCAGTTTTATTATGCAATGACAATTTTAAAAGAATTTGCAGAATATAAAAAAGATACAGAATATATAGAATATTTAAAAGACAGCCAGGAGAAACTGGAAAAATTAATTCAGGAGCTCTGTTGGAATGAAGACCGATTTATACGTGGATTTACTGAAAAAGGAGAAGTGATTGGAAAACGTACTGATGCAGAGGCAAATATGTGGCTGAACCCTCAAAGCTGGGCTGTAATTAGTGGACTGGCAAGTGGAGAGCAGGCAGATAAAGCATTGGAGATGGTTCATGAAAGATTAAATACAGAATATGGTGCAATTTTGATGGATCCGCCATATCATGCAGATGCATTTGATGGTGCGCTTGCTGTAATTTATAATGCAGGAACAAAAGAAAATGCCGGAATTTTCTCTCAGTCTCAGGGATGGATTATCCTTGCAGAAGCATTAAGAGGACATGGTGAGCGTGCATTTGAATATTTTATTGAAAATGCTCCGGCTGCACAGAATGACAGGGCGGAAATTAGAAAATTAGAGCCGTACTGTTATGGACAGTTTACAGAAGGAAAGGCAAGTCCAAACTTTGGTCGTTCTCATGTACATTGGCTGACAGGAACTGCATCAACGGTAATGGTAGGTTGTGTAGAAGGAATTCTTGGTATGCGTCCAGATTTCTATGGCCTTAGAATCAATCCGTCTGTACCAAAAGATTGGGAAGAATTTGAGATTGAGAAAGACTTCAGAGAATGTCATCTGCATATTGTAGTAAAAAATCCAAATCATGTAGAATCAGGCTGCAAGAAACTGATTGTAAATGGAGAAGAACAAAACGGAAATTATATTCCACAGGATAAGCTGACAAAACAGACAGAAGTAGAATTATATTTATCATAAAATGAAAGAGAACATATCATGAGTCAAATTAAATTTCAGGATAAAAATGGAACATTCAGAATTGATAATCCGGAAAACTACAGCGGCTTGTATTTGCCACTTGCTGGCGAAAATGGATTAAAGTCCAGTATTACACCGAATCTGAGTGGAGACAGTAAAACAGACCAGAATCATTTCCTGCTTGAACCGGTTAGCATTGAGAATTTGCATAACAATCGTAATACAAGGAATTTCTGGTGTCGTATAAAAGGAAAAGGGTATTGGTCTGCATGTGGGATATCTGCAGAACAAGAATTTCAAAAGTATACCAAAGAACAGGATGAAAGCAGTTTAGAAGCCGGATTTATGTGGCAGACGATTCAGAGAACATCGAAAAAATATGGTCTTAGCTCTAAGATTACAAGTTTTGTGACAATAGATGGAACAATGGAAGTAGAATTAGTTGAGATTGTGAATAATTCTGATGAAATAATAGAAATTACTCCGATTACAAGTATTCCTGTTTATGGAAGAAGCGCAGACAATCTTAGAGACCATCGTCATGTGACGTCCCTTCTTCATAGAATTTGCACAACGGAATATGGAGTAGAAGTAACACCGGTATTATCTTTTGATGAAAGAGGTCATCAGAAAAATGATACAACTTATTTTGTATATGGGTCTTCCGAGAATGGCATAGCTCCAAAAGAATATTATCCAACTGTAGCAGAGTTTATCGGAGAAGGTGGTTCTTTCCTGATTCCAGAAGCAGTCAGAACTGAAAAAACGGGACGGTCTGCCGGCGTAAAAATAGAAGGAAAAGAAGCAGCCTGTGCTTTGCGTTTTGCAGAAAAGAAGCTGGCTCCGGGTGAGAATGTAAGTTATATAATTTTAGCAGGTGTAACACAGCAAAAAGAAAAAATTAATGAAATAACAGCTTCCTGTCGAACAAAAGAGCAGGTACTTCAGACATTTATGCAGGTAAAAGCGCACTGGAATGAAAAAGTAAATGTAGCATTTGAAACAGGTGATTTAGAGGTAGACAATTATTTGAAATGGATTAGTTTTCAGCCAATTTTAAGAAGAATTTATGGATGTTCATTTCTTCCGTATCATGACTATGGAAAAGGTGGACGTGGCTGGAGAGATTTATGGCAGGATTGTCTGGCTTTGTTGATTATGAATCCATCCGTTGTAAGACAGATGATTGTAGACAATTACGGAGGTGTCAGAATTGATGGAACAAATGCAACAATTATAGGAAATAAGCAGGGAGAATTTATTGCAGACCGAAATAATATTACCCGTGTATGGATGGATCATGCGTTCTGGCCGTTTGGAACAACCAAACTTTATATTGACCAGACAGGAGATATTGAAATCTTATTTGAAAAGATTACTTATTTTAAAGACTTACAATCCAGACGTGGAACAGCACATGATACAAAATGGGGAGTAAACTGCGGAAAATGCCAGCGGACAAAAGCTGGTGAAATTTATTTTGGAAGTATGCTGGAGCATATCCTTCTTCAAAACCTGTGTGCGTTTTATGATGTAGGTGAACATAACGAATTAAAACTGCATGGTGCAGACTGGAATGATGCGCTGGACATGGCATGGGAAAATGGTGAAAGTGTAGCATTTACCTGTGCTTATGCAGGAAATATGAAAGATATTGCAAAATGTGTCAGAGATTTGGAAAAAATAAGTGGAATCAACAGAATTGAAATTGCAGAAGAAATGGAATGTCTGTTTTCAAGTGGAGAGAAACTTTATGAAAATCCAGAAAAAAAACAAGAATTGCTGGAAGGTTACACAGAAAAATGCGAACATAGTCTATCTGGAAATACAATTATTGTAAAATTGGAAGATATCAGCAATAATCTGGAAGAAAAAGCAGACTGGATGATGAAACATATTCGGGAGACAGAATGGATAAAAGAAAAAGAAAATGGTTGGTTTAACAGCTACTATGATAATCATAAAAATCCTGTAGAATGCTGTGATGCAGATAACATACGAATGATGCTGACTGGACAGGTATTTGCAATTATGAGCGGAACTGCACAAAATGAGCAGATTGAAGCAATTTGTAAGAGCGCAGATAAATACTTATTTGATGAGAAAGCTGGAGGATATCGTTTAAATACAGACTTTAAGGAAAAAAAATTCGACCTTGGAAGAATGTTTGGATTTGCTTATGGAGAAAAAGAAAATGGTGCGGTGTTCTCTCATATGGTAGTGATGTATGCAAATGCATTATATAAAAGAGGTTATGCAAAAGAAGGATATAAAGTATTGCAGACACTTTTGAATACAGCAATGAATTTTGAAGTCAGCAAGATGTATCCGGGAATTCCAGAATATTTCGATAATGATGGAAGAGGACTTTATGCATATCTGACAGGAGCAGCAAGCTGGTATATGCTGACCATGATTACAGAAGTATTTGGTGTAAAAGGAGAATTGGGAAATCTTGTGATTGCACCAGCTTTAATGCCGGAACAGTTTGATGAAAATGGAAAAGCGGTATTGGAACTGGAATTTGCAGAGAAAAAATTTAAAATAACCATTTCAAATCCACAGAAAAAAGAAATATCTAAGATAACAGCAGCAAGTTGTGGCGAAATTAGCTTGACACAACTTGAAGATAAGAAAGTGTGTTTGGAGAAGAAAAAAATTCAATTACTTTCTAAAAATGAAAGACATGAAATTTTTGTGGAAACAGAGTAAAAAAACAGAGTAAGAGACAGCCTTTAAAATGCAGATTTTAAAGGCTGTTTTTTTACCACATGGATTTGTAATATTTATCTCGGTATTTTTTGGGCGTTAGTCCGGTATAATTTTCAAAAGTCTGTATAAAATGACTTTGTGATGAGAAAGAAAGGTAATTTGCAATATCAATAATCGGTCTATCAGAATAACGCAACAGATAGGTTGCTTTTTCTATCTTTTGCTCTCGGATATAATCACTGATAGAAAGTCCAAGATTCTGCTTAAATACACGGGAAAGATAGTTGGCAGAAAATCCTGTATGTTCGGATAAATCCTGAATGGTGATTCGCTCTTTGATATGACTGTAGATATAATTAACACATTGCATAACTGGTTTCGAGATAATAGAACTTTTCTTTTGAAGAATCATTTTTCCAGTAAAATCTTTAGCCATAACATGATGGAGGTCAGCAACCTGACGAACTGTAGTACAGGAATCCATTTTTAATATGTAAAAATCACTAAGACGATATGCCTGTTCCGGTTTCAGACCACCATCAATGCAGTAGCGTGTGAGCATGGCAGCCGTGATAACAAAGTGGTATTTAATATTAGTAACCGAATTATGGGATAAAACACCGGTTCCGTCCAGATTGATAAATGCATCTTCCGTACAATTTTTTAAAACGGTTTCCATATCCCCCGATTTTACAGCATTATAGAAAGAGTATTCAATCGAAGGGGAACGATGAAAAATTTCAAATTCATTTTCATCAGCATGTAAATCTTTATAATATAGGTCTTTGGAAATGGTCAAGAATTTGTTCCTCCTTTAGAAATGTTTTTTATATTATGACACGAATTTGATGTTTTGTTAAGATTAATAATATATTGTTTTGGCAAAAAATGATATATTAACATCATCGAAGAGAGAGCATGAAAGAGTGCTTAAGAAAAGGAGGATTTTCAAATGAAGAAGAGAGTATTTGCAGCTTTTATGGCAACATTAATGGTTGCAGGAAGTTTGGCAGGCTGTGGAAGTAAAGCCAGTTCAGGTGATAACTCAGATGCAGCAAATGTAGAAGAAGGGAAAGTTATTAACATTTATTCCTGGAATGATGAGTTCCGTCAGAGACTTGAATCTGTTTATCCGGAAGTAGAATCAACATCAAAAGATGGAAGTGTTACAAAGTTAAAAGATGGAACAGAGATTCACTGGGTTATTAATCCAAATCAGGATGGTGTATATCAGCAGAAACTGGATGAAGCACTTTTGAAACAGGCAGATGCAAGCGCAGATGACAAAGTTGATATTTTCTTATCTGAAACAGATTATGTATTTAAATATACAGATAAAGATGCAGATGTTGCAATGCCTCTTAAAGACTTGGGAATCGATCCGAAAAAAGATTTAGGGGACCAGTATGATTTTACAAAAACAACCGCATCTGATTCTGATGGAGTGCAGAGAGGTTCTACCTGGCAGTGCTGTCCTGGATTATTAGTTTATCGTCGTGATATTGCAAAAGATGTATTTGGAACAGATGACCCGGATACAGTTGCTGAAAAAGTAAAAGATTGGGATACTATGAAAATAACTGCACAGGAATTAAAAGAAAAAGGCTATTATACGTTTGCTTCTTATGCAGATACATTTCGGTTATATGGAAACAGTATTGATGAATCATGGGTTGCTCCTGGAGATACAAAAATTAAAGTAGACCAGAAAATCATGGATTGGGTAAATAGTTCAAAAGAATGGCTGGATGCAGGATATTTAAATTCAACTGTAAAAGGACAGTGGAACGATGACTGGAATAAAGCAATGAGTTCCCAGTCTAAAGTATTTG
>UMGJ01064124.1_pt1 | contig 11030 bp, 9 predicted proteins | sample 1965221 | NCBI WGS metagenome assembly UMGJ01 (sample SAMEA4836067, study PRJEB28245) | human gut metagenome | biome: gut microbiome; material: fecal sample | place: Denmark | collected 2008
TATTTCGTCAACTGATTTTAAAAAATAAGATTAGACAGTTTTCAATAAATTGCATATTTTGTAATATTGTGGTTATAATATTAGACAGAAATATTTTAGGATATAGGTAACAGAGGGATATATGGCTAAGAATGTTAAAACTGTTAATAAAAATGCCAGATATGGCAATATGAAAAATTCTAAAAAAAGAAAACACAAAAAAAGAAGGCATATATTATTATTAACATCAATTCTTATGCTTATACTCACTGTATGCTGGTATATTGTAGATGCAAGCTATAAAGAAGATAAGAGCAAAGGATATACCAAAACAAAAGATGGTCAGTTGGCACAGGATGTTATACAGTTAAAAAGAGCAGAAAATATAAACCGTGATAATTCTGCATACAGCACTGGAAATTATGCTAATGTATATAACTATATTGATACGGTTAAGCCTGTAATTAACAATGACTTCGATATGACTATGGGAAATGATGGTTATTACAGGATGGCAGGTCAGAATAGATATAGTATTTTACAGCTTACAGATATTCATATTACAGGAACGGAAAGTGTTTATGATAAGGATTTAAAGGCGGTTCAAACAGTATATTCCATGATACAAAGAGCAGCACCTGATTTTATAATTCTTACAGGAGATGTGATATTTGGAACAGATGATTATGATGCAAATGATGGGATAAGGGCTCTTAATGTTATAAGTACACTGATGGATAAGATTGGAATACCATGGACATGGTGTTTTGGTAATCATGACCACAGCTTTTTTGACCGGTATACATCTGATATAATAGCTTCGATGGTATCACAGAGTAATACTTTAAGAATGTATAAAAACAATCCTGCTGTTAATGGTTATACAAATGGAACGTTCAAGCTGTATAATAAAAATGGAGCATTGATAATGGGACTTATTCTTATGGATTCAGGTAATATCATACAGAATACAGACGGTTCGTATGGATATGATTATATAAGGGATGACCAGACTGCATGGTATGAGCAGGAGGTTGCAGGACTTAGAGAAGATAATCCGTCGGTTTCATCATTGTTATTTTTTCATATTCCGCTTCAGGAGTATATAAATGCGTGGGATAGTGGAATTGTTGTATTCGGAACAAAAAGGGAGGATGTATATTGTTCATCGTATCATAGCAGCCTTTTTGACAAGGTAGTGCAGTTAGGCAGCACTAAAGCTATGTTTGTTGGACATGATCATCTTAATGATTATGGCGCATATTATAATGGTATAGAACTTGTATATGGTAAATCAATAGACTATACGGCATATCCCGGTATAGAAAACAGTACAGAACAAAGAGGTGCTACGCTTATAAATATTACTTCAGATGGTAATTATTCAATAGTGCAGATGCAGTATGAATAAGGTATATGAATTGATTGCAGAAAAAATAATGTTTTAATAAAAAAATGTTTTAATAAAAAAATAATGTTTTAATAAAAAGTTGTTGACAAAATATATAATATCGTGTAGAATATCGTTTGTGTTGAGCGGTTGCTTCGATACATGAATAACTTATATATTTTGTAAATGCGCGAGTGGCTCAGTTGGTAGAGCTCCTCCTTGCCAAGGAGGAAGTCGCGGGTTTGAGTCCCGTCTCGCGCTCTAAGAAAGCAAAAAAGAGGTATCCGTATGGATACCTCTTTTTCGCTTTACGAGCCCCGCCGGGGCTCGAAGTTCGAGGTCTACGCTGCCGCTGCGGTCGGCGCAGAGCAGACATCCCCCGGATGTCATGCGCCGTCTCGCGCTCTAAGAAAGCAGAAAAGAGAAGTCCGTAATGATACCTCTTTTTCGCTTTACGAGCCTCGCTGGGGCTTAAAGTACGAGGTCTACGCTGCCGCTGCGGTCGGCGCAGAGCAGACATCCCCGAAAAGCTGGTATTATAGGAAAATGATAAGAGGTATATGTATGGAGATAAGAAGAGCTGTAAGTTCAGATATTGATAGGATTATGGATATTTATGGATATGCAAGGAAATATATGGCTGAGCATGGTAATCCAACACAGTGGCCTGTTAATTATCCTGATGAGGGAATCATAAGGGCGGATATTGAAAAACAGCAGTTATATGTATGTATGGAAAATGATACAGTTGAGGGGGTATTTGTATTTTTTATAGGTGATGAGCCTAATTATAAAGTTATTAAGGATGGTAAATGGAGAAGTGATACTGCTTACGGTGTGATACACAGGGTGGCAGCAAGCGGAAGAGTGCATGGTATAACAAAAGCCTGCTTTGAGTATGCTAAGGATAGGGCAGGATATTTAAGAATTGATACACATAGAGATAATAAAACAATGCAGTCAGCGATACAGAAGAATGGCTTTAAGAGATGTGGAATTATTAATGTTGCTAATGGAAGTGAGAGAATAGCATTTGATTATATATCAGAAGATATAACTACGGAAGAATTAAAAAAGTGGGATACGGATTCATATATTGCACTTGATATTAGAGATAGTTCATCATTTGGTTATGGGCATCTTCCTAATGCAGTTAATATTCCTGCCGATGAACTTACAGACAGGCTTGACGAGCTTGATAAGAATAAAAAAATAGTAGTATACTGTATGAAAGGTGAAATAAGCATAGATGCACGAGCTTATCTTTCAGAAAATGGCTTTTTTGCATATAACCTTGAGGGGGGGTATGGTAAATGGCTCATACAGACTATGGAAGAAGATGATGACAAGCCGGATTGTGCGGCAATTGAGCTTAGTATAAGGAAAAAATTCCATAAGCAGATATTTAGTAAGTTTACAAAGGCTATTAATGAATATCAGCTTTTAAAAGAGGGGGACAAGGTAGCTGTATGTATATCTGGCGGTAAGGATTCCATGCTTATGGCGAAGCTTTTTCAGGAATTACAAAGACATCGTAAATTTAACTTTGAGCTTGTATTTCTGGTTATGGATCCGGGATATAATAAGACCAACCGTAAAGTAATAGAAAATAATGCAAAACATATGAACATTCCAATCACAGTATTTGAGACTAATATATTTGAAGCGGTATATGAGATTGAAAAGTCACCATGTTATCTGTGTGCAAGAATGAGAAGAGGTTATCTTTATAGTAAGGCTAAAGAGTTAGGCTGTAATAAGATAGCTTTAGGACATCATTATGATGATGTTATAGAAACAATATTTATGGGAATGATGTATGGTTCACAGATACAGACCATGATGCCTAAGCTTCACAGCACTAACTTTGAGGGAATGGAGCTTATCCGTCCGTTATATCTTATAAGAGAAGATGATATAAAGCATTGGAGAGATTACAACAAATTACATTTTATACAGTGTGCATGTAGATTTACAGATACATGTACTACCTGTAACAAGGATGGAAGCAGTCAGTCTAAGAGAATGGAGACTAAAAAGATAATTGCAGAGTTAAAAAAGATTAATCCATTTATTGAAAGCAATATTTTTAAAAGTGTAGAAAATGTAAATTTAAGTACGATAATAGCATACAAGCAGAATGGTGTTAAGCATCATTTCTTAGATGATTACGATTCATAATTTATTATTGACAGGCTGATGTGTGCATAAAGATAACACACAGGTAATGATTGCACCAGATATAAATATATGCACTGACTGTCAGTATGGCGACGTTTGCAGTAATGATTGACTGTAGCAGGTATATAAATATATCAGAATGGAGGACTATTTAATATGGCAGGCAGTAGAAAAATGAGAATTAAACCGGTTCCTGTAATTATTCTTGGTGTAGTGACAGTTGCAATAATTGCAGGAATTGGAATATTTGCAATTGGAAATACGTCAGATAAACAGCAGAACAGTTCAGCAACAGTAAGTGTAAGTAAAAAGAATCTAAAAGACAGTAATTCGACATCAACAGAGCCTGTTAAGGCGGCAACAACTGTTGAGATACAGTGGGAGGACAGTGCAGTTCCTGTTGGAACATCATTTAAGGTTACTGCCATAGTAACTCCACAGGATACAGAGCATGCTCTTGTATGGTCTTCAGGTAATCAGGATGTATGTACAATAGACAGTGAAGGAGTAGTGACAGTAAGGTCGGCTGGGAATGCAGCTATTACAGCGACTGTAGGAACTGTATCGGATTCTGTTATTATACAGGGAATAGATAGTGTTTCGGCAGGTTCTGACAGAGGTCTTCCGGTATATACGGGAGATTCATATGTATCGGCCGGACAAAGCAATGGCGGTTCAAATGATAATTCAAATGGAAATACATCAACAGGTGATTCACAGTCAGGTGTATCATCAGGAGGCAGCCAGCAGGGACAACGTTCAAACGGAAGCATAGGTGTATCATCAGGAATAAACTCATCTTCCAATATATCAGATGATAATTCAGACATATCAGATGATAATAATGGTGGTTCATCTGATAATGGTTCAGATAATGGTTATAATTATAATACGGATAATGGCAGTTATGACAATAATAACGGTGGTTATGATAATAATTCAGGCAGCCATGATGGGGCTTCAAGCTCTGATATTGCAGGATATCTTCCACAGATAGGATATACACAAAGAATGTCTAATGTATATGTATGTGAAGATGGCGATACATATTATGGAGAAATAATAATACAGCCAAATGTTACTATAATATATATAAAGCAAAGAAGTGGTACATTTGATTCTATGATACAGAGTACTTTATCAGCACTGCTTCCATCAGAAGCAGGACAGGTGTGGAACAATTATCTTTCTTCATCATCAGACAAAACATTTACAGTAGATGGCAGAAGGGTAAGAATAGTTACGGCACTTAATGGTGGACATTCACAGATAGTTGTGTATAACTAAGCTTATAAAAGTTTATGGTATTTATGCTTTTCTTATTTAATATATTTGAAAATTTATGCCAGATTATATGGTATTACGTGGATTTTATGTCAATTATTTTTGATGAGATATTATATTTGTAATATACATTTTTGTTAAAGTATGGTAAAATGAATTGATACATGTGTTTATACTAGATATTTTCAAGAATGAGGTGAAGCATATTGTTAAATGAAAACAAAGTAAAGATGATGACCAAGATGGCGATATATGAGAAAAATGAAGGCCGCAGGATGTTAAAGACGGCAAGGTATTTTAAGAGTGATTATATTGCGTTTGGCATATTAAAGACTCTGATAACAACGTCGATAGCATATATAATAATGCTTATTATGTATGTGTTATATAACATGGAGAGTATTATAAAAGATATTAACAAGATTGATTATACAGAAGTTGGAACTAATCTTATAATCGGTTATGTTGCTATGATAGCTGTATTTTCTGCTATAGCATTTGTGGTATATGGAAAGCAGTATGATAATTCAAGAAATGGTCTTAAAAGGTATTTTTCAAGACTAAATAAGCTTGAAAGATTTTATAATGGTCATAAAAGAAAGAATAATAAGTAGAATAACAGATAATATTATTGTTGAGACCGGTGTTTATATCAGCACGTGGTATAATATTATCAAAGTTCATAAATGAAGATTGACATGGAGGATTTGGATGATTTTTTTGCTGGAGTTAAAGGAGAATATTAAAAGATTTTTTAACAAATATGATATATATATTATACCAACAGCTAAGTTTATTCTTGCTTTTATATCATTTATGATTCTTAATGCAAGTATTGGATATATGACTAAGCTTAGTAATCCTGTGATTGCACTTCTTTTGTCATTGGCATGTGCGTTTGTTCCAAGTGGATTTACAGTATTTATTCTGTCAGTATATATGCTTATACACCTATATGCGATATCGGCAGAATTTTCGCTGATAGTATTAGGAGTTGTATTGCTTATGTACCTGTTATATTTCAGGTTCACACCTAAGCAGGGATATCTGCTTCTTATCACTTCGATTATGTGCTGGATTGGTATACCTTATGTAATACCTGTAGCAGTAGGCTTATGTGCAGGAGCTGCATCAGTTATACCTGTGGGATTCGGAGTAATAATATACTATATTGTACAGACGGCAAGTGCATATGAGACGGCAATTACCAAGCAGTCGGTATCAGACAGTGTCCAGAAGATTTCATATATAGTAGAGAGTCTTATTAATAATAAGTCAATGATATTATTGATTATTGCATTTGCACTGACTATTGCAATTGTATATTTTATAAGAAGAATGAGAATTGATAATGCATGGACATATGCAATTGTGGCGGGAACAGCAGTGGAGTTTCTTGTACTTATAGGCGGTCAGATTGTTTTTGGTGCCAAGTTTAATATGATATTTATGATAATTGGTGTTATATTAGGAGCAGTAGTAGGATATCTGTGTCAGATTCTGTTTTTCAGTGTGGATTATAAAAGGACAGAATTTGTACAATATGAAGATGATGAGTATTATTATTATGTAAAGGCTGTACCTAAGATTAACATTGTGAATGAAGATGTAAAAGTCAAGCAGATTAATGCAAGAAAGACAAGAAAGACAACAGATATTAATGATGTTGCCAAGTCATCATCAGACAGAAGCATTAATGATGACGATTATGATATTAAGATATATGATAAATAAAAATATATTTTGAAGGGAAGTGAAGACCTGTGACGGCAATTAATAATTTTATACAAAATTACCTCAACAAATTTTACGTTCCAAGAATAGAATGGACGGATATTATTGAGATATTATTTATTGCGTTTGTATTGTACAGTATTCTCGTCTGGATAAAGGATACGAAGGCGTGGTCTTTGCTTAAAGGAATAATTGTAGTTGGTGTATTTACAATTATTGCATATATTCTTAATCTTAGAACAATATTATGGATAGCAAGTAAGACTATAAGTGTAGGTATTATTGCACTCGTAATTATATTCCAGCCGGAGTTAAGAAGAGCGCTTGAACAGCTCGGAAGGAAGCGTATTGTATCAGGACTTTTTAATTTTGGTGAAGGAAAGGATAAAGGAGAGCTGTTTAGTGCAAAGACAGCAGAAGAGATTGTAAAGGCAGTCTATGATATGGCAGCAGTAAGGACTGGAGCACTTATTGTTATTGAGCATGATATGATGCTCGAGGAATATATAAGAACCGGAATTGAAGTTGATGGTATTGTTACAAGCCAGCTTCTTATTAACATATTTGAACATAATACTCCATTGCATGATGGAGCTGTGGTAGTAAGGGAAAACAGGGTCGTTGCAGCAACCTGTTATCTGCCGTTATCAGATAATGTTAATCTTAGCAAAGAACTTGGAACAAGACACAGGGCAGGTGTTGGAATAAGTGAGGTTACAGACAGCTTTACGATAATAGTATCAGAAGAGACAGGAGCTGTATCAGTTGCAACCGGAGGAGAAATTCTTCGTAATATAGATAAAGAATCTTTGCGTAACAAGCTTGAGTTTTTAAGAAAGAAGTCGGTTGAAGTTAAGTCATTCAGGTTATGGAGAGGAAGGTTGAAAAATGAAAGAAAAGATATTTAAGAATTTCAGCCTTAAGATATTGTCGATTATTTGTGCCATACTGTTATGGGGAATAATAGTAAATATATACGACCCTAACACAGGTGTTACAATAAGTAATGTATCTGTCCAGCTTATTAATACTGACAGCCTTACAGATAAGGACTATACGTATGAGGTGGTTGATGGAAGCAAGATATCTGTATATGTAAGCGGACCTAAGAGTATTATTGCGGATATTAAGGCAAGTGATATTATAGCAACAGCAGATCTTAGTAAGATATCTGTATTTGCAGATTATGTTGATATAGATGTTAAGATTGAAAAGGATGGCAAGCTTTTACAGAATGTGGAGGTTACGCCTAAGACTACAGCAGTTAAGTTAAATATTGAAAATCGTGTTACACAGTCCTTTGATGTAAAGGTTGAGATGACGGGATCAGGCTCGGCAGGATATGTTGTATTTAATGATACAATATCTCCGACTACCATAAAAGTTACAGGTCCTTCGTCAGCAGTCCAGAAGATAGCACAGGTAAAAGCCGTATATGATATAAGTGATGCAACATCTGACATATCTGATACGGCTACTGTTGTATTATATGACAGTGACGGTAATATAATTAATAACCGGCAGCTTGAACTATCAAGGACAGAAGTCAGGTTTTCAGCAAGCATAGGTCATTCAAAGACAGTTGATATTATATACAAGACGTCAGGAACACCTGCAGCCGGTTATGTTATCAAGACAATTGAACCGGATGAGAATACAGCTTCAATATATGGCAACTCAAGTGATATTGACTCAATATCACAGATAGTAATACCGGGTTCGGTATTGAATGTAGACGGGCTTAAAGACAGTAAAGAATTTAAAATATGGCTGTCGGATTATCTGCCATCAGGTATAACAGTGGCATCGGCTAACTATATCAATGTTAAAGTTATTATAGAAAAGCAGAATGACGGCAGTGAAAACAGCATTTCAAAACAGCTTACAATATCAGCTGCTGATATAAAGATAAATAATATTCCGGATGGAAAGAATGTTTATATTGAGATGAACACACCATTAAGTGTCAATATTGTGGGAAAATCCAATATTGTTAATTCACTTTCGGCTGTAGGACTTGGAGCAAATGTAAGTCTTTCAGGATTACAGAGCGGAACATTTCAGGTTGATGTGATGTTTAATAATTCATCAGAATATACGGTTACAGGAAGTTATAAAGCAACAGTTGTTATAACAGATAAAGAGACAGCATCGCAGACTGTTCCTGAACAGACAACACAGTCTGATAGGACGGATGCAACGCAGACATCTAAATATACTAATGATAATACATCGGAAGTTAATAATTAAGAGAGGTAAATAGTCATGGTTAGTGAAAAGATTATAGTAAGCAGTGCATTAGGAATACATCTTCGTCCGGCAGGAGCTATGTGTGACAGGGCTGTTAAGTATGAATCTAAGATAATGTTTAAGTATGCAGATGGAAAGGAAGCTAATGCCAAAAGTGTAATTTCTATACTTGCCTCAGGTGTAAAATGTGGTCAGGAAATAGAAATATATGCAGATGGAGAAGATGAAGAGAAGGCTTTGGCAGATGTAGTGGCAGCACTTACAGAAGCATTAAAAGATTGATTTAATTGTCAGAATGTATTATAATTATTTTGTTATAATCAGTCTATATTATAATTAATATTGAAGAAAAGAGGTACTTACAAATGGGATATATGGATACATATAAACAGTGGTGTGATAATGAATATTTTGATGAGTCTACACGAGCTGAATTGAAGTCTATTGCCGGTAATGAAGCAGAAATTGAAGACAGATTCTATAAGGATCTTGAGTTTGGTACAGGCGGTTTAAGAGGGGTTATCGGAAATGGTACTAACAGAATGAATATCTATACAGTAAGAAAGGCTACACAGGGACTTGCTAACTTCATTATTAAAGAGAAGGCAGCAGACAGAGGTGTTGCAATTGCATATGATTCAAGAAGAATGTCACCTGAATTTGCCAATGAGGCTGCACTTTGTCTTAATGCCAATGGAATAAAGGCATATATATTCCCTACATTAAGACCAACACCTGAATTATCATTTGCATTAAGAGAACTTAAGTGTATAGCAGGTATAGTTGTTACAGCAAGCCATAACCCGCCTGAATATAATGGATATAAGGTATATTGGGAGGATGGTGCACAGATTACAGCACCTAAGGATACACAGATTATTAATGAAGTTAAGGCAGTAACAGATTATAATACAGTTAAGACCATGGATATTGATGAAGCAAGAGCATGTGGTCTGTATAATGTAATTGGTTATGATATGGATGATAAGTATATTGCAGCTCTTAAGAAGATGAGTATTAATGGTGATATTATTAAGCAGGTAGCTGATGATATTAAGATTGTATATACACCATTCCACGGTACAGGTAATGTTCCTGTAAGAAGAATATTAAAGGAGCTTGGATTTAAACATGTATATGTTGTTCCTGAACAGGAAAAGCCGGATCCTGACTTTACAACGCTTGAATATCCTAACCCTGAAGATCCTAAGGCATTTACACTTGCACTTAAGCTTGCTAAGGAAAAGGATGCTGATATTATCTTAGCTACTGACCCGGATGCAGACAGACTTGGTGTATATTCTAAGGATTCTAAGACAGGTGAATATATGTCATTTACAGGTAATATGTCAGGCATGCTTATTGCAGAATATATCCTTTCACAGAGAAAGGAAAAAGGTTTATTACATGATAATGGTGCATTTGTTAAGACAATTGTTTCTACTAATATGGCAGATGCAATTGCTAAGGAATATAATGTTAAGCTTATAGAAGTTCTTACAGGCTTTAAGTTTATCGGTGAGCAGATTAAGTTATTTGAACAGCAGCATACATATGAATATGAATTCGGATTTGAAGAAAGTTATGGCTGTCTTGTTGGTACACATGCAAGAGATAAGGATGCTATTGTTGCAGTTATGGCACTTTGTGAAGCAGCAGCTTTCTACAAATCTAAAGGTTTAACACTCTGGGATCAGATGATTAACATATTTGACAAGTATGGTTATTATAAGGAAGGTCAGAAGGCTATAACAATGAAAGGCGCAGAAGGTGCGGCACAGATTGCACAGATGATGGATGATCTTCGTAAGAATCCGCCTAAGAAGTTCGGTGACTGGGACGTAGTAGAATTCAGGGATTATAAGACTAAGGAATGTACAGATATTAAGACAGGTGCCAAGTCTGACACAGGACTTCCTGTATCTAATGTACTTTACTTTGATCTTACAGATAATGCATGGTGCTGTGCAAGACCATCAGGAACAGAGCCTAAGATTAAGTTCTATATGGGAGTTAAGGGAACAGGCCTTGATGATGCTAATGAAAAGCTTGCTAAGCTTACTGATGCAGTTATGGAAGCAATCGGACAGTAAATATAATAGTTGTTTCAAATTTAATTAACAATATAAACACAATATGAACACATTTCGTCGGTATACTACTAACCATAGATGAGATGTGTTCATTTTATTTATATTTCATAATAGTATTT
>UMGJ01036401.1_pt1 | contig 10993 bp, 5 predicted proteins | sample 1965221 | NCBI WGS metagenome assembly UMGJ01 (sample SAMEA4836067, study PRJEB28245) | human gut metagenome | biome: gut microbiome; material: fecal sample | place: Denmark | collected 2008
AAATTGAAGATGTTATAGAATTTCACCCTTGATTTCGTATGTAATGTTTCAATGTATTGCTACTTACTTCTCCAATCGTAGAAACAAAATATCCATCTGTCCAAAATGTATTTTCTGACCAATAATGTTTCTTTAGTTTCTTAGAATATTTCCTCCACATTTGGATAGTGGATTGTTGTTTTAGAACTCTTACTATTTGAAGTGGAGATATTTTAGGTATAGATTCAACCATCATATGAATATGATCTTTATCAACTTCCATTTCTTTAATCGTAAAATCATATCTCTTACTGATGTTGTACATTGTCTGTTTTATATCTTCTCCATATCTAATTAGGAGTTTCTTCCTATATTTACAAACAAATATAATGTGATATGTAAGAATGAATTTGCTATGATTTCTACTCTTATAATTTTTGTTTGTTTTATTTCCACTCATGTATATTATTCTCTATCTACATTTACATTCATCCACTAGGCTAAAGACCTAGTGGATTTCTGCTTTTTATCTTTAAAGTCCAAGTTTTGCTTCGATTGCTTGTAATCGAGTTTCTAGGTTTGATTTTTCTTGTTTGACTTGTTCAAGTTCTCTTCGTGTCTTTTGAATCATATGGGTATTTAATGCAATAAATTCCGTATAGGAAATACCATATTCCGTTTCAATATCGACCTCAACATCTTTGCCAAAACGCTTTTCAATGTCTTCCTGTACGAGCGGTCTATGTGTTACTACAGCGAATTTATCAGAATCATAACCCTCAGATTCTAAGATGTCTTCTGTTTTATGAGCACCAAATCCAAAATGAGTTTTCTTACCATCGTAATCTCCGATGTAATTGAATCCTATTGGATTTAAATTCATATAGAAGTCTTCATATTGATCAAGAGTAGTAAAGTTTTCTTTAAGATTTTCGTCTGAAGTAGAAATGCTGTGTGATGCCCAGATAGACGAACCATAAAGTCGCAATTGTTGACTATCATCACCGACACATACACCTCCCCACGATGTTCCACGTGCAATTTGGTACCCATGCGCCCAATAAAAAGATTCGCTATCAGCACCAATGACAACTGCACCAGAACTATGCACTTCTGAGCAATAAAGCCAACCGTCCGCTACAAAATCTGTTGCATACAAATTTCGATAGCATTTGACTCCTTCTGAAACTGACATTAAATAATAGTCCCCATCAATACCAAATTTAAATCCAGTTGAATAAATTTCAACATTATTTGACGTACCTTGTATTCCTATATGTCCGTTTATTATAGAGACAGTATCTCCTTCATCTCCTAAATTTCCAGTTTCGATACTTCCTCTTATGGCGGCATTTTCTGCCCACAAAACTCCATCATACCCAACTCTAAAAGGAGCAGAATTGCTATCTTCAGCACCAGCCCAGAAAGCCTGATTTCCACCAATACCAGATGCATTACTTCCGCTGTTTGTCATCAGATATGTTGACGTAATATCATAGCGACCAATCTTACCATTCGTAGCAGTAATTGTTCCCGTAATATCTGCATCTGTGGCAGTTAATTTACCAGTGTGACCAACCTTAAATACGGCACTATTTCCGTTATCATTGCTTGTTGCACCCGCCCAGAAAGCATAAGCACTTCCGTACTTACCAATACCTGTATATTTACCAGATCCTGTCGTATACATCTTATTGCTAATTATAGTCCATCCCGCAATACTACCATTCGTAGCTGTAATCTCACCACTCAAGTTCGCATTCTTGGCAATCAAATTACCATTTGAATCCCAACTCAAATTAGGACTTGTAAAGCTACCATCACCCAGATTTAAGAATGATCCCTGCGTACCACCAGAAGAGATGTAGTTGTGAGATTTAATGGCATCTGTTGCGATTTTATCTGCCGTGATGGAGCCTGCCAAAATTTGATTACCAGTAATAGTATCGGTTTTAATACTTCCACCATCTATGATGGTTTCTTTGTCTAGTATGTAAGTACCAGGTTCATTTGAAATAGAATCAACCTCTTCCAACATGATGCAATCTACCCATACATTAAAAGTTTGGGGCGCACTAGAACTGCTTGGTCTACCCCAGATAAGAGGAACTACAGACCAGTATAATCCAGTTGCATTATCTGCGACTTTTATTGCACAAACAGCTCGTTGCCAATCCGTACTTAGATTAACACCAGTAGAACTTCCTGGTAATTTTCTCGGATCAATGTTAGATAGATAAAGTCCATCTGTTTTAGTGTCTGGAGTATCATGCCCCTGAATATCTATCATGAACAGTCCCGTAGTAGAATCTGATTTTACATAACAAGAAAGTATGTATTGTTTACCTGCTTGTATTTTTACACAGCCGTAATTATTTGCAGAACTTCCTAAATACAATGGTGTTGTACTTGAGTTTAAATTTGCAGTAGTATAACTGATTTTAAGAGATTTATCTCCATCATAAGATACCGAACTATCAATGCCGACAGAAGTTACACCGTTATCTTTTGCGTAGCATATAGCGTCTTCTTGCGAGGCAACATTTTCAAAATTAGAGTAATCTAGATTATATAGATTCTTTCTACCATCTCCTTTGGCAGTATTTATAAAACTTACAACACCATCAAGATTAATGTTTGCTGATACAAGATTCATGAATCTATCAGTAATTTCAAAATTACTTGAACTTGTCCCGCTTTTAACAATCCAACTGAATTTATCAGCCGCTTGTTGAGCAATAGAAGTGGCATTTTCCAAATCATCATCTACGTCTTGTGGGTTAGGAGTCCAATCTGAACATATTTTACCTGTTTCTAACTGCATATTATAAAAATAATATATACCAGTTGCCTTAAACAAGATTGAAAAATCAGTTCCAGTAGCAGTAAAAGAAGTGTATTGTCTGACCCAAGTTGCGGAAGAAGTCAATTCTTCCCCCATAATTGTAATGGAAGAGGAATTGGTGTTTTTAAGATATAAACTAAATGTATAATCTTTCCCAGATGTCATGATATTTTTTAAAACAAATGGAACAGAAGTATCTGTAATTGTTAATTTCGCACATTCGATTGAGTTTCCATTTAAATCTATGTCTGTAACTTTTTCTATTGTATTTGCCGTTGTTATCACCTCCTTGTTGATTGACCTATTTAGTTTTTTGCATAAAAATAAGACCCCAAGGTCTTGTATGGTTGTTAACTAAAACTTCTTTTAGTTTATTATGCTGTGTGTTGTTCCGTACATATAAAACTCTTTTTATAATCAACGGATGGAACGTACAATTTTATTCCTGCACAATTTATAAATTCAATAAAAGATGGGATAGTAGGATTGGCTTTTGTGTTTCTCAAATCAATATGTGCATAATCCGAACCATCAGCAATAGAAAATAACAATTTATAAATTTAATATGCTCGCCTCTTTTTATTGACGAGAATCCAGTATCTACATTTCCATGAGTTTGAAAAACCATGTGGTTTGCATGATTTGTATTTGTACACTTAATAACGCAATTTATAAATTCACCATATTCCATAAGAGTCCATCCTGTACCTATACAAGATGTCGCAACCGTTCCATCATCTGTTGTGTCTGGTCTACCACCCCATTCAAACACACAATTCTCAAAATGCCAATCGCACACCTTTGTAGAGCCGACAGTTTCAATGTGCATACAATATCTCGTATTTTGGGAAACAAAAGTGAATCCTTTTATATAAACTCCTTGCGAATTATCTTTTACATGAAACAAGCATTTATTAACACAATTCGCATCAGTTACTGGTTTCGTGTATCCGACAGAACCGTCCCATTTTAGAACACATAAATCAGGTCTCGTAATATCTTCACTCTCGTAAGTAACATATGATTTACAAGTGACACCTTGATAATAAGTTCCATCAATTCCAGCATACTTTTCTTGCAAGTCTGTATACGTTCCTTGTTTTACAATTATTCTATATCTGTTAGTTTCTGAATTATCGGTAATAACTTCATTAGCATGAAATATTGTTGCAAATGGATTTTCTTCTGTCCCGTCGCCCGTTTCGTCTGAACCACTTGTTGAAACAAAAATTGTATGTGCATTATTAAAATTTATATCTTCCTCTAGTTTACTTAATTTATCTCCAACTACTTTAGCGTCTGCGGCTTTTCCACTTTTCAATAAAGTTGTATCAATATTTTGTGAAATGGAATCGGGGATATTCTTTATGATTTTAGATGTATAATCAAAGAACAAAATTAAGCATTGCTTATTATTTGATGTTGTGGGGTTTATTATTTCTGATGTACCAAACTTAAATGCTAATTTCCTTGTACCATCAGGAAAAATATACGAAAATGATGGATTGTCATATGGCGTTCCATATAAACCATATGACAGTAAATTAGTTCCTTTTGTATATACAAATACTGAAACAGGTTCTTTAATAACAATATTCTCTAAATCAAACACAACATCTGTATATTCTGTTGCAACCGCCTTTTCTGCTGTTGCTATAATATTGCCATCAAGAGTGGCGATTTCTAAAACGACAGTATCATCATTAGATGCTTTAATATTCATCTTTATTTTTGTTAGTGTTGCATTTTTACCAAAATCAAAATACTGTTTTATGCCCGTTACTTGATTTCCTATGAAATTGTTAACTGTATTATTTCTAATAATTGAACATTTATTAACAAAAGCTTCGGTTTCAATTTCAAATTTTGATTCTATATCACCTAAAGATTCCTTTAGTGACCCAATTTCTGCATCAACAGCGTCATCTTTTTCTTTTAATGCAGCTAATTTATCTCCTGTAATTTTTGCATCCGCAGCCTTTCCAATTTTAGTCAAGGTTGTGTCTGTCGTTGTATCAATTCCATTTACTGATTCTTGTAGTGTATTGACTTCGGATTTTAAAGCTTGATAGTCCTCCGCAGATTCTAAAGTTTTAAATAAAGTCGCTTTACTAACCTGTCGTACCTTACCCGAATCGTTTACAAATATATTATCTACAGATGCGCTTATATCTACATCTGTAAGAGCTTTTGTATTATTCATATATTTTCCTCCATATTCAATAAATAATTTTATAACCCATTTGCCCAATCTATACAGGCAATTAAGCCGAACACAGTTACAGTTGTGCTACTATAATTACTTCCAACTGCTTTTGCATATACACTAATGACATCTCCAACTGCGCATTCTAAATCAAATGAAACACATTCAACAGTAGAAGAAGTGATAGTGGTAGAGTTTGCGGAATCTCCATTTTTATATAAAGAGACAGTTGGAGATCCGCTTGAAAAACTACTTTTTGCAACAGCAGGGATTTTAAATCTATATGTACCAGCTCTTTTAATTGTAATAGAAATTTTAGTGTCGGTCATTGTAGTAGATGTAATATTCATACCTGTCCAATTAGCAATAACAGGAGTGTCTCCAGCAATAATTGTGTTTGGTAACCCACTTCCAGAACTAGATCCACTACTTGAACCTGTATATGTTCCCGTTACTCCAAAAATAGATATGCCAGATTTAATATTACTTGCTACTAATTTAGAATCACCTTTAATTGTTTGAGTTCCAGAAAGATATTTTCCACTTGAAATAGTTTTATCTGTAGTTCCTGGAGTAATCGTTTGAGCTGCTTGATTAGGAATAGTTCCTGTTAATTTCCTGCCATTCACATATGCTGTTTTACCGCTACGGATATCAGAAGCTGAAGCAGTGGCATCTGTCGTGTCAGTACCGCTTGTAGTCGTTCCAGCCTCGCAAGTTCCTGTCTGCCCTAAAATAGTTACACCTTTTTAATATTTGCAGGAATAATCTTTGCTTTTTCTGTGTCAGAAATTTTTACTGTTCCAGACCCACTATGATAACCTGTTGGAATGGTATAACTGCCATCTTTTGTACTGATCGTTCCAGCTACATTTCCATTATTTTTCATAGTGCCCTGAATGCGTCCTTGATTCGTGACAATATAGGTACCTGCAAGCACATTGGCTGCACTTGCGGTAACTTGAGAAACGTCTTTCCATTTTTCGTTATATGCCTTCATTGCTTGCTCAAATTGCGCTGCCGTATAAGACAGCTTATAATTCGCCATTAATTAATCACCTCCGCTATCATGTTATTGATTTGTTGACCTGTGTATTTTTTTGTATAATTTTCAGTTGCTGTTAAGGTATTTCCATTCTTATCTTGTAATGTGTCTCCATTTGCATCGGTTAAAGCAACTTCAGATGTCATAGAAGAATCACCAAAACCATAATCTATAAAATCTAAAGTATTACTATTTCTGATAAGATTCCTTGCTCCAATATTAGAAAAGTCTTCTCGTTTTGCATAAGTTTTCCGTACTTCAGTTTTAAATCCTTCGGAATCTTGCTCTAGTTTTGAATATTTCTCACTAAGTTGTTGTACTTGTTCTCCATTGTTGTTCACGCCTGTTTCAACGTTAGAAACACGAGAAGTGATACCGTTCAAATTAACAATCAACTCAGATACTTTAGAATTGATATATGTTTGTCTGCCCGTGATTGTACCTTGATAACAGTTCATCTTTGTGCATTGTTTATAAGCTGATAATGTAGCACCAAAATAATAGTTGCATACATTATCAGAAGAATTAATAATAATTTCTATAGAATTCCAACCTCCTTGAAACGTCATAACTACGGGATTTGAACCAGCAGTCCCAGCACTACCAATCGCACCACCATTCACATAGATATTGTAAGTATCCTTAAAAGTAGCAGTAGTTGTCCATTTTACTGATTCGCTAAAATACACAAAAGTCAAAGCATAAAATACCAACGGATCATTCGTCACAGAAAATGTTAATCCGTCTTGCAATTTATCATCTTCGTATAGCAAAGTTTGTGCTGCCACAATATCTTTTGAAGCAAACATTTCCATAACTGCTTTGCCCTTATAATCATCTGCGAACAAACTCTTTTGATAGGCGGACACAAGCCATTTGTTTAACCCTTCATTAGAATTAGCCAATTTATTGTTAATTACTTCAAGATCGGTACTGTACTTATCTTGAGATACTTTATTTGTAATCTCTTTTGCCTGCTTATCTACTGTAGATTGCAATTCTGTTACAGTCGTTTGGGTGCCCTTCAAAGACTCGGTAATATCATTCAATTTATTCTCATTACTATCAAATCGTTGATCTAGGTCTTCGGGAGCAGCTGACCATCCTGATGCAGATTGTCCTTTTTCAAGTTTAATATCCCACAAATGAATAGTATAAGCATCTGTTCCGTTCGAATATTGATTAACTCTAAGTTTATATTTAGTTGTTTTAGGAGCAGTAAAAACAGCATATCCTTTTGACATATCTAAAAAAGTATTAGTGTCGTCACTTACAAGCCACAACCCAACCAATTTTTCTGACGGAGTATGTTCCCCTGTGTCATGTTTTGTTGCCCAATTACTATCGGTTTTTGCTTGTAATGTGTATTTTTGATTTGCACTTAGATCAATAGAGGTAATGATTTTAGGATATGTTGAATAATCGTCTGTTTTTGAACCAGTACGCTCCAGCGGATTTGATTCTCTATAAGAAGATGTGTTCAGTAATAAGTTTCTGCCATCACCAGCATCAATTACATCATAAAACTTTGAAATGGCAGCAGTATCATAGTAAGAACCATCTAATGAAATTGCCTTAAATACAATTAAAGTAGTAGAATCTGTAAATAATTCACTAGATTTAGACAATGTCAAAATATTGTTTGACCCAATTGTTATACCAGATGTACCATTGTTTACATCAACAAAAGTAGACCCACCATCAGCACTGTATTGCCATTTACCAAAAACAAGATTTTGTAATGATGGAGTAATCGTAATTAAATCTGGAGAAAATGTCTCTCCGCCATCTGTTGATTTAAAAATCATAGAAGACGGGGTAATAGATATAGATTTTGCCCCCTCTCCTCGTTGTCCATTTGTTCCTTGCAGAGCACATGTCCATGTTAAAACTTTTGAAAATGTTAAGCTATTTACATGAATATTTACAGTTATTTTTCCAGATAGGGTAGATAGTTGAGAATTTGAATTCGTAGAGATCGTGATAGAATTTTTAGATTGTGTTATATCAATTACTTGTTCTGTATTTTCTACATCATATGTATAATCAGTTACAATAGAAGATCCATTATATACAATGATATCTGATTGAAATGTTTGTTCTGCTACTGTATAACGTTGACTATTGGTAGAAAAAGAAATATTTTCATTGCTTAAAATAACGGTATAAGCATCTTGCCCATTCTCGCCAGGGTCGCCTAAAATCTTAGTCCATTGATAATCTTCTGGATTATCTGACTCTTCGGTAGATTCTTTATTATATGCAACACCAATATAAATTGCACCAGTAGAATCATCAGTCATGCCAGTGCCATGTTCATCTTGTGCATATTTTATCCACGTATATAAAACTTTACCATCCTCACCTTGTTCTCCTTGTTTTATAAACATAAAGTCTAATACATTACTGTCTATAATCATTTTCTCACCTGCCTTTAAACATCAACGCTACATTTGATTTGTGCATTTTTATCAATTAATAGTTCTATTTCTTTTCCAGTTCCACATTTTGTCCAATTAGAATCAATGTATTTTTTGTACCAAGTATAACCTTTTGCGTCAATTACTGTAGACCCTTTGTATACAATACATGTGCATACAGTAGAAATAGATATGTTTTGTAAATTCCCATATAAACTGTTTCCAGATTCATCTACAAGTTGGGTATTATTTTCATCTGTTAAAAGATAATTTTCTGATGCACCGCATTCGAACAAAGTTCCTTTACTGCTAGATATTGTAACTGTATATGCGTCAGAGCCATCAATTACTTTATATAATGTCATTACATCATATAGTGCCGTATCAACACATTCAACTTTCAAAACGATTGTCTTTCTGGTTTTCATAAAAGAAGAAGGAATAGTAATGGATGTTTTATCTTGTGAGACATAAGTTGTATTTTCAACACCGTCAATATACCATTTACTAATAGCTGCGCCATTTTTTGCATCAGCAACAATTGTAATTGAATCAGGAGTGATAATATTGTTTGTTTCTGTGAAAACTTGCTGTCCAGATAATTCTATAGATGGTACTTTTAAGCTAATTGAAGACATGTCGTTTCTTAATGACTTAATGTCATTAGAATTCGATTCCGTTTTATTATTGAGGTCTGAAATATCTGTTGTAATTCCAGAAATTGTTTCTGTGTATTTTTCACCCCATAAATTTCCATTTCCATCATATATCTGATCAATACCAATACCGCCATATTCATTTGGTTCTATAATATTGAACCCAAGTTTTTCCTTTTCAATTGTAGAATCTTTCAACATATTGTTTACAATCAATCCATCAGCAATCGCATTAGACGTAATTCCTTGACTTGTCAAAATAACAGTACCGTTTTCATCTTTGATGATCATCGATGGATTTTCGCCTTTTCCATACCCAATCTGGATTCCAACTTCATTTTTAGAATTTAAAAATTGCAAGGTATTTCCTGAGAAAACAAGGTTTCCATTTTCTGATAAAATTCTCATTTTATCAGAAAGAGTAATATCACCAGCAACCAGATCAGAAACTGTAATATTGTTTGCTACAAGATTAGAAATCCATGCTTCATCAATTTTTGTATTTTTGGCATTTAAGTTAATGAAAAACCCTGTTTCAGTTGAAGAAGTGCCAATCAAAGCACTATTTATTTTGGCGACATCTGCTAAAAGATTTTGAACATCAACTGAGTTTGCTTTGATATACTCTGAGTTAATATATTTAGAAAAAAGAGTATTAAATTGCGCATCATTACCTATCAGTTGGTCAACTTTAATTGTTTTATAATCTAAATAATCGCCAACGGCACCAATAACTGTACCGTTTGAAACGCTATTGTTTACACCATTTTTAAAAGCAGAAGTATTCATCATCCATTGCAACATATTTGACATATACTCAACAGAATCCTTGGCATTTCCAGTTCCAAGAGAAATACTATTTTTCAAATCATTGACAGCGTCTTCAAACAAATATGTAAAGTCATTTACGCCTGTTAAGTGATTTAACATATTTGTATATGTAACTTCAATTTCAGAGTTTTTTGTACAAGGATTGTATGCAATGGTAAATAATCTTAGTTTAACAGCGTAATCATCTCTAACTCCTACAAAAATGAAATTCCCAATATCAAATTTATCATGCCAACCTTGATTGTTATCTTTTGTATTTGCATATTCATTTAAAGATAAAAGATTATCCAAAGAAGTAGTAAATTGATATTGTGGAGAAGAGGTCTGCTTAATTCGATCTAAACCATCTTGATATAATTCTTCTTTACGTTCAAATGTTGTAACAGCATCATCTAAAGAAGTTGAGATAATATTATTATTCGTATAATCACCCATACGAATAATATTTTGAACAGCAATATATTCTGTGTCAGTAAGTCCGAATTGAGAATGATTCATTGCCGCCTGTTCATTCATAGAAGTAACTTTGGCTTGATAATTATCTTGTGTTTTTGTTAATTCATCTACCTGAGTATTTAATTCTTTTAGTTTGTATAACAAAGTACCTTCAGTGTTTTCATCCCCAAGATATCCCTTATATTTAACAAATTCGTTATGGAAAACGTTATAAGATTCTTCATCTTTCACCCCAGATGCATTCTTTTCTTCATCTGTCATATCATTCCAGTCTTTCTGGTATTTTGCCAAAATTACAAGAATTTGTTTATTAAATTCATCACGTTTTCCTTCAAGTTCCTTGATTCCATACAAATCCCAGTTAGTTTCCCATTCTTCGTTATAATCCTTTTTTTTATCTTCAGGAACTTGATAATTTTCAATTGCAATTTTAATATTAGGAATAACGTATTCTTTTAATTCAAAATACGTGTAGTAACCACTTTCTTCCTGTTTTAAGAGATTCATATATCTTTCGTGATCAATTTCGCCAGAAGAAGTAGTCCAAGGTTTATA
>UMGJ01068871.1_pt1 | contig 10964 bp, 10 predicted proteins | sample 1965221 | NCBI WGS metagenome assembly UMGJ01 (sample SAMEA4836067, study PRJEB28245) | human gut metagenome | biome: gut microbiome; material: fecal sample | place: Denmark | collected 2008
TCGTTTTTCCCTCAGCTGGCTCAGTTTTATTTTAGCAGATATATGTAGAATCATCAGGAAGTATTTGTGAAATACTGCTTAGATATTAACGAAAGGAAACTTAATGTATAGTATAGGAACATTTTCCAAATTAACAAAAACCACAATTGCAGCTCTGAGGTTCTATGATAAAGAAGGACTTTTGAAGCCTGCTTATACGGATTCTAAAAGCGGATACAGATATTATCTGTCCTCACAGCTTGTTACAGTGCAAAAAATTCTTTCACTGCGCCAGATAGGTATCCCGATTGAACAGATTAAAATTATGATCAATACAAATGACGAACAATATCAATTGGAAAAATACCAGCAGGAACTCAGAAACAGTATTATTGAAACACAGAAAAAAATAAATATAATTCAGATTATGCTTGACGGAGAATATCCATATGATGTTTTTATCAAAGAACTGGATGAATGTATTGTATATTCCCGTATTGCCAGAATTGACAGTAATCTTCAGCTTTATGATTTTATTCAATCGACTGAAAAAAAGATTTTTGCCGGTAACCCGAAACTCAAAACGATATCGCCTGATTATTGTTTTTTAACCTATCTGGATAATGAGTACCGTTCTAACAATATGACAGTTGAATACTGTCAGGCAACGAATTTTAAAGGAAATGATATTGATGACATTACTTTTAAAAAACTGCCAGGATGCAAGGTTGCATCCTTATATTTCAAAGGTTCAAATAAGTATATTGGAGCAGGATTTGCTTTTTTGTACGACTGGATAAACAAAAGTGGTTATAAGGTATGTGGTTCTCCAAGGGAGTGTTACATAGATGGTCTTTGGAACGTTGATTCTGTTGATCTTTGGCTGACTGAAATACAAATCCCCATTCAATAATTGCGTAATATATAAAAAAACAATCGTCATACATTGTGCATAATACTGATTTTTTGAATTTTTAGTTGACTCTCTCCTTACATTAGAGTTTATAATAGAAGCAGTGATTATACTATGAAAGAGATGCTACACTTTCGTTGGAAGTCATGCTTCAAGGAGATGATCCGCACGCTCTGACTGTACAGGTTTATTATCTCACTTTTCTGTGCGATAAACAAGAGGTTTTATATGGGTTCTCTTTAAATTACTCATAAATATATTATACGAGGATATGTTGTAAATGAAATTTCAAAAACTCATTGCTGTAATGTGCACAGCAGCATGCCTTTCCACTGCAACGGCTTCAGCAGCAGGAATGAAGTACCTTAACGCAAGCAATTTTAAAAATCAAATCGATTTTCTTTTGAATCGCGGAAAAGCTGATGTTACATATGACATGAATTGTGATCATGTTATCAATGCTTTTGACTTGGTTTTAATGAAACAAATCGAAGCAAACGAAAAAGCCCGTTATGTCAATAATATTTTTGAAAAAGTTTCTGTAGAAAAGGATATAGTCTTTGCATAGAAGACAGATTATCAAAATAACAGCGTCGATCTGGCACTGGATCTGTATCATCCTGAATCGGACAACTACGAATACCGTCCGGCAGTAATTCTTGTTCATGGCGGAGGAATGTATACAGGCAGCAAGGATTCAGAATGGGATCCAGTTGCCTATATTGCAAATGACCTTGCAATGAAAGGCGAGGAACAGAAAAACTTTCTAAAGGATAATATCACAAAATTCCTTGTTCAGAATATGTTTGCCTGCTATTCTGACAAAAAAAGCGTATCTGATGATTATAACTTTGCGAAGGCACTTCAATACGCACTTTACTTTTATGATGAGGAAATGTGCAGTGATCAAGTGGATGAGCTGACTGATATTCCGTGGAGAGGCGACTGTCACCTTCAGGATGCCGCCTATCCTCTTGAAAAAACAAATCTGACACAGGATTTCATTGAAGAAAACCGCAGTATACTTGATCCTGACAATGATGGCTGTATTGATCTCAGCGGCGGTTATCATGATGCCGGAGATCATGTCAAAATGGGGCTTCCTGCGGCTCAAAGTGCGGCAGTTCTCGGGTGGAGTTTCTATGAATTTAAAGATTCTTTTATCAATACTGAACAGACAGAGCATTATTTAAAAATCATGAAATATTTCAGTGAATACTTTATGAAATGTACATTGAGAGACGAAAACGGTAAAACAACAGCATTTTGTTATCAGGTAGGCGATGGTGATTTTGACAATGATTCATGGATGCCGCCTGAATTACAAGATACTTCAATCAAGAGAAGTGCATACTTTTTTACCGTTGATGATAAGGGAACGGATATAAAAGCTGAAACTGCCGCTGCACTTGCTGTTAATGCGTATAATTTTAAAAATTATGATAAGGAATTTTCTGATAAATGTTTGTCTTATGCACAATCACTTTATGAATTTGCTGTAAGTTCCCCTCTTGGTACAACACCTTCAGACGGATATTATACGTCATCAAGCTATTATGATGACCTGACATGGTCTGCACTTTGGCTTTACATCAATACCGGTGAGAAGAAATATCTTGATGATGCAGCAAATTATATGAAAAATTACTCATCAAATCAGAATCATTTTGACTGGAATAATATGTGGATAGCGGCAAGATGTTTATACGCCGAGATAACAAAGGATGCCGAAAGCTGGAATAAAATCAAGACCACATTGGATAACTGTATGACAAAATACAACACGCTGGAAGGATATGCATTTTTCTCTTACTGGGGTTCGGCAAGACATAACTGCAACGCACAGATGACTGCATTGATTTATGACAAATATAACAGCTGTCTGGTTTACTCTGAATGGGCAAAAGGACAAATGGAATATCTTATGGGCAGCAATTCTCTGAATCGGTGCTATATAACCGGATTTAATGAGAACTCTGTTAAATTTCCTCATCACCGCGGGGCATCAGGTCTGGCTATTGATGTCGATGAAAATACGCACAGGCATACATTGGTCGGTGCTCTTGTCGGAGGGCCTGATGGGAATGATAATCATAACGACAGTACAGGTGATTATGAGCAGAATGAAGTGGCAATTGACTATAATGCGGGATTTGTGGGAGCACTTGCCGGACTTTATGAGCTTTACGGAGAAGGGCAGAAGATCGACAGTAATTTCTCTTTTGAAGAAGAAATTATGGCGGACGAATACTATACGGTTGTAAAATGTTCAGAAAATGATAGCAGCCATACAACACTGAGACTATACCTTGGCTGTATAACGGGTATGCCGAAACGAACCGAAGACGTTTCCATACGTTATTATTTTGATATAAGTGAACTAAATTCAATAGATGATGTTTACTGCAATCTTGATTATGATGGCAGCGGTTCGGTTACAGTTTCAAAGCCTGTCCATGTATCTGGCAGCAAATATTATTATGAGTTGAACTGGAATGAATACTCTGTCCCGGTTGGTGCACCAAGAATCATTTTTACGATTGGTTCAAAAAGTGGCGATTGGAATAGTTCAAATGATTTCAGTTGTTCAAAATTAAATCAAAATTTTGTAACCGCATCTAATATACCAGTTTACGTTGAAGGTGAATTAATGGGAGGGTGTGAACCATTCTGACAGTTTTCAAATTTTAAACAACTCAAAAGCAATGCACTCTTAGCTATTATTTAGTGTGGACATGTCACAAATCCATAGCCTATTGATACACCTATATTCCGTTCTGCATAAGTTGATATTGCAATTATGGCGTATATCGAAATAAGCACATACCCTAACGGGGCACAGCACTCTTTCAATTTTTGAAGGAGTGCTTTTCGTATCCGCCAACCTCACCCTCAACTATGCAAAAAGTGAAATTGTCAATCACACTTGACACATTTCCAGCCATTAACTCGCTTACCACTGTTGGAACGCCCGAAGAAGTAACTGTAGCTGGGACTGTCGTAGCTGTTTCGAGGCTTATCTCTGGACTTGAAGAGTCTACTGAAAATCCCCATAAAATCACGCTCTTTCTTGACTTTTCGTATATGGATGTGGTATAATATGTGAAACTAAATAAATGTAGGGCATCTGCTTTACAAATTTGATTCATATAGGTGTTCTTTAAATTACCCATAAATATATTATACAAGGAGTGGAGTATTTTGAAAATCAAAAAAATAATATCCTTATTTCTGACAAGCTGTCTTTTAATAAGCAGCTGTTTTTCCGGAGTTACAGCGGTAGAAAATGCTCACGCTGCTTCTGTCAAATCTCGTGTTTCCGTTCACGATCCGTCAATATTCAAAGATAACGACGGCACGTATTACGTGTTTGGTTCTCATATCGAGGCAGCAAAAACAAATGATCTACAGAACTGGACACGTTTCACAAATGGCTATACAACGCCCAATAATGCAGAATTTGGTGACCTTTCTGCCAATCTTGCGAAAGCCTTTGCATGGGCGGGAGAAAACCTGGAGGACTGCGAGGGCGGCTATGCGGTCTGGGCTCCGGATGTTATTTATAACCCAGACTATGTGAATACAGACGGTACAAAGGGTGCATATCTGATGTACTTCTGCACATCTTCCACCTATATGTGTTCCGTCATTGGCTTTGCAACAGCACAGAAAGCGGAGGGTCCTTACACCTTTGTAGACACGCTGATTTACTCCGGATTTACGGAAAATGACAGCTATGCAACAAGCTCCACCAAAAATGTCAACAGGAAATATACCTCTACCAACATTGACGAGTTGATCGCATCCGGAGCGGTTACCTACAATTCCAACTGGTTCAGAAAATCCAATTATAACAATTATCTTTATCCAAACGCAATTGACCCGACGATTTACTATGATACAGACGGCAAAATGTATATGTGCTATGGTTCGTGGTCAGGAGGAATTTTTACGCTTGAAATTGACCCGGCAACAGGAAGATGTATTCACCCGAAAACTGGTACAACATCTGACAGCAGAATGGTGGACAGCTATTTCGGTACAAAAATTTCCGGTGGGTATTTCAAATCCGGAGAAGGACCTTTTATGGAGTACAATCCGGATACTGGGTACTATTATCTCTGGGTGACGTACGGCGGACTCACTGCCACAGGCGGGTATAATATGCGAGTATTCCGTTCTGAAAATCCAGACGGTCCATTTTATGATGCGGCAGGAAATCCAGCGGTGCTTGGCACAAACACAAATCTTGATTCTGTCGGTCTGAAAGTCATGGGCAATTATCAGTTCAGCAGTCTTCATACGGCATATATGGCTTGCGGACATAATTCCGTTCTCCGTGACGATGATGGAAAATGGTATCTTTTCTATCACACCCGTTTCAACAATGGTACGGAATTTCACGAAGTCAGAGTCCATTCCATGTACTTCAATGAGGACGGCTGGCCTGTGGTTTCGCCCTATGAATACAGCGGAGATCAGATTGCACAATATGGCTATGAAGCAGCGGATATTGCCGGGGAGTATGAATATATCAACCACGGAAATGATACTTCTTCAAAGATACACAATTATAGTTCTGTCACGCTCAGTACAGATGGCACAATCAGCGGTGCAGTCAGCGGAACATGGTCACAGGCACAGGACAGTGCAGCAGCGGTTCTAACCATTGACGGACAGAAATACAGCGGTTATTTTCTGGCGGCACAGGACGAAAACGGCAAGAATGTTATGTCCTTTACAGCAGTGGGCAGCAATAATCAGACCATATGGGGTGCAAAAACTGTAGAATATACCGGAAAAGAACGTATACCGCTGATCGACTATACCGACACATCCAGCAAGCTGGTATACCATGCAGATTCCGCACAGGGTACGGGAGAAACGGTCAAACTCTGCGATACAAATTTGCTCAGCGGTGTTTCTTATTCTATCACAAATAAATTCAGCGGAAAAGCAATTGACCTTACGGGCGGAAATGCTTCCGATGGTACGAACATTCAGCAGTGGACGAAAACAGCAGGCAGTCATCAGGAATGGCGTATTATTGCGGATAAGGATGGCTATTGCAGAATCGCTTCCATGGCAGACGAATCTATGTGTATTGCAGTAGCAGAAAACACTGCTGATGATGGCATAAATGTCGAACTGCAACCTTATCATGGCACAGATAATCAGCTGTGGAGGCTGGTGAAAAACGGAACAAGCTATGGAATTGTTTCCAAATGCTCCGGAGATACCGCAGGGCTGGATGTGTATGATTGGTCAAAAGAAAACGGCGGCAATATCAACCAGTGGAATTACTGGGGCGGCGACTGTCAGCTGTGGGAAATCAAGCCGGTTCATCCTATGGTCACCGACGGAACATACACCGTCAGAAATCTTAACAGCAGTCTGTTCCTCTCCCCAAATGACGGAAATGCTGTGCAGGGAACGGAAACGGTCTGGACATTTACACGTCTTGATGATGGCAGCTACACCGTTCAAACAGCAGACGGCAAAGCACTCACGGTTGAAAACGGCTTGGCTGATAATGGTACAAATATTGTCCTTAAAGATTACAGTGGCGATGATTCTCAGAAGTTTACGCTCCAGTGCAATCAGGATGGGTCATATACCTTGTTAAGCATTGTATCTGACGGGCAATCTTGTGCGGATGTCTATGAGATCAGTGTAGAGAATGGTGCAAATATCTGCCAGTGGGAATACTGGGGCGGCGACGGACAGAAATTTATTTTAGAGCCTGCTGCACCGAAAAAAGCAGTAATTGGTGATGTGAATGCAGATGGTGCTTTCAATATTGCAGATGTGGTTTTGCTCCAAAAATGGCTGATTGCAGTACCAAACGTAGTGCTTACCGACTGGAAAGCAGGAGATTTGTGCGAAGATGACAGGTTGAATGTATTTGATTTGTGTTTGATGAAAAGTACATTGATGGAACAGCGTTTGTCTTAATCATGATTCAAATGATGGTATATCTCAATTGTACAAAGCACTCTTTCGTTTTTGAAGGAGTGCTTTTCTTTGTACTAAAAGTTGGGGACGAGCTGGAAAGCATGGGGCTTTCAAATATTTACGCTTGTTGTGATATAATAGAATTGCAAGGTGTACAAAAGCCTTCAACACTTCGGAATAAATATATTTATGAGAAACAAGAATCTGTTTTGTAAAAATCTGGTCGCCCGCCGCAAGGCGCTCGGTCTGACGCAAGAGCAACTTGCCGTGCAGATGAATGTTTCTCCGCAGTCAGTCTCAAAATGGGAAAACACAGGCTATCCCGACCCGGAGCTTCTCCCACAGCTTGCCAGAGCGCTAAACACCTCGATCGATGTTCTGTTCGGCATGAAGAATCCGGAGAGCAATGTGGATCTGCCGCAGCTCATCCACGATGCGATTCACAGTGCCAAGCCTGAGAATCGCTCACAGCTCATAATGGAGCTTTGCTATGCCCATGATCTGTGCTTATGATCCCAACGGTGATACTGCTGGGCATCTGCGGCAGTGCTTTGAACGTGAGACCTTTGCAGCGGTCAAGACCAATCTGGAATTTGCAATGGCAAGGCTCAATTCCGATCTGCGCTATTTCTTCTTTCTTGAAAAGCAAAGCCGGAGAACGGTGTAAACAGTTATTTTACCAACCCTCAGAATATGGCACGGCTCCTGCGCACTTTGGGTGATGAGGATGCCATTCGCATCATCAGCTATCTGGGTAGCGGTTTGCGCAACAAGATGCATGCAGCCTCCGTTATTGCCAAGCGGCTTTCCATTCCCGTTGACAAGGTGCAGTCCATCATTGACCGGCTTGACCGATTCGGACTGGTCTGGCGGGTCTGTGTGGATGCCGAGGAGGGTGAATCCATCATGTACGGCTACACGCACAGCCAGCCGGTCACCTTCATTCTGGCACTTGCACAGTCCCTGAGCAATTATCTGCAATATTGGGATCCGTGCTGGGAGGAATTTTCCTGCGGGATGTTCCACGACGAAACAGGTCACAACCTCAACACCATCCCACAGGTATCATGGTGGGGTGAGGATGAAAAATAATTTATATCCGATTCAGAATCATGGAGGAAATTCTTATGAAAAAAGCTCTTGCAGCTCTGTCTGCACTCGTGCTGGCAACCGTTAGTCTATTCTCAAACGCAAACGTTTTCGCCGCAGAGTACTATGATATGACCGTCACGGTCGATATGCAAAGCGCTGGTAAGCCCATCAGCCCTTACATCTACGGCATCAACCAATATGGACATCAGGGCGATTATAACAAAGTCGCTGTCAATACCGTTCGGCAAGGCGGTAACCGAATGACCGCTTATAACTGGGAAACAAACGCCTCGAATGCAGGCTCTGACTGGAAATACAGCTCGGACAACAATCTTTCCAATTCTTCCCGCCCCGCCGACTGTGTGCAAGTACTCTCGGCAGAGGGACAGAAATATGACTTTGATTATAAGCTCACTACCCTTCAGCTTGCAGGGTATGTCGCTGCCGATATGAATGGCACGGTTACCGCAGAGGAAACGGCTCCCTCCGCCCGCTGGAACAAGGTAGAGCTTGTCAAAGACGCTCCCTTTGCGGACACCCTCGATCTCACAGACGGAACGGTGTATATGGATGAGTATGTTAACTACATTATCCGTACCCTCGGTAATTCGCAGTCTGATACCGGAATACAGGGCTATAGTCTAGACAACGAACCGGCACTCTGGGGGAATACCCATTCTCGTATCCATCCACAGCCGGTGACGATTGCGGAGCTTACAGAGAAGTCCGTCACGATGGCAGCCGCTGTCAAGAAGCTTGACCCGAATGCTGAAATTTTCGGACCGGCACTCTATGGCTACACCGCCTATGACCACCTTGCAGACGATGATGCGACCAACGAATGGAAAACGCTGCGCGATGTGAACGGCTACCATTGGTACATCGACTGTTACCTCGACCAGATGAAACAGGCAAGCGAAAAGTCAGGTGTGCGGCTGCTGGATGTCCTCGACATCCACTACTATTCCGAATCCGCCCGCGAGGGTGCTGCCGACCGTGTGCAGTCCGTGCGCACGCTCTATGAGAAAGGCTTTCGGGAAAATAGCTGGATCGGGCAGTGGTGTCAGGAAAATGTGCCGATCCTGCCCGCCATCCAGGCATCCATCGACAAGTATTATCCCGGCACCAAGATCGGTATTACGGAATATAATTTTGGCGGCGATTCGGATATGTCCGGTGCCATTGCACAGGCAGAGGCGCTCGGCTGTTATGCCGATCAGGGTGTCTACTACGCAACGCTCTGGGGTGGCGGCGGCTACATCTTCTCGGGCATGAACCTCTATACCAATTATGACGGCAAAGGCGGCAGCTTTGGTGACACTCTCCTGCCTGCTGTGACAGAGAACGTTGCAATGTCAAGTGCCTATGCAGCGATAAATGCCGATGATGATTCTACCATGACCGTTATGGTAACGAACAAAGACGAGAGCACTGCGGAACGTGCAACCATCGTTCTGGACGGAGCAAAGAAGCAGTACAAGGCAGCGGCAGTCTATGCAGTTTACGACGATTCAACGGATATCCGTCTGATCGATGTGGTCGATGTGACAGACGACACGGTACAGGTGACACTCCCAGCGTACGCTGCAGCGATGGTGGTTATTTCAGACGATGTGCTGGATGTGCAGCCGGATGTAAAGCCGGAGTACAAATCGGAGACATTCAGTGACCCAATGTCCCTCGTAAATGCGGACGGCTATGTAGAGATCCCAATTTCCGATCCGGAGCATCTGAAAAAGATCATCATGACCGCAGATGTGAGATCAAGTGCCGGTTCCGCTTGGGGCAATGCAGGCTGTGCACTGTCCATCAATGCCGTGGATGCGAACGGTATGCGTTTCTGGACATCCGAGGGGTACAGTTTGAATCTTGGTACAGACTCCACAGCAACGGTCGAATTTGATGGCACGCTCTGGTATGATGAGGAGAAAATCCCCGCACAGATTGCAGACGGCAAAGTCGAATTGCAAAAATGGTGGGATGTCTCCGAAAAGCAGGAGCAGGACATTCCGGATGAGATCACTGTCACATACAAGAATGTTGAAGTCATCTACGAATATCCGGCAGAACAGCCTGTACAGGTGCGCAGCGATGTAAATGCGGGCGGTAAATTCAACATAGTCGATGTCATGCTTCTTCAAAAATGGCTTCTTGCTGTACCGGATACACATCTTGCTAACTGGGAGGCAGGAGATCTATGTGAAGACAACAGACTCAATGTATTTGATCTTTGTTTGATGAAACGTGAACTTATCAATTCAAGGGCTTAAAACTACAGATTTTGTGCAAAATATCAGCGATGGTTATAGATGATACTCAATGCCAGATAGTCGAGTACAGCTTAAATCTCCGGCATTGAGTGTAGACGAATCATTAAGCTCAAAAATTGAAAAAATTTGCAATCGGGAATTAAAGAAGGTCATAGAGTTACAGCCTAACGTAATATAAAAAACATTTATAGATTTCCATTCAACAGAAGTCACAGTGAAATAAAAATCGCTGTGACTTTTTTGTTAAAAGCAATAGCCCAAAAGAGCCAAGAAGTAACACTTCTTAGCTCCATAAAAGCAGTCGTTTATTCAATCCCCGCAAACATCTCCTGAGCGGAGAGCTTCACGGTCAAAGCCTTTTTCTTTCAGGTGATACAGCACGATTCGAGAGAACTGCACCTGAACGATACGGTAGCTTTCAGTATCGGCACAATGGTTGAAAATCTCCGGTATATTTTGTAACATGTGTCTGCTTTTGTCTTTTTCATACTTGCTGCGTATGAATTTATCGATATTTATCTCGATTTGTTCCCGAATACAAGATAGACTCGAATGCTCTGTCAATCCCGCCCTTTTGTGTATCTCCAAAACACACAGGACTTGTTTCCGAGAACAGCAAAAAAAGCAATGCAAACTGAAAAAACACTGCGGGAAAAGCTTGCAGAAGTTCGTGCGGATTGGGAGTAACGTAAAAAATCCCTTAGAGATGTAACTCTAAGGGATTTTGTCTTACCACTGCAATAGAACAATATGTT
>UMGJ01052251.1_pt1 | contig 10955 bp, 9 predicted proteins | sample 1965221 | NCBI WGS metagenome assembly UMGJ01 (sample SAMEA4836067, study PRJEB28245) | human gut metagenome | biome: gut microbiome; material: fecal sample | place: Denmark | collected 2008
TGTTTTAAGTCTGCAGGAAGAGATTTTACAGTTCAATCATTTTACAAATGAGGATGCATGGCAGTTAGGAATTATGCTGGTGGCAGAGAGTAAAAAACGTGGATTGGATTGTTCGATTACAATTCGAAAGAATAATGGCAGCACGGTATTTAAGTATGCCGGAAATACGACTACATTAAACAGTGACCGTTTTACAGACCGGACCTTCAATACCGTAAAAATAATGGAAAAAAGCAGTCTGCTTTTATACAGTGAATTAAAGCAAAATGAAGAAACCTTAGAAGATATTGGACTTGATGAAAAAGAGTTTTCCTGTATGGGTGGAGGATTTCCGATTCGTGTAGAGGAAGTGGGAGTCATTGGGGCAATTGTCGTGACAGATCAGAATCCATTTATCAACCATGATATTATTGTAAAAACAATTGGAAAATATCTGCATGTAGATGAAGTGCCGAGAATTCGGGCATTATAAATTGGTGGAGAACCCCCATAGGCTTACCTGTATGAGCAGCCAGAAAAATAATAAAGAGCAATAAAAAAGTACCGTGTATTTCGTGATTTGAAAGAAATACGCAGTACTTTTTTATTTACTGAAAAAATGCTGCCATATCCGTGGGAAGCGGTGCGTAAAAATCCATTCGCTTTCCGGTAATCGGATGACAAAATGCAAGCCGGTAGGAATGTAAGGCAGTGCGTGAGATTTTAGAGTAATCCGGACAGTAAAGATAATCCCCCGGAAGTGGATTTCCAAGATACTGCATATGAATCCGGATTTGATGGGTGCGTCCAGTCTCTAAATGAAGTTCCACAAGGGAATAGCCATTCTGGTAATACCGCACCCGATAATGGGTTACTGCGCTTTCTCCATTAGAAAAATCAACACAGCGTTCAATCGCAGAATCTGCTTTTCTGGCAATTGGGGCATTGATAATGCCGACTTCGGCCGGAAGCTGACCTTTGCAGACTGCAAGATAAGTCCGGCGGATTTCACGTGCCTTCATCTGTTTTGAAAGAATCGAGGCACTTAAAGCGTGCTTTGCAATGATTAAAAGTCCGGTTGTATCACGGTCTAAGCGGTTGATACAGCGGAAAATAAAAGTTTCTCCCTGTTTTTTATAATAGTAGGCAACTGCATTTGCCAGAGTATTTTCATAATTATTAATTGAGGGATGAATCGGCATATCTGCCGGCTTATTTACAACAAGGATATCTTCATCTTCATAAACAATAGAGAAGGGAAGCTCAACCGGAACAATATGTTCAGAAGAAGCGGTCTCTTCCAGATGAATTTCAAGTTTATCATCGGGATTTAGAATTGTTTTGACATAAGCCCATTTTTGATTGACTAAAATTCCGTTTTGGGTCTTTTTTAACTGAACCAAAATCGGATGAGAATAACCTCGTTTTTTTAAATAGGATTCCACTGTGCAAGGGGAATCCTTTTGAGTAATAAGATAAGTAAAGGTTCGGTTCAAGGTATCACTCCTAATTTGATTTTACTTTATTCCAAAGTTCGTTGTAATAAGAATCTGCCTCGTCTCCAAGAAAACGGAATGTTTCACAGCGTGCCAAATCTTTATCGGATGGGAACAGAGTTTCACTGTTTCGGATACTTTCATCTTCGATTAAAGCCCTTGCAGCCGCATTAGGAGTTGCATAAGTGATATACTCAAAGTTCATAAGAGCTATATCAGGTCGGCATAAGAAATTAATAAATTTTTCAGCATTTTCTTTATTTTTGGCGTTGGACGGAATCACCCAGGAGTCAATCCATATATTGGAACCCTCTTTTGGAATGACATACTCAAGTGCTGGGTTTTCTCTTTGTGTATAAAGCGCTTCACCGGAATAAATAACCCCGAGAGCGGCTTCATTTCCAATCATTTTGTCGCGAACCTGGTCTACCACATAAGCCTGTACAAGCGGTTTCTGGGTAATTAAATCATCTTTTGCCTGAATGAGTTCATCAACTTCGACTGAGTTTAAGGAATAGCCTTTACGTTTTAAGGCAACAGCAAACGCATCACGTACAGAATCCTGCATTAAGATGCGATCCTTGTATTTTTCATCCCATAAAATATTCCAGCTGTCAACTGGCTCATCTACCATATTTTTATTGTAGAGAATACCGATTGTTCCAACGCAATATGGAACGGAATATTCATTATCAGGGTCAAAACTTTGGCTCTGGGTTAAATAGGCAGGGTCAATATTTTTCAGATTTGGAATGTTATCAAGGTTTAATTTGCTTAACAGTCCATTTTCACGCATACGTTGAATCATATAATCCGAAGGACATACTACATCATAAGCAATAGCACCGGAAAGAATTTTAGGATACATGATTTCATTGGTTTCGTATTCTTCATAGATAACCTGAATTCCGGTTTCTTCTTCAAAGATGTCAAGCACATCAGGGTCGATGTATTCTCCCCAGTTGTAAACAATTACCTGTTCTTCGGAGACACTTCCGGTTGTTCTTACATGATGAACTAATCCGGTTACTGCGATTAATAAGATAAATCCGGCAGGGATTACCTGATGCCATGGAATTTTTCGCTTTCGTTTAAAATCTTTTGAGGTTGAACCAGCCTTTTTAGAATCTGTTTCTTTTGGTGAGGTGTTCATTAAAATCATAATTACCATAACCGATAAGAATAAAAGAGTGGAAAGTGCATACATTTCCGGACGGATTCCTTTTCGTACTTCAGAATAAATCTTTGTAGAAAGTGTATCAACTCCGGGACCTTTTGTAAAGTGGGTGATGATAAAATCATCGAGTGACATGGTAAAAGTCATTAAAAATCCGGACAATACACCCGGGAGGATATCTGGAAATACGACTTTCATAAATGCCTGAAATGGTCCCGCACCTAAGTCGCGGGCAGCTTCGTAAGTGCTTTTATTGGTCTGTTTTAGTTTGGGCATGACGCTTAAGATTGCATAAGGAATATTAAAAGTAATGTGTGCAATCAGGATTGTAGAAAAGCCTAAAGTAAAACGAAACGCAATAAAAAGCAGCATTAAGGAAATTCCGGTTACGATATCGGAATTTAAAACCGGAATATTGGTAATTCCCATGATAACGGTGCGCCATTTTGCTTTCATTGCGGTGATGCCAAGAGAGGCACAAGTGCCGATAATGGTTGCAATTAAGGCAGAAAGAAACGCAATTGCAAGGGTATTATAAAGGGCACTCATAATGGCGTCGTCCTGAAACAGGGAAGAATACCATTTGAGCGTAAATCCACCCCATTTTGAACGGGATTTGGATGAGTTAAAAGAGAGTACAACCAAAGTCGCAATCGGGGCATACATTAAAAATAAAATGAATCCAAGGTAGATATTACGTGCTATTTTTTTCATTAGAACATGCCTCCTTCTCCATTTTTATCATATTTGGTTGTAATCACCATACTGATCAAAATAAAGACCATCAGCACCAGAGAAAGACCACTTCCGACATTCCAGTTGCTTCCTTGTTTGAATTTTTGTTCGATGACGTTTCCGATTAACAAAATTTTGCTTCCACCAAGTAAATCAGAAATAACAAAGGTGGTAAGTGCAGGAACAAAAACCATAATAATACCGCTTACAACACCGGGAATACTTAAAGGAAAGATAATTTTACGGAACGTATAAAGCTCTGTTGCCCCTAAGTCTCTTGCGGCAGAAATGACATCTTTGTCAATTTTGGAGAGAACGTTGTAAAGCGGAAGAACCATAAACGGTAAAAAGTTGTAAACCATGCCCAGAACAATCGCATAAGGCGTATTGATTAGCTGGAGTGTGGGCAGATGGAAAAAGTGTAACACCTGATTGATGACTCCGTTTTTCTCCAACAGGGTCTGCCATGCCAGTGTGCGCAGAAGAAAATTCATCCACATAGGGATAATAAAAATGAGCACAATAAATCCATTTTGACCAACTTTCATATTGGAAAGAATGATTGCCAGAGGATAGGCAAGGAGCAGACAGATGGCGGTGCTGATGAGAGAAAGCAGGAGGGAAAGACAGAGTGCCTTAAAATTCTCAACCGTTCCGATAGCCAGAAGATTTTCAAAGGTCAGATGACCATTTGCATCAGTAAGACCATAGTAGACAATCATAGCAAGCGGGATGAGAATAAATGCCAGAGCCCAGAAAAGATAAGGTCCGGCAAGCAATTTTTTCTTATTCATTAACTCCTATCGCCTCCTCATCTTCCGATTCCGGTTTATTCATAATCTGGATATCGAACGGGTCTACATGAATGCCGACTTTTTGTCCGACCGGAAACATATCTGTGCTGTGAACAAGCCATTCAAATCCATTTGCCTGCACTTCCATCTCGTAGTGGACACCTTTAAAAATTAAATGTGTGACTACACCGGTCATTGTGCCTTTTTCCGGTTCTACAAGGTCAACATCCTCTGGACGGATGACTACATCGACCGGTTTATTCTGTCCAAATCCGGTATCGACACAATCAAATTTTGCACCAAGAATCTGTACCAGGCGGTCTTGTATCATAACTCCTTCGATGATATTACTTTCTCCGATAAAGTCTGCTACAAAAGCATTTTGTGGCTCATTGTAGATATCTTCCGGAGAACCCATCTGTTGAATATAACCTTGATTCATAACAACAATCGTATCGGACATGGTAAGGGCTTCTTCCTGATCGTGAGTGACGTAGATGAAGGTAATACCAAGTTCATTTTTTAAACGAATCAGTTCATACTGCATGTCCTGACGAAGTTTTAAGTCAAGAGCACCAAGTGGTTCATCTAAGAGCAGTAAACGTGGTTCATTTACGATTGCGCGGGCAATTGCAATTCTCTGCTGCTGACCGCCGCTTAATGAATCCGGAAGTCTGTTTTCATATCCTTCCAGATTTACAAGTTTCAGGGCATATCGGATTTTATCTTTAATATAGGCATCAGATTTTCCGGAAATTTTCAAGCCAAAAGCAATATTTTCGGATACACTCATGTGAGAAAAAAGAGCGTATTTCTGGAAGACGGTGTTCAAATTCCGCTTATTTGGGGGAAGATGCGTAATGTCCTGACCGTCAAAAATGACCTGTCCCTTGTCCGGGGATTCAAATCCTCCTAAGATACGAAGAGTGGTTGTTTTTCCGCATCCACTTGGACCAAGCAGAGTGAGAAATTCATTTTCATGAACCGACAGATTTAAATCATCTAAAACAAGCTGTTCCCCAAATCCTTTTGAGATATGGATAAAATCCACCAGTGTTTTTTTCATGGCAGTCTCCTTAAATAAAGTATAGTAAATAAAATGCCGGCAGAAACGGAATGATTCCTACCAGGCTTTTAAATTTCATTATACTAGAACCGAAAATCCTGTCAATAGAAGGGCGAGATAAATGTTTGTAAAATCGGGGGAAATTGCATTGTATAAAAAAAAACTTTGTGGTAGAATGTCGGTAGACCGGACAACGGAACGAATAAAAAACAGACAGGAGGGTATTACTATAATGAAAGAAAAGTATGTTGCTTATGTTGGAACTTATACTCACGGAAGCAGTATTGGAATTCATTTATATGACGTAAATGTGGAAGAGGGAACTATGACAGAGAGAAAAGTAGTTCCTGTAAATAATTCTTCCCATCTGGCTATCTCTGTAAACGGAAAATATCTGTACTCTATCGCTGATGAAGGTGTGGCAGTATTTGCAATCGAGCCGGATGGGGATTTAACCTTTATTAATAAAGTTGGTATTGATGGAATGAGAGGCTGTCACCTTTCCACCGATACAAAAGGAAAATATCTGTATGTTGCAGGCTACCATGATGGAAAAGTTACCGTAGTACACACACATAGAGACGGACGACTTGGAAGTGTTATGGATGGTGTCTTCCATAAAGGTCTTGGCAGTGTTGCAGAAAGAAACTTCCGTCCTCATGTCAGTTGTGTGCGTCCGACTCCGGATGGAAAATATCTGTGTGCAGTTGATAATGGAATTGATCAGATTAAGATTTATCGTCCGACAGAGAGAACCAGTAAGCTGGATTTGGTTGACGTTCTTCGTTGTGTCAGAGAATCTGGTCCGAGACTGATTAAATTCAGCCCGAATGGAAAGTTTGCCTTTGTAAACTATGAATTAAAAAATGAAATTCAGGTTTACAGTTATGATGGAAGCGGTAAAAATCCGAAATTTGAACTGCTTCAGACAGAAAGCACTTTGGCTTCCCATGAAGATGAGGCACATGATGCAACTTCTGGAATGTGTCTTTCTGAAGATGGAAAATATCTGTTTACTTCTACAGCCGGAGAAAATACGGTTGCAATGTATAAAGTAGATGAAGAGACAGGTCATATTGAAAGACAGTTCGTACTGCCAATCAGTGGAGAATATCCAAAAGACCTTGATGTATTCCCGGACGGTCGTCATCTGGCTGTTGTCAATCATGAATCAAACTCTATCACAACATTTTCAATTGATTATGAGAAAAAGCTGTTAATTATGAAAGGAAGACCGCTTAAGGTAGAAACTCCAAACAGTATTATTTTCCATAAATGTGATTACGCAGAATAATATTCATGGCAGACGAAGGGAGATACCATGATTCGAATTTTTAAAACCATTGATGGAAAAATGCATCAGATGGAGGAAGCATGTGAAGGTTGCTGGGTTGCCCTGACAAATCCGACTGCTACGGAAATTTTTGAAATCTGTAATCGGTTTCAGATAGAAGTAGATGATTTACGTGCACCTCTGGATGAAGAAGAACGCTCCCGTATAGAAGTTGAAGAAAATTATACCTTGATTTTGGTGGATACTCCGATTATAGAGGAAAGAGGAGACAAGGACTGGTTTGGAACCATTCCTCTTTCTATTATAATCACAAATGAAATGATTTTTACAGTTTGTCTGGAAGATACATCGGTTCTTGGAAAATTCATGGACGGGCGTGTACGCAATTTTTATACTTATATGAAAACGCGGTTTATTTTACAGATTCTGTATAATAATGCAAGCATGTTCCTGCATTATCTGCGTATCATAGATAAGAAAAGTGAAGAAGTGGAAGAGAAGCTGCATGCTTCGACCAGAAATCAGGAGCTGATAGAACTTCTTGAACTGGAAAAATCACTGGTCTACTTTATTACTTCCCTTCGTTCTAACGAAGTGGTGCTGGAAAAGCTTTTAAAGGTAGACCGGATTAAAAAATATCCCGACGATACAGACCTGCTTGAGGATGTTATTGTCGAGAACAAGCAGGCGATTGAGATGGCAAATATTTACAGTGGAATTTTAAGTGGAATGACCGATGCGTTTGCGTCTGTTATTTCAAACAACTTAAATATTGTCATGAAATTTTTGGCAACAGTTACAATTGTAATGTCCATTCCGACTATGATTTTCAGTGCCTATGGAATGAATGTAAAATCATTCGGGATGCCATTTGCAGACAGTCCGTATGGATTTGCTATTGTAATTGTGTTGTCTTTGATACTAAGTCTGATTGTGGCAATTATTTTTTCAAAGAAAGACCTGTTTTAGGGTTCATTCCTTTAATTTAAAGTGAAATCAGAAAATTTCTTGAGGGCGGGAATAAACCGGAAATGAGGAAATGAAATGAATTTTTTAAATAAAATGGAACGGAAATTCGGCAGGTATGCAATACCGGAATTGACGAAATATATTATTTTGTGTTATGTGATTGGATATGCCCTGGAGGTTTTTCAAAACATGACCGGAGTAGGTATTATGGGCTATCTGGCTTTGAGTCCGTACCATATACTGCATGGACAAATTTGGAGACTGGTGAGCTGGGTGTTAATTCCGCCTTCAGGACTGGATATTTTTACAATTATTATGCTGATCTTTTATTATTCACTGGGAACAGCGCTTGAAAGAACATGGGGAGAGTTCCGTTATAACGTGTACATTTTCAGTGGAATTTTATTCACTGTGATTGGAGCTTTCTTGCTGTATTTCATTGGCGGACTTCAGATTTCCCTTTATGGAGCAAGCATAATTTCGACATATTATATTAACTTGTCAATATTCCTTGCATTTGCGGCAAATTATCCGGATATGCAGGTACTGTTATATTTTGTAATACCGATTAAGATTAAATGGATGGCATATCTTGATATTGCATATCTGGCTTATAACTTTATTCGTGTATCCGGATATGGTGCATGGGCTGTCCGTATGATGATTCTTGTGTCGTTACTGAATTTTATTATTTTCTTCTTTATGACAAGAAATTATAAAACGATTTCGCCACGTGAAATACACAGAAAACAGCAGTTTAAGAAGGCGGTTCATCCAAAGATGACACCAAATATAACAAAACATAAATGTGCAATTTGTGGCAGAACAGAAAATGACGGGGACGATTTGGAATTTCGTTTCTGTTCCAAATGCAATGGAAACTATGAATATTGTCAGGAACATTTATTTACACATACACATATCAAATAATCAGGAGGATATGATATTATGCGCAGGACAAAGATTGTATGTACGATGGGACCAAATACCGATAAAAAAACGATAATGCGTGCACTCGTAAAAAATGGAATGGATGTGGCAAGATTTAACTTTTCGCATGGTGACTATGAGGAACAGAAAAATCGTATGAATCTGCTGAAAAACGTAAGAGAGGAATTAGACCGACCGGTTGCAATTCTTCTTGATACGAAAGGTCCGGAAATCAGAACCGGAGTTTTAGAAGGCGGACAGAAAGTTACATTAAAAGAGGGAGAAACCTTTACTCTTTATATAGAAGAGTGCGTGGGAAATGAAAAAGGATGTTCTATTACCTATCCTGGTCTTGCGAAAGATGTAAAAAAAGGTGACAAGATTCTGATTGATGATGGTCTGATTGAACTCGAAGTACAGGCAACAAAGAAAGATTCGATTGTCTGTCTGATTGAAAATGGCGGAGAACTTGGAGAGAAAAAAGGAATCAATGTGCCGAATGTAAAAATTAAACTTCCGGCAATTACAGAAAAAGATAAAAATGATATTATCTTTGGAATTTCTCAGGATATTGATTTTATTGCCGCTTCTTTTATCAGAAATGCAGCAGGTGTCAATGAAATTCGTAAGATTTTGACTGAGCATCATGCAGAGCATATTGCAATCATTGCAAAAATTGAGAACCGTGAAGGTGTTGATAATATTGATGAAATCATCAAAGCGGCTGATGGAATTATGGTAGCACGAGGCGACCTTGGTGTAGAAATTCCGCCACAGGAAGTTCCACATATTCAGAAAACAATCATTCAGAAATGTAATGAAAAATATGTACCGGTTATTACTGCGACTCAGATGCTGGATTCCATGATTCGTAATCCACGTCCAACCCGTGCAGAAGTTGGCGATGTAGCAAATGCAATTTATGACGGAACAGACGCTGTTATGCTTTCCGGAGAAACCGCAGCAGGAAAATATCCGGTAGAAGCCTTAAAGATGATGGCAGAAGTTGCAGAAAGCACCGAACAGTATGTAGATTATGATAAATATGTTACACACAGAAGTATGTATCGGAAGACAAAAATTTCAAGTGCAATTGGAATCTCTTCTGTGCGTACAGCAAGAAATCTGGAGGCAGCCTGCATTATTACACCGACTATGTCGGGTAAGACGGCACGTCTGGTGTCCAGCTTCAGACCTCCAATGCCGATTTATGCGATTACACCAAACGAATCTGTACAGCATAAGATGCAGCTTTACTGGGGTGTAAAACCATTAAAAGGTTATACAAAAGACTCAACAGAAAATATTTTGCTTAACTCAATGGAAACAGTAAAACGCAAACGTCTGGTGAAAAAAGGTCAGTTAGTAGTCTTAACTGCCGGTGACCCGGCAACAAACAGTTCTGTAAATGAACAGAATGTTACCAATATGCTTCATGTAATTGAGGTAAAATAAGAATCGATTAGAATAGAGATAGAAACAGATAGGAGGGGCTGTCCGGATGGACAGCTCCTTTTGTAGCATAAATATTTGTAGTATGAGTAGAGAAAATTTTAATGTATAATAAAGGCATGAATTGATGTTTGTAAAAAGAATTACAACATAAGTAGTATAAAAACAACCCGAAAGAATTTGAGAGTATAGGAGGAATAGTAATGTATACTGCATCAAAAGAAAGATATCATGTAATGGAGTGGTAGCAGGAGTGGAAATTTTAGAGTGAAAATCGGTCAGCAAATGAAAAGTGGTGGCGTATAGTTATAGAATTCTAATGATAAAAAGCAGGAATTTGAATGAAAGATGTGAGGAGAAATTGTTTGAATGAAGCTATATAAATATGGAAATCCAGAATCAAATATTGTACTAATCCAACCTGTTGGAACTCATAATCTGAATGAAATACCAAATCAAGTTGAACGAATAAAAATAAATACAAAAAAAGAGATACAAATGCTTGCAATAAAGGTAGATAACTGGAATCAAGAATTATCACCATGGAAAGCACCGGCAGTATTTGGAAAAGAAGCATTTGGTGAGGGAGCATTAAATTTGCTTACGGAGATATTAAAATTATGTTCGGATAAAAATAAAAAATATTATTTGGGTGGATATTCTTTAGCAGGACTATTTAGTCTATGGGCATGTTGCCAGAGCGGTAAATTTGCCGGAATAGCGGCTGCATCACCGTCGGTATGGTTTCCGGGCTTCCTCACTTATTTGGAAGAAAATGAAGTAAAAAGTCCCTGTATCTATTTGAGTCTTGGAGACAAGGAAGAAAAAACAAAGAATGCGATGCTGTCAAAAGTTGGAGATAATATTAGAGAAGTAGAGAAAATTATGAGGGAAAATAAAGTGAATTGTATTTTGGAATGGAATCAAGGAAATCATTTTAAAGATGCAGAGAAAAGAACTGCAAAAGCATTTTCCTGGGTGATCGTAAATCAGTAATGATTTTGTTTATCACTTTAATCTGCAAAATTTTTGTTGAAAAATGAAAGCATGTGACATATAATAA
>UMGJ01055990.1_pt1 | contig 10831 bp, 10 predicted proteins | sample 1965221 | NCBI WGS metagenome assembly UMGJ01 (sample SAMEA4836067, study PRJEB28245) | human gut metagenome | biome: gut microbiome; material: fecal sample | place: Denmark | collected 2008
CACTTTATCAAGCACATCACACATATTGCGTGGGCCTCCTTTCCTGTCATCGGTACTGGTATTATATGCGTCTTCAAATCGGTGGTCATTCGTCATGATGCTCAACAACTGAAGTGTTTCCTGCACATGCGTCAGATCCTGTGAACTTGGCACATAATCGCCATTCTCTCTTTTCTGCACAAAGTAGTCTGCAACCACCTTGAAATCGCTTTGGAACAGCTCTACCTGCTCACGGTTCAGATACGCGATCTGGAATCTGCACCTAAAACTTGCTTTCCGTTGAATAACAGCACGTTTACGATATCAGAGAATGCATCAAAGTAAATGTTCAGCATGGTATCGCCTCGCAGATGTGAGTCACTTGCTATTGTTGTACCTTCTTTCCACTCACAAAACAAGACGCAAAAAGCCCTCCGGCTTCCTATCACAGAAACCGGAGGGCTTTGTTCGCTTTATTGGTGCTTTCTCAAGCCCTCACGCAAAACCTTGCGGGGGGAGGCTTGATGGCAGACTGAGCGGGTGCCAAAATTACAGAGCGTTCGAGGCAACGGCATAATCTTTCCTTTAACACGCTGTATCCCCAAAGAAAGGCTTCACTGTACTAAGAGAAACGCCGTTACGCTTTGCTTTTTCCTGCTCATAGGTCACACGAGTAGCTTCTTCAATAAAAGCTTTAACTTCCGGTGTTGCTGTTGACCATGTGACGTTAAAGCGTCTGCAGATCCGATAGAATGTGCAATAAAATGCTTCTCGCTCCGCATCACGCTGAAAATATTCTTTTGCACTCATCAACCTCACCCCACTTCAAGTAAGTCACAAAGATGTTCATTGCTGCCTCACCAGAGAGTTCATAACGCGGTGCTCCACCAAAGCTTGGCAGGGGGCAAGCTCCATAATCCCGAACATAATGCTCAGCCAGCTTGTTTGCCACACGGGTTCTTTTTCCGTCTGTATCGCGTCAGGCTTTTTCATGCGCACGATTTTCACACTGATATTCTGACTGCCGTCTGTTTTTATAATAAATGGTACAAACTTTGCCATACAGACCTCTTTTCCCGCTAGAGCAAACTTTGAACTCGTAGTTTTATTATACTCAGTCATTCGTAATTTTTCAACCAGTCACCGTTCCCTCTTTTCAAATCTTTTTGTGTAAATGTATAAAATAAATATTGACAATTTTGAAAAGCACATTTCAAAGCTGCTTGCATTTCTTTCCCTCACGCCCAGTGAACTGATGGGTGGCATCGCCAACCCTTTCACTGACTCTAAAACGTTGCGTGATGCACTCCACCTCGATCTTCAACAATTGAGCCAACGATGTGGACTTTCCATTGATGAACTGCAAAAAATTGAAGCTGGCGAAGATGTCCCCCTCGCAGAACTGCGAGATGTCGCCTATTGCCTTGGAACCGGTGTAACTGGTGTACTGGGCGACGGTTATTTTCAAACTCCGGTAAGCAGCATGGATTACTTTGTCAAAAACGATCCAACAACAATCCAGTCTCCCGGTGGATTTTGGGGACACTTAGGCATCTTAGTCCAAGGTCAGCCAAAATATTTGTGGTTTCCGATAACGTCCTATACCCGGCAGCTAGTTTATAAAAACAGCACTGAAAAATATATGGCCATTCCTTGTATGGACAACTCTCTTTTGCTGATCAACTGCGATAAAATTGAAGAGCTGGTGCTCCTTGATGAGGCCTGCGGCTCTCCTGTTGACATGGATTGGGACAGCACTGTAAGTGAGGGCGAAATTCCGGCGGTTGTGTATGAAGCGTTTGATGATTATATGACATACAAAGACGTCGGAGACACTCCTTCCCACTACGGTCTTTCTGCATTACTGGTAGGGGCCATCGACCACATTATTGATATTTGTAAAATCGATTCCGAAGCGTTCGCTTCTAAACTGAACACCGCCACTGTTATATTCTCGAATGGTCGAATTCAGCACCTCTCTTTGTCTTACGATGTCTCGGACTCTTTAGCCACTGCTGTGCAGCAAATTTATGAAATGGGCGAATTACTTGATAATAGCATTGTAACGATTGAGGCCTGCGATGAAGTCGAGACTCTAATCAACTTCAAGAACATATCAATGGTTCAACTTCCACTTGCAAAAATTGAGTGCGACATTAAGAGATCCCCGTCCGAGACGGATGATGCGTAACTGGGAATCAATTCATTGATAATCCACGATATAAAAACCGCCCCGATCTCCTGTTACGGAAACCGGGGCGGTTCATTTGCGTTATGGTTTTTTATTCGCGCTTTCTCAAGCCCTCACGCAATTACTTGCGGGGATTTTTGATCGCAGCCTTGGCGGGCGATAAAATTGCAGAGTTCTCCTTTCCAGAAATATTATTTCACTTTCCGTTGCGCCCGTGTTTCTTTTTTGTAAGCCCCGCGTATGCGGGGAAAAGTTTAATGACCCGCCTGTTCTTGAACCGGAACTGGGATCACCCCCGCGTATGCGGGGAAAAGCTTCTGCTGAGCCCGGTCTCGCGGGCAAGGTCGGGATCACCCCCGCGTATGCGGGGAAAAGGTAACTCTCTCGGCTTCAGCGGCGTCATTGTGGGGATCACCCCCGCGTATGCGGGGAAAAGCCATAGCCTTTCCGGGTTCTCTGCTTCCATCTGGGATCACCCCCGCGTATGCGGGGAAAAGGAGCAGTTGCCGTATCCGAACACGTCCTGAATGGGATCACCCCCGCGTATGCGGGGAAAAGCGCTGCCCGCATGGCTGGCGCTGGTGCTCATCGGGATCACCCCCGCGTATGCGGGGAAAAGGCCCTCCACGTCGATGGCAATGGGCATCTGGAAGGGATCACCCCCGCGTATGCGGGGAAAAGGTACACCATTGCATACAGCCCCCACGCTTCGAGGGATCACCCCCGCGTATGCGGGGAAAAGTCATTTCCAGTCGGTTGATGGTGTACTGGGCGAGGATCACCCCCGCGTATGCGGGGAAAAGAAGAATTTTTCCTCCTCACATAAAGCCAAACAAGGATCACCCCCGCGTATGCGGGGAAAAGTGTTTGCGTTCTGATTCTTATTGAAACCCATAAGGATCACCCCCGCGTATGCGGGGAAAAGGTGTCCGTCTTGTTGTGTTCCCAGCCTTTATTAGGATCACCCCCGCGTATGCGGGGAAAAGTTCAGAGCTTACGCAAAAATCTGGAACGAGTGGGGATCACCCCCGCGTATGCGGGGAAAAGGCAAACTCATCCCGTTCTATGTAGATGAAGTACGGATCACCCCCGCGTATGCGGGGAAAAGCAAAGGTATTCGAAGGAGACAGAAAAACGACCAGGATCACCCCCGCGTATGCGGGGAAAAGGCGGCTCATCCTGAATTAACAGTGTTCGTGCAAGGATCACCCCCGCGTATGCGGGGAAAAGACTAAAAAGATCCCGTAGCACCGTGCCTCCTGTTGCTATTGTACCGCTGTTTCCTTCAGTTTGCAATAAACCTGTTGTATCAGACGGCAGTCCGGCAGGGCGCGATGCTCCACTTTTTCTGCCAGCTGAAAATGCTGTGCCAGCGTCACCAGCTTATAATTTGCGATCCTTGTAAGGTTTCGGCGGGCAAGTTGTGCAAGGTCGATCTGGCGGTTGGTCGGTGCCGGAAAGCCATATCGTTTGCAGGTCATGCGCAGAAACTCCAGATCAAAGGCAATATTATGTCCCACCAGTGGGTCTTTGCCAATAAACAACAAAAAGCCATTCAGCGCTTCCCGTGGTTCTGTTCCCTGCTGCAATTCCGCAGCGCTGAGTCCTGTCAGGGCTGTGATCTCTGCCGGAACGTTTTCTTCCACGCAGACCAGCATGGTCAGCTCCTCCACCGGTACACCGTCCCGGACCCGCAGCGCTCCATATTCGATGATGGAATCGGACGCGGCTTTCAGGCCGGTGGTTTCCAGATCGATCACGGTGTAATTGTCTGTGCTCGGCTTTGTTCTGCCCGCTTTCCGCGCCATTTGCTGCTGTGCCGCTTTGCTAAACCCGGGTTTCAGGTCGATTTGGTTTTGTTCGGCCTGCGGCAGCGGTCGTCGCATCAGTTTGATCCCGTCAAAGTCCACGGTTTCCCATGCGGTATTGTGGGTGCGAAAATCCATCCGCTGCTCTCCCGCCGTGGTGAACACCAGTGTCGCCTGTCCGTTTTTCAGGTTCTGACACACCCGCTCCCACAAGGCATCCCGCACGCGGCTGCTCACATTGCCCACATAAACGCCCGTGTTGATCTCGCACAACCATTTGGACAGATCCCCGCGCAGTTTTGGCGGGCAGTTCGTCATGGTGAGAACTAAGATGTTTCATCACCCTCTTCTTCAAAATAATTGATGCCGTTGGCCACAGTGCCCACTTTGTTGTCCCACAGATAAACAGCTTCCGGCTCCTGTTCCCGCTCATCCGCATTCAGGAGCAGATACCGGATATCGTGCACCATGCGCTCCAGAATATGATGCTCTACCATGGCATCCCGCACCCGGCGGCGCACTACGGCCGGCAGGTCGTCCGGAGCCTGTGCCGCCACTTCAAAGGCGATGGGAATGGTCACCTCGGCCTTGTACAGGTCGGCAATATCGTACACAAAGGAGCACTCGTGCCCCACATGAACAAAGCCAAGACCCGGGGCGCAGCCCAATGCCACGATCACCGCGTGCGCCAGACCGTACAAACAGGCGTGCCCGGCAGAAAGCGCCTGATTGACGACATCTCCCGATGCAAAATCCTCCGGGCGGTACAGTCGGCCGCTCCACGGAACACCGGTATCCTTGGAAGCTTTGCGGTATACCTGCCGCACACGGCTGCCCTCGCGTCCCCGCAGTTGCTGCATAGTCAGCCGGGAGATATCTTCGTCCGGGAAACGGAGCTGATACATCTTGCGTACCACATCCAAGTGCTTGCGGGTGTTGCTGACAAGCTCTGCCTGCCGCAGCAACAGCTGCGAGTGGGTGGTCAGGGGACGGCCATGGGCGTAATACCGCACACCGTGCTCACCTACCCAGACAGCACCCACGCCCGTGTCACCCATAAGTTCCATGGCACGGTGGGTCACCCGTGTACCCGGCCCCAGCAGCAGCACCGAGATGCCCGCCGCCGGGATCTGAACGATCCCTTTTTCGTCTGTAACGGTGATTGCGCCGTCCTGTCGGCCAAGAGTGCAGTGTTCCAGATACAGAAAGGTCATCCGGTCTTTCACCTGCGGCAGCGCCTGCAGGTCCGGCCGGATCATGCCCGGCATCTCGCCCATCTCAGTTTCCTCCGCGCATAACGGTCATCAGTCCAAGGCCATAGGCCTTGCCGCGCCCCATGCCCTGACACAGCAGTGCCCGGAACTGCTCTGCATCGGTCACCTGCAAAATGCCCTCATAGGTCACTGCCAACAGGGTCACCGGCCGGGTGCCGTGCTTGGCAAAGTGCTGCCACTGCACCCGGGTCACGGTAAATTCCTCCTCCCGCAGGGCAAAGCCGTGCTTTGCGGCGCGCTCCAACAGCCACTGCTTCTGGTACTGTGTCGTGCAATGTGCGGCTACAGTTCCCCGCGCTGCGGGGTTTTGGGGGTCTTTGCAGCTTTTTGTGGGGTTTGCAGTCAGCCGAAACTGCCAGCAGCTGCCCGGCTCCACCCGCTGCAAAAGCGGGTCGTAGCTGCGGGTCTCCGCAGCCGCTCCGGTGCCAAACTGCTCCACCACGCCGGACAGCTCCGGCGCATCCTCGCTGAGCAGCAGCAGATACAACCGCTCTCCCAGACGATCCAACCGCCACAGTCTGCGGCGGCGCTCCCCTGCAAAAGCGCTTTCCACTGCGCCATGCAGTTTTTGCGGTGCCGCCAGCGCAGCCATGGTGCTGCGGCGGGTGAGATTGAGTTCTACCCGTGATAAATACATTCTCTCGCCCCCTTTTTACAATTCCCGGAACGGATCGTGCTCCGTAGTCTCCGGGCTGTCCGGCACTTTCTGCCAAAGCTCCCGTACCGAGCGGTAGCCGTACTGCCGATGATGCGGGTCAAAGCTCACCGGCACATCCCGCTGCGGAGCTGTGCCCGGCTCTAGCGGGTCGGCGTCCAACAAGATCCGGCTCTGCCGTCCCGGACACAGGGGCGGTTCCGCTTGCAGCGCCTCCTGCAAGCTGCCCGGGCGTACTCCCAGACAGAGCGGCAGGGTAGGCGGGCAGCAGCGGCGGCCGAGATACAGCGGAAACGCCGGGTGCAGCAGCGCCTGCTGCAGCTGCTGCAAAAGGGCGACATCCTCGCTTTCAATACCGGCCAGAAACACGGCGTCCTGCAAATAATGGCGGTAGGTCACATAAGAGGTCTTTTCATCCTGCGTCTTTGCCGTGTGGTAGTCCACCAGCAGCTGCCCTTCCCGCTCCACGCGGACGCCGAACCGCAGCCCGGTCAATCGGAGCAGTGCTTCGCGCTCGTCCCGCCGCAGCCCCAGAGCTGCCGCCAGCAGACCGATCACGCCGCTCTTGGTGGGTTCCCGGCCCGTCTTGCGGGTCTCAAATTTGGAGTCCGCGCCCCACGCCTGCAAAGGCGCTGCCAGCCGAAGCAACAGCGTTGCCATTACCCCACCTCATTTCCGGCAAGTGCATCCCGGACAGCCTTTTCCAGTGCGTCCAGCATAGCCTTTGCCGTCTGCGCCGGAGCCAGTTCCTCCAGCCCGCTGCCCACGGTAAAGCTTTGCGCCGGGGCCTCGGCAAAGCTGCTGTACATCTGCTGCGCATACTGTGCCAGTGCCGCCTTGGAAGGCGCGGCATACCCCTGCGCACTGCGGGGCACGGCACGCTCGAATGCGCCGCACAGGTTCACCGGCTGATCCTCCCGCAGGGTCACATATACCGCATCCGGCAGAGTGCGGTTTGCAAAGGTGTTCTGCTTGCCGGTGGGCATGGAGAAGAGGAACGCCTCGCCAAAGGCCCGCACCGTTTCCGCGGTCTGCGCTGCACCCAGCTGCCCGGCCAGCTCCATCACGTTCACTGTGGCATAGCGGTACAGGGTGGAGGAGTTGTACTCCACCGTGCCCAGATGGCCTGCACCGGCGTTGTCCTCTGCTTGACAGTCATCCACGGCGGTAAAGTAATCGTACTCGTTCTGCACGGCATGGGTGGAGATACTGTGCGCCACCTGCGCAGCAGCGTCATAGTTCAGAGAAGGGTCATCTGCTACCATGCGGCCAAACAGCGCCATATCCATTGAGGGAGCTGCTTTCAGAGCATCCCGATACTGCTTTTTATCCGCAGAGCCCTCCACAGCCAGTTCTGTCAATGCCTTTGCCTGTGCAGTGCTCATGAAGAACAGAGCCTTGGTTCCCTTGTCGTCGCTCTTGATGCCAGCATTCTCCAGCGCTTTCTTTGCCAGCTTGTCTGCATCCAGTTCCGGGGCCAGTGCAAGGATCTGCTCCTTCACCAGTTCTGCGGCCTTTTTGGTGCGCTTGCCCACATCCAGCTGAGCATTCTCCGCAAAGGCTGCGCGCATGGCGTGCTTCCATGCCTGCGAGGAAACTCTGGCGCGGAGCACACCGCCGTACACAGCCGTTTTGGGGCTGCCGGTATCGTCCCGGTTGATGCAGCTGGGCGGGACGGTCTGCAAAATGTGGAAATCAACATACAGGCGCTTATTCATGATCAATTCTCCTTTTCTTTCTCATCCGGTGTAGGCTTCGGGTCGCGGTACAGGTCCTGTCCCCACCGCAGACGAACATTGGCGGGGGTCTGCGCGTATCGCGGGTCGGCGCATTGCAATTCATATAGGTCTGCCGCAAGCTGCGGATAGTCCAGCGGGATGCCGCCATCCTTTGCGGCGCTCAGCAGCTGGATCATCCCCCGCAGATGGTGGCTGATCTCGGTGATCTCTTCTGCGGTGGCCAGCGCATTGAAGCGCCGGAGCACGCTAGCCTCGGTCCAGTCCTGTCCGGCACTGTTCCGCTCTGCCAGCTGCCGCACCGCACGCCCCAGCGTGTTGCCGGGGCAGTTCATGGGGCGGTCGTTCCCCTGCTGATGCACAGCATACAGGGTCAGGGCAAGGTAGACCGCCCACTCTGCCGCCGAGGGAGCACTGCGGCCCTGAAAGCTTTCCGGCATTCCCAGCAAAAAACTTCCCCACAGTTCCGGCAGCTCGCCGGGTGCATGTCCAACGCCCCGCCGCAGCTTTGCCAGTTCTGCCCGCCGCTGGTTGTCCGGCAGAGCCTGAAGCCTGTGCAGCTGCTGCGCCGCATATAGTTTGACGTCCTGTGTTTTCATACAATTCCCCCTTTATGATTCTGTTTTGGGATAGATCTCCCAAAGCTTTGCGCGAAAACAGTTATAGGCCTTTGGCGAGGTATACAGGATGGTGCGCTCGGTCTTTTTATCCTTATCCACCACAATGCGGTGTCCCTTCAGGGCGGCATTTCCGGCCTCCATCACCATCTGTTTTCCCAGTTTTTCCGCGATGCTTCGCGCCTGCGCCTGCCAGCGCAGCGCTGCCTCATCCGGGTCGTCCTGCTCCGGGTCGATCGCCTGCAGCCACTGCCGGAAAGGCTGATCCACTGCAAAGTAGAATTGTGCACGGGCGTCCTCCGTTACCTTTTGCTTATCCTTGAACCCTTTCACCTTATTGTAGTCCAATCCCCCGGCAAGCTTCAGTTCCACGCACAGTGTGCCAATGTTTTTGGCAGTTTCTTCACAGCGCTGTACTTCCCGGTTTATACGCACCGTCCATTTTCGGCCAAGATCGTTTAACGTTGCAAGTTGCATTTCCAACTGGTCAGTATACACATCCTTAACAGATGCTCCCTGATCGTCATATCGTATTCCGACCACACTAATCACGATTTGTTCTTTTTTGCTCAGGATTCGCAGACTTTGCAGCTTCTGATTCCATATCAGAACACCCGGTTTACGGCCCTCCGGGTCCAGCATGGCGGGAAGTTCTCGCCACAGCTGCTTTCCCATCTCATGCTGTTGCGGTTCATAGGTCACCTTTTCATTTTCCTTCGATGTTCTGCGCCAAAGAGTCATTTGCTCGCCAAACGCATTTTCGCTGTCCCAATAGTCTCCGCCCAACACCTCATACCCGACTACACCGGGCATTTCTTCCGAGCGTATCAGCAAAATGCGTCTGGATTGCAGGGTCAAAAGTTCCGCCTGATTTTTCGGCATCACAATCTCAACACTCTGTTCTGTTCTGGCGTGCTCCCGCTCCCAGCAAGGCATTTGCTTTTCCTGTAGAGCATCCTGCTCTGTCGAAAATGCCATATTCCGCAGCAGCGTTTCGTACAGATTTTTCCCCTTAACAGCCACAAACCCAATCTGCCCCAGCCAACCAACACCATGCCTTGGCTTATTGCCAGCCTTCGGGCGGCCGCCGCGTTCATCGTATCCATTTTGATAAATCAGCCATCGAGCTGCCTGTGCATAGGTGAGTACCGCACATTCTGCTTTTGAAATGTTCTGAAATAGCGGTGTTTTATTACCGCTTTCCGCTCGTTCCCCGTTCAACTTTTTTCCGTCAAACGCAATGCCATTGCTAAGGGTCGGCACCTGCCAGAAAGGGTGTGTCGGGTGGAACAGCCAGAAGCGGTCCTTCCACTGCTTCAGGTAGTCCCGGACAGGCTCTGCCGGGAAATGCCCAAGCTGCCACAGCTCGCTCCAGCGCTCCAGTGCATCATCGCTCTGTGCCAGCGGTTGGGGTTTTCCCTTTGCATCCACCCGGGAGAACACGGTGAACAGCACCGCCAGCAACAGCCGCAGCACGGCGGCGTTCTGGGTGGGCATCTCGCCCGCAAGGTCCACATAATCCTGCGCCGACACCAGCGCCTCGGTCAGGGACACTTCCCGCACCGTGTTGTCCCGCAGCCGCACCCGTATCCACGGTTCGGTCAGCAGGTTGAATTCAATTTCCTTCATCCGTCTCCTCCTTTTGGTAATATAAGCCGTTTTCACGGTCATAACAAAGTTCCATGCCCGCAAGCCGGGCAGTCAGGTTTTCGTCCAGCAGCAACACCAGCTCTCCGTGCAGCAGCGGCGACAGCTGCCACGCCGCAAGGCGGCTGCGGTTATCCGCTTCCAACTCCCGGATGACCCTATCCACCTTCCACGCTTTGCCGAACACCGCCGGGAGCCGCAGCTTCTGCCGGGCAATCTTCAGTGCCGTTTCCGGCGGGGGCGGGCTGTCGGCAGCTACGGCGCTGCCACCCTCCTGCCACGGCAGAAAGTGGATGCTGCCGTCTGCCCGACATTGCATTACAAGCACCTCTACCGAGGGGTCGCCGTCCCGCACTGCTGCCCGTGCCGCCGGGTCGGAGCGGGCACCCTCGTTCTGCATCCAGTCGTCCAGCGTATTCAGCTGCGCCAGCCGGTGCGTTTCCGGCTGCGGCACAAGGTACGCCTCGGCGCGCGCCTTCTTTTTCTCCTGCGTCTGCTCATATACGCAGCGCATTTCCTCCCCCTGCACTCCACCGGGAGCTTCCCGCTCCCAGCCGTAGACCTGCTGCACCAGCGGAGAGATCTCCTCCGGCAGCCGGATACTCCGGGGTAGAAACTTCCGGGTGCGCCAGAGCAGCCACTGTCCATATATCGCCTCGCTGCCCGCATCAAAGGCATCTTCGCCGGTGTCCAGCACCGCGCAGCAGGCCTGCTGCAATGGGGCGGGGCGGCTGCGGCGGTGACGGTGCAACCGTCCGATGCGCTGCAACAGCAGATCCATAGGGCAAAGCTCTGTAACAAGAACGTCCAGATCAATGTCCAGCGACTGCTCCATCACTTGTGTGCCCACCACAATCAGGTCGTTCCGGCGCTCCGGTGAGGAGCCCTTGCCAATGCGTGCCATCAGCTGGTTTTCCCGCGCTG
>UMGJ01003644.1_pt1 | contig 10798 bp, 4 predicted proteins | sample 1965221 | NCBI WGS metagenome assembly UMGJ01 (sample SAMEA4836067, study PRJEB28245) | human gut metagenome | biome: gut microbiome; material: fecal sample | place: Denmark | collected 2008
AATGGCATGAAAGCTATGGATAATGGTGTGGTGATCGATCTCAGCACAGAAGCATTCATATTTGGCGAAAACCGCCTGACGATTGAAAAATCAGTTCCTATAATCACGAAGCAACCTCAGAATGTAACTTTGATTTCGGGCAATGATGCAAGGTTCTCTGTAGAAGCAATTGGTGCTGTGCGTTATGAATGGGAAATATTTGATGTAGAAGATGAAACGCAGCAGCCCTATTCCAGAGAAATTGTATTGGCGCACTGCTCTGGTGTCAACAGCTTTGAAGAAAATACATTTCAGATTTATGGCGTTAGCTCCTGGTTTATGAATAAGGCAGTACATGTATGGATCAAAGGCAAGGACGGCAGTGTCACCTCTCACACAGCATATTTTAACATCATTGTCAAACCTCCGGCAGAAGTATCTCAGCTTAAAAACGTGATCGTTGCTCCCGGCGGCACTACCTCTTTCACTTTTGAAACTTTGTATGCAGATGAATTTCGCTGGTATTCTACCAATTACGAATGGGATCAGATCGATAATGAAGAACTGTTGGAATATAAACAAAACGGTTGTACATTGACGCTGTACAATGTTTCTGAGTTTTGGGACGGAGAAACTGTTTATTGTGATGCGCTCAATGAATTGGGATCCATTACCTCGGACAAAGCAGTTATCACAGTAGGTGTTGCAGGTGATGTAAATGCAGATGGAAAACTAACCGCTGCAGATTTGGTAATGCTTCAAAACTGGCTTGTCCAATCCGGATCTATCAATAATGGGCGACTTGGCGATTTGGATGGTAATGGCATTCTAAACGGTATCGACTTGTCGATGCTTCGAAGCATGCTGATTCACTGACTACAAACAAATAAATCAGAGCATATCCTATGGAGTTGTTTGAAAAAGTGATGCTTGGAATAATGCGCAGACAGTGATTTATGGGCATTTTGACAAATGTACGAATTTTCAAGCAAGCCATAGGGAGACATAAAGGCAACACCGCACAAGCTCGTGCGGTGTTGCCTTTACTTTTTACATGCTATTCATCCTCAAGCAAAAAAAATTGACCCTTCAAAGAAATTATTCATCGATACGAATTCCTGCTTCATTCATCTCAAGTTTCTCTAAAAAGAAAAAATTCCGATAAAGTAGAAAGCACTGCCCTATCAGAATTTTTGTACGTAGGTTTTGAAAAAATTAATCCTCTAACATCCTATTGTATTACTCACATTATTGTTCAACGTAATTTGGGTCACTTTCATATGCAAAAATATTATAATAAGCTATCCCCGTACTTACGTCCATCTCAAATGCCGGCATATTTACGATCATTCTTTTATCTCCACTTTCTGATTCAACAATCAGTCTCTGTCTTTGGTTGTTTACAGATGTTTCTTCTCCAATTACCGTATACTTTATCCCTGTTCCTGAAATAAATTCACTGCCAACACTATCATTTAATTGATCGGTTTCAACCCAGTCTATCCCAGCATAATCAGTAATCAAGGGCGGCGTGATTGAATTGTTTTCAGAACTGGGTTCTGTGGTATCTTCTGCTTCGTCAAGCAGGCGAAACCTTGCAGGTAAGGAATTTGTGGTGTAATAATCCCAATACTTAATATACACAGTATTCTTTAATGATTCTCTATCCTTTGTAATATACAAGTCTTCATCCTCTATTATTCCAATTGGGTAAATTGTATAGCAAGAAACTACGCCAAACTCATCCGTATCATGAGCTGCATCATGGTATGTATCTTTTTTCAATATGCATAAATAGGATCCATCTTCGTTCTTTTCAACAGAAATAGGAGGTGAATCAGGACAGAGGTTTCCTGCGCTATTGTTGCTTGATATAGAACCATCTTCATTTATTGTTAAAGTATCAGTAATATAGTTAAATACCTCCTTTGTTTCATCTGTGGGTGCATAAACACCTGCAAATTTCGAAAAATCACCTTTTTTCAGAGTTTCTAAAACCGGATCATATTCATACTTCTTTTCCCATTTTCCCTCAACAAACGGTTTCAATTTCACTTCAAACAGAGTCGTTTCTTTTAATTTTTTATCAATAAAAGGAATTTCAACAACAAGTTCACCTTCTATTTTTGGTCCAACCTTATACTCCAAGCTTCCGTATAGCTCTGATTCTCCATTTGCATTTGCTTCTGCGCCAATCTCTCCATCTATTTCACCTTTAATTCCAACAGATATATCAGAACCTACTGCATCATAAAGCTTGGATTCCAGATGTATTGCCGGACCTGCTTCAATAGAACCAGATGCTTTTTCTACTGTTTTCCACTCTATTCCTTTACCCGAATAGGTTTTTTCATTGATTTCTTTTACTTTTCCTGTTTTACTATCGTATTCAAATCCAGCATCATATTTCATGCCCAAAGACAGCGTTGTTCCCAACGATCCTTCCAGTTCCAACGAGGTGTCAAATGTTAGTTTTGCTTCATTTGTAATCACAATTGGAACTCCTGCAATTGCAAATTCAATTGTTGGAAGGTCTTTGCTAAGAAACTCTTTTTGAAACTCCCCTTCATCCTTGTCTTTATCAAATCCTTCATTTTCAAATCCAAGAAATATTTCTCCTTCGATATCGGAATGCGTTACAATTCCAAAGTTTACTCTGCCTCTCTTCACACTAAGCTTTACTTCAATCCACTCATCCAGTTCAATTTCCCCATTAAGACTTAGAGAATCTAATAATTTTATACCTTCATATTCTTTCTTCAGTAAAAACTTTCTATCTTTTTTAATTTCTAATGCCTGCGTTGAAAATTCAATTTCGTTACCGTTTTTCGCGCTGTTATCCCGGACAGAAAAAACATTTTTATTGGAATTGGGAATATTGTCACAACTGTCTTGATTTAACGCAAAACTACGAACAATATACAATTTTTCAAAGACATCTGTTAGAAGCGCATTCTCTGTTTCATAAATATAAGTACCATTTTCTTCTGAAACATTTGTAACTCTACGAATAAATCCGCCAGGTGCATTTTCAAGCACACCTGAAACAATAATATCACCTTTTTTATATTTTGGATCTGATGAAAAGGACAAAGTATCCGCAGTTACTTGAATCGGTTGATACTCTTTCTTTGTTTTTTGTGTAATTGAATTCACATTATCCTTTACCAAAACAATGTCCTGATCACTTGAATTCCCACCTGAATTTTTCTCATTTTTGTTATTTTGAAAAAAGAATATAAAAACAACAATGACTATAGCAATTACTACACCCAGCACCCCTAAGATAATTTTCTTTTTGCTTTTATTCATATTTCGACCTCTCCATACTATATTAATATTTTAAAAATACAGACAAACAAATCGATAACTATCGCATTTGCATTCTTTATCTCCCCTAGTTCTCACCTATATATGCAAACCTCTTCTTCAACGCCTTTAAGTATGGCTTCCTTTTTTAAAGTTTCACGCAATTGAATAATTTCTCTATTTGTTTCATCGGAGAGCATCCATGCACCGTCCTCACCATGCGCCTTTAGTATAGCAGCACACCCCTTGTTGTATCTTCTATTTATGTCATAAATTGCTTGCTCTTTTGCAGAATTTGATTGCACCTTTGCTTGTACATTTGTTGTTTCCGGTGCCTTTTGGGGTTGTGTTTGGCTTTTATAATTTGTATTGTTTGAACCTTCACTACTAAAAAATATTTTTATGCCAATTATTAAAAGTAAAAGTGCAATAAGAGGAATGAGATTCTCAATACAAAATGTCAGTAGAGGCAGCATAAAAAAAGAAAATAGAAATGTTCGCAAAAAGCTCCTTGATATCGCACGCTCACGAATAAAAAGCATGATTAAAGATGCGATTAAAGAAATAAATCCTACAAGCATCGACCCATACATAATTTTTGTCATTTGATCTGAATTTATTATCGCGCCCTTTTCGCACATTGTCAGTGCAGTAAAACATATGACAATACAAATAAATATTATGGCAAAAGGTATAGTCCCCAGGATTCTAATTTTCTTTTTTTCATTTTTAAAGAACGAAATATATGAAACAACAATTGTAATTATGTTTAGGCAGCCCAAAATACTCAAATAAGGTGTATGAAAAAAGTTTCCTGCATTTCCATGAAACGATAAAGCATTAAAAAAATTTTCTGTTCCTCCGCCAAAGAAAAATTCCACAATCAAAATAAAAAAGCAAATTACTGCTGACAAAAATGTAATCAGAGAACTAATTGCTCCGATTCCCAAGATTCTATTTTTTGAAAATGAACGAATCCCATAACGAATATAGTTGTATTCTTTACATACATTGTTTTTTACAATATAAAACATAAATCAATTTCCCTTCCCTATATCGACAATTTGTATTTTTTTCTGACTAGTACTCATTATACGTTGACCAATCGGATCGTCTTTGTATAGAGAGCGCATCAGTTTTCGAACTTGCTCTCGATTCCAGACGTAACCACGCTGAAGTACAGGCATTGTATAGCTTTTAACTCACCTCTATTGTCACAAACTGCTTCTCCTTCCTACCAACGAGTAGAATTGTTACGCCACAACCTAAACTACATTCTTTTTAATATTTTCAATTACTTGAATCAATGCCGTTCTTGTTTTAGAGTCAAGCATCTTGATAAAACTAAACGGTTTGTCGAATGGCAGCTTCATCAAGATTTTTATACCTTCCATATACCCATTATTTTCAATGTGGTTGATGATTTTCAGAATAAATTCAAGCTGTTGATGGTTCAAATAGCGATCATTAATAAAGACTGAAAAGGTTTCCATTGCACTTTCATGGTCGAGTTTCGCAATCTAACGAACAAGCAAGCCAAATGGCGAATCTCCATATTCCCGCTTGTAATCTTCGCTGTTTCGTAGTCGTATGCATAAGTCGGAACGCCGTTTTCCACTTCAAAAAGTCATGCATTTTTGCACTACAAATGATTATTTACTGTAATTATACCACAATCTGTCGAAAAGTGCAAGCATGTACATTCTTTTTGGGGTGGAAAAAATTTTTCAGAGATACCATTCCCGTTATAGAATTCCATTTTCTTGAATTTCCGATTTTTTTCGTAAAGAGAGAACTGTTTTTCACTTGTCAATATCGACCACAGAACATCATTTTCATGTTGAGACCCCTAACTTTTTTGAAAAAAGAAACCTGATATACCACAAAACTGCGATATATCAGGCTTTTTCGCACTCTTTCAGAGTACACATCTTCAATTTGTGGAGGCGATGCTTACAGTGGTAAAATCACTTATTTGCAACCTTTCAAAAAGGTAAGAAAACGCAGCGAAAAAAGCCGTAGATACGTAATTACACGTATTTACGGCTTTTTTGTTTTCTCAGAAATATGCACTTTTGTTCAATGCAGGGTCAGAAGGAACAATATCCGACGCATTTTTTGTCGCTGTGTCTTGAAATTCACTTGTGAAAAAACAGTGCGACAATGCGACAGCTGTTCTGCCACGCAAAATTTGATAAAAATAAAATACGCAGGTGTAGCATGGGTTATTCTGAAAATGCAGTAAAGCCTGTATCAATCCCAAAAATCAAATATATATTATAATTCCGGTAAGGTAAATCTTTCAGCCTTACCGGAATTTTTGTTTTTGGAAGAACTTGAAATGGAAGAAGAAGTAAGAATCTGTGACTGCTGCGAAAGAGTGCTTGTGGAGGAAGATGTCATCAGCCGCATCCTGTTCTTTGTAGAAAAGCATTGGAACGAGTTGTTCACGTTCAGCAGACGCAGTAGTTACAACATGAGCCGCTGGAGTGCAAGGTTTGGATTTGAAAAAACGGGAAAGCAAATCCTGGAGAAAGCCAAAAGCGGCTGCAACGGCAGATACGTTGCGGTCAATCTGAACAACTACCACACCATTTTCATATCGTTTATTTTCTGATATTCCTTTTTCCTATTTTATTCCTTTGAGGTTAAGATGTCAAGTTTTATGATACTACATCAGATTCTTTTATCAGATATTGCTTTACAAAACTTATCTCATTTCCATTAATTTTCGCCGTAGAAAAATAAGGTCAATTCCATTCAGGTTTTGATTTTTATCAAAATTCCCTGCCTGCCAGTTGGCAAGCTTTGTTTCTGGAACTCGGAGCAGCCATTTCTGCAACAAAACCAAATCTGCCAGATTTGTCTTACCATCTGCGTTGATGTCACCAGAAATCACAGGCGGTTCTGTCATAGTTGTAGTGATAACATCTGTTGTTGCATCCGTCATCTTGGTTGTTGTCGTTGTTGTCATGGTTGTCATAGTTGTCGTTGTGGTTACTTTCGTTGTTACTGTGGTAGTTTCCGTTTTTGCCTGCCACTTCTGACAGCTGTTGCCGTTTGACTCCCATTGCTGTACATTCGCACCATTTTCCACGGATGCACCAGCAACTTCTACATAACAGGAATCGCCAGAAGCATGCGTCAAGATGCTGTAAGAGCCATCCAGATTTTTGATGAATCGGAACAACTGCGAGCCGTCTTTATTCGACCACGCCGTAATTGATACATTTTCCCCATTTTTTCTACCTGCTGCTTTCAGTGCATAACTATTGTCCTGCTGGGAACGAATCCAATAATAATTTCCAGAGCCAAAGGCACGAAGTGTCCACTTCTGACAATCCAATCCATTGGATGACCATTGCTGTATATTTGTGTTGTCTGCCATTTTTCCATCAGCAATGTCCATTACCAAACCAGAATTGGCATTTTCAAAAGTGTAAATTACACCTGTATCCATAGAACAACCGGGGTCTGCTACTGGCTCTAAAATCCAATTTTGACTGCTTGCTCCATTCGACTCCCACTGTTGAACATTTGCACCAGAGGCCTTGGAAGCGTTCTCTACTTCTACCACAGAATTTCCATCAGAAATACGGGTTCGGATCTGATAGCTGCCGTCGGCATTTTTCGTCAGCAGAAACTTTTGATTGTCACCGCCATTATAAGTGTAAATGTCAAGGTTCGTCCCATTTGCAGTCTTTTTTCCGGCAACGTCTAACACATACGTTCCGCCATCTCCTACCGCTGAAACCAGATAGTAATATCCTTCTCCAGCACTGCACAGTTTCCAGATATCATGTACCGAAGTGCCATCTGAACCCCATTGCTGTACATTTGCACTGTTTTTTGCTGCAGCACCTGCTACTTGCAAGTATAAACCAGAGTTGACATTTTGGATGCGATAAGTAGCCCCTTCCACAAAGGTTTCTGCCAACGATGCACTTGGGGATTCTGTATAACTTGCACTTGGCACGCCTGCTGCTGCATACCGCAGATACATTATATTGTTTCGATTATTCTGACAGCCGCTGTAGTTTTCACAATAGGTTTTTGCTTCCTTTGCCGTACGAGAAATGGTATTGTAATTAGAAGTCGGCCGCCATGTGCAGTCCTGTGCATAACCCTCAATGGTTGTTCGTTTACAGTTGACTGCTTTTGAACCGGTTTCCGCATAAGAACCCGGATAAGTTACTGTGTTCCAGTCACAAATGACATTTCCGCCATCTTCATAGTAACAGTTCTCTGCAAAAATTTTTGATGCGGTATGCACTGTATACGCCATACTGAATGTTTTCACATAGTTATTCAGCGAATGAAAATAGCCATACCGCATTAGCCCAGGGCCTCGAGTCAGTGTTTTTTCAAAGCGATTGCTGATGATGGACATACGAGGATAGTTGTTATAGGTTTTATAAGAGTTTTCATCATCTGCCGGATATCCTAGAATCACACCATATTCGTGGAGTCCAAAAGAACAGTCTGAAACGGTGGTATAATCGGCATCATAGCAGCATGCCAAAAATTTATCCCAATCCGGTAAGCCAGTAGATGCTGTATTATAATCGCTATGTCCTACAAAGGTGCAGTGGTCTACCCAAAGATTTTGACCAGAACCCAGATAGACGACAATCGAATCATTCCCGTTGGATTCCGCATCGTGCTGCAATTCAAAGTTTTTTAAAATTAAGTTGTTTCCTGTTCCACTGTTGGAAGAAGTACAGAACTGCACGTTATATAAGGTATGAGCTGCATAGCTGCCGATAATGGTTTTATTGCTGTGCACATAGATTCGACCATCGGGACAATAGTTTCGTCCGGAAGAGTCTTTTTGCAGGGCGGTCACACTCAGGTTTGCTGTGACAACAATTGTATATGGGGCATCGGAAGTGGCATATTTTTTTAGATCAGCGAAAGTAGAAACCTCTACAATCTCGCCGAATAAGCCGCCAATGTCCCCTGCCTTAACATTGCCCGTGTTGTCATCAAAGCAGTATCCTGCAAAGCCCTGTAAGCCATCGGCATTGAGTAGCCAAAGCTGATTCTCTGCTTCAGTATATTTGGCAAGTGTCATACCAGAAGTTCCCTGCGTCAAAGCAAGAGAAGGATCCGAATAGTTTACAATCTTATAGTACAAATCATTACCCAGATGATCCTGCTCCACAGGGACAACATACCAATGTTGAGATTTTGCCGACTCACTACCATATAAAACCACATCTGTTCCAGCAGATTGATTATAATTGCGTGGTGTCAAAAGTCGACCAGACTGTGCGTTGACCAGTTTGAAAAACGTGCCGTTTTTGTCCTTTCCCACTCGGTCGAATCGCCAAGATGCAGACAAATCACTGTCCAATGTTTGCAAGGAAAGGGCTGAACCATCAGATGTTCCGTTTTCTGTTAGAACTTTAGTGTTATCCTTGTTGGCAAGGTGCATAAGTTGTGCAGGATAATCTGTGGATATTGCTGATGCCGATAAGCCGACTTTGTCCCATTGAATCAGTGGCAGCAGCCAAGCTGCTAGCAACCCCAGCGACAAGAGCAGTGCTTGCCGTGCACGAATCCATTGTTTCATTTCTTTTTACCTCCTTGAAAATTAGCATATCTGCGAAAGGATATGTCAGCAATGCAAATAAAACATTCAACTTTATTGTACTATATTTTGTAAAAAACGTCAATGCTGCGATGGGAAAATTTTGGTTGTTTTTCTGAAAAGCACTGCAAAAAAGAGATTTCTCTCAACTTATCCAGAAGTTTTCCTATTATAAAAAGTCCTACGTTTTCACGCAGGACTTTTTATATATATTGCAAAATATTTAGTACTAGTTAAAAATTAAAATGATTCCCTAAGGCATTTAAACTTTATTTAATCAGTTATTATTTTAATACCACATAATTGTCCGTTGAGGTGGCAATTCAGATTTTTCTGCTGCAATCCAGCTATAGCAAATTCCGTATGTTTCAGCGATTTTTGACTGCTATGATCTGCTGCCAGTAGATCTTGCCATGGCGGATCATATGCGTGCCGAACTGTGCTGTGAAACACTGAACCATGCGAATTTGCGGTTTCCGGAGATTCACGGAGCCATTGTGCATTCCGACCGGGGCAGCCAGTATACCAGTGCTGCATATCGGGCAGTCATTCAAAAATATGGTATTGTGCAGAGCATGAACAGTGCTGGAGGAAGATGTTATGATAATGCGAGATGTGAAAATATCTGGGCAAGGATGAAAGAGGAATTGTTTTATCATCGGGGCAGAAAGACAGAACATTACAAAATGGAAGAGCTGAAATTCATGGTCTGGCGGTATTTCATGAGTTACTGGAGCAACCGCAGGATCTGCTTGGCAATCGGTGGGATTCCACCAGCTGTAAAACGGCGTAGGTTCTATTCCGCTTTGACTATCGCTGTTTAACTTCAAAATCCTTGCGGTTAATATGTCAAGTGTTATTGACAATTTCAAATAGAGGAACGAAATGACTTTGGGCAATACACACTGACAATTCTGGGAATTGACCAGAACGGCTGTTACACCAACAGGGGAACTGTGACGATCAACGAAGAAGAGCTGCAGCCGCTCCTGCAGGAGAAAAAGCTTTCCTTTCCGAAAGGCATCATTGGGCAGAGAGTCAAGGTCATCTCTCATGGAAGCTGCGGCAGGAACAAGCAAAAGCAGTGTTTTTCCAGAAGATCGCAGAAAACAGGGAATGCTGCCGCATCTGACCAGAGGAAAGAAGAAAGGTTCAACCAATACGTACTTCTGCTAAGTAACGGAAAGAACAAGTCACAATGAGAAAGTTGCTTTTTCCCCTCTGCTGTGGTATAATAAAGATAAAGAAAATGAAAACACAGCAAGGAGGGAAATGCAATGGGTGTTTACTTGAATCCGGAAAATGTCGATTTTCAAGAGGTGCTGAATTCCAAGATCTATGTGGATAAGTCAGAATTGATTCAGTATACAAACAGCGTTTTACGGACTACACAAAAATATATCTGCGTCAGCCGTCCACGTCGATTCGGAAAGTCTATGGCGGCGAATATGCTGACGGCTTACTACAGCCGTGGCTGTGATTCCAGAGAAATGTTTCAAGGGTTGAAAATTGCAAAGCATACAGACTTTGAAAAACACTTGAACCAATACAATGTCATCCACTTAAATATGCGGGATTACTTAACGGAATCGGAAAATATGAAGCAGCTGATTCAATTTGTTGAGGAAGATTTGCTGGATGAACTGCAGCAGGAATTTGCAGATCTCAGAATGCCACGGCGAAGAACTCTGGTCAAGGTACTGGAACAGGCTTTTGCACAGTACAAAATTCCGTTTGTCTTTATCATCGACGAATGGGACTGCATTTTTCGAGTGCATAAAAGCGATGCGGCATCGCAGAAAACTTATCTGGACTTTCTACGCAACCTGTTAAAGGACAAGAGCTACATTGCCCTTGCCTACATGACGGGCATCTTACCCATCAAAAAATACGGAGAGCACTCTGCCATCAATGCTT
>UMGJ01106362.1_pt1 | contig 10746 bp, 4 predicted proteins | sample 1965221 | NCBI WGS metagenome assembly UMGJ01 (sample SAMEA4836067, study PRJEB28245) | human gut metagenome | biome: gut microbiome; material: fecal sample | place: Denmark | collected 2008
TGTATCAAAATAAAAAATACATTGTACGGTATTTGCCACAGTAGTATTTAAAAAAGCATATACATTTGTATTTTCTGCTTCAAAAGAATATTTTTCATTTGCCAACACAGGATCAATATACCCAAGTGTCCATCCTGGTACAAAATCTAAAACAAGATGCATAAGAGATAATTGATGATTTTTCTCATTACAAAAAGTAATATATTCTTTTGCGAACCCAAGATCATCAACATTGTTATCAGCCAACATTTCCATTGAATCCGTTGTACCTTTATTGAAGTAGATACCTTTCATATCTTTGTCTTCAAAAGATTTCTCGTCAGAATATGCCTCAAGCATTTTGTATTCATACCTACCATCGTTAGCTATTGTTGGTTCTTGTAATTGAAAATAATCAAGATTTTCAAGATATAAAACCATATGATCTTTTAAACGATTGTATCCATTAGATTCAATTAATTGCCCATCAATATCAATATATCGATCAACAGATAAAGTTAATTTATTGAAGTCTTTAAGATTCCTCTCATACCTAATATCATTAACTTGTTTACCATTTAGTTCGCAAATTGGCGTTCGATCAGGCTTGCATAAATAAATTTTAGCGTCATGCATAATCATATAAGATCACCCACTCTCTTGATAGGTACGTCATATTCAAATGTTAAAGTACAACTTCCAGAGACGGTAATAACATTGGCTCCATCGACTAAACTTAGCCATGTAATTGATTCTGCATCTGTCCAACCAATATCTTCATAATCAATAACACCAGAAACAGTGTTGTCAGTCACCATGCAATATCGACAATCCAAACAAACAGATAGTCCAGAGTTACTTTTTACAGACATAGATTGATTCGTTGTTTTGTTCGTAATGGTAATTCCTTGAGAACCAGAAGAAGATATTGTTATTTTTGGATAAACAATATACTCTGAGTCATCAGAATCAACTGTTAAGTTAATTGATTGTGAACCAGACACATTATATGATTGTTTAAAATTCTTCCATGCAAAAGGAGTATCTGAGACAAAACTACATTTCACTCCATCTAGTTTGCCAAGTTTGCATGTGATTAATTTCCATCCAACATCTTGGAATATACCCTTATAAACAACAGTTGCTTTATCATCTGCGATTCCTGTTAATCTCTGGGGCAAAGTAGGAGATGTCAACCATTTATTAATCTTTCGCTGTTCTGCATTTGTGATTCCAGATCCATCTTGTTTTACTAGATAGAAGTCATATGTGCTCTCATCAGAATACATAGCACCATAATGATTTGCTTCCTGCCTGAGTAACGTCTTTTCTCCTTTTACGATTTCTCGTGTAAAACCATTAATGTCATTTGGGGTATCGAAGGTAACTACTATTAATGGAGTACCAAGTATTTTGTCTGTCGATTGTCCATTATATTCAAATGACAACATATATAATTTCTCCTTTCTAATAAATTTTGCATAAAAATAACAGGCAAGAGTGCGTATTTCTACGCATCTCCAAACCTGTTTCTTCCTTATTATATAAGGTTTTAAACTGGACGTTTTCTTCCAAAGGCTTTTGTTACATCCTGAATAACTTTCTGCGAAGTGTATTGATATGCTTCATCAATAATTCTTTGAACTTGTTGTGATGTAACCCCTTCAGGAATATTAATATTTCCAATTGCTTCACCAAAGTTGACAGCAATGTCCATGTTACCAAATTTGTCCATAGTCATTCCGTTCAGTGTATGTCCATTTGCTAAGGCATTTAACACCTTATCCTGTCTTATTTTATTTGCCAGATTAACAACGTCAACAGTAGCAACTTCCTCACCGACAGCAAGAGAAGCAAGACCATCATCCCCGTTCTTATGTACGGATTTAACTAATCCACCTTGTGCATAACCAGGTAATTTATCAGTCGTTGCACCAATTGTACTTGGATCATCTACGCCATAATGATGTAAAATATTGCGGATCGTACTATCAATCTTATCGCTTTCAGATGTTATTGTTCCAGATAAAGATGTAAATGTCTCTTCAATCTTATCGACAGAAGAAGATAGCTCTTTACAGTATTTCTCATAATCATCATTCAGCTGTGTGCTTAACTTATCAAGTCCATCAATCTGAATACTGTAGATATGCTCTTTAATTGTATCGTTAAGACTATCTTGCTTTTCTTCCAACTCTGCTTCAAGACGACGCTTTTCCGCTTTGGCTTCAGCCGTATTAACTCCCTCGAGAGCACGTTGTTTGCTTTTAAGAATTTGGATTTCCTTATTAGAAGATTTCAATTGCTTATCGTACTCATAGTACGATTTTGTCATATTCAAGCAATCACGGTATGCATCTATAGTTTTGTTAATCGCATCCAATTTCTGCTTTGCGTTATTCTTCAGAATAGTTGTCACACTATCTTCGGCAGACTTAATGCTCTTAACTGCGTCCGCAATATCTTGATCACTCTTCTGAATTGCATCAGCCCATTCTGTGTCAGAATATTCATCACGATGTTCAGCCATTTTGGCACGTTCTTGCATCAATTGATTTAATTCTTCTTTTTCAGATTTGACATTAGCAATATTTGTTGCAATGGCAGCAGTACCATAATCAGTCAGATTTCCGTCATCATCAAACATTGCATCTTCATCAATCAGAGAAGATATCGTTGTAAGTGAATTTTGTAAATTCTGAGCCGCTTTAATAGCACGTTCAAAACCACGATAATAAATATCGTCACGCATACTATTTTTAAGTTCTTCGTTAGAAGTTCTTAAATCATCTGCGCTACCTTTACAAGCGTTGATTTCGTTTTGCATCTGCATCCATTCTTGAGAACCATATTTAATAGAACCATCGTTCAGTTTATTGTTCAGATTCTCTTGCATTTTTGCAGCTTCTTCATCGATGATCTGTGCTTGTCTTTCATTGGCATCGATCTGATTCTGGTAATCAGCACTATCAAGGTCTTGACCTTTTGCTTGTTTCAACTTGGCAGCAGAAGAAGCATTGCTACTATTTGTGGCTTCCATATTAGCTTTCGCATCATAATATGCTTTAATATTAGCCTGAGATTGTACAGCAGCATTTGTCTGTTCAGCAGCCCAATCCGCAGCAGCATCATTCGCATTTTTATTTGCAGTTGCTAAAGCATTTGTAGCATCTGCTTCATTTTGTTTAGCTTGCGCCAATTTATTAGAAGCGTCTTTTGCTTTTTTGACTTGCTCGTTATATGCTTTAAGCTGTTTTAATAAAGTCTTATCTTTGATTCCTTTTAAAGAAACCTCTTTTCCAGACTTGATTGCGTTTTTCTGAGAATTAGATAATTTCTTAGCCCGTTTGGTCTTAAGAATATTATTACCCTTGGTCTTAACTGCACTATCAGCTTTATTCTTATTAGCTTGTGCATTTTCACGTTCTTTCTGATATTTAGCTTGGTTCTTACTAGCTTCTCTTACAGCAGTCTGACTATTTTCATACTGTTTCTTCTTATTTTTGACTTGACTGTCCAACACATCATTCTGATATGTGTAGGCAGGTTGACCTGCATAATTACTCGCAATTGCTTGAGAATCTTGCACATTTTTCAGATATACCTGTGCATCATATAATGCACTGTTAGCATTTGATAGATTTGCACTTGTCTTAGCAGCAGAAGATTTTGCAGACTTTGTACTCTTAACCGCTTTATTATAAGCAGTAGCTTTTTTCTTCGCAGACCCTTTGAGTCCCTTAGTAGAGATTGTCTTACCTGCTTTAATACTCTTGTTAAGAGATGCTTTCTTTTTCTTAGATAATCCAGACTTGCTAACTGCTTTTGTAACAGATTTCGCCTTAGATTTCTGACTCTTTGTCGCTTTTGAAACCTTCTTTTGTGCTGTTTTATTAGCAGAAGAGGCACGACTCTGAGTAGATTTTGCAGAAGAAACATTAGATTGTGCTTCAGACAACTGATCGTTTGACGTTTGAACTAATCGTGCAACACCAGACTCTCCCGTAGATGCAGCAGAAGAACGATTAGATAATGTATCATAGGAGTTTTGTAAGTTTTCAATTGCTTTCTGCGCCTTTTCAGTAGGCATATTCAACCATTGATTGAATAAATCACGCTGAGTGTTCTTTAACTGTTGAGCAGCAGAATTAGCTTGAAGGTACTTCTCATATAAATTCTGATAGGACTCCACAGCAGAACGCATGTTATCATTCTTGATAGTATTGATATTCATACTACCGTTACGCACACGTTCAAAGTATGTCCGTAATCGTTTCTGATTCTTTTTCTTAGAACTGTTCTTTGTCTTAGGAACTGTCTTAATTGCCTTACTTGCAAAAGAACTTGCCTCAGATTTATATTTGCTTGCTGCTTGCTGATTTACAGAAATTTCTTTTCCAGTTGATTTATATTGATTCCAAAGCGCACTTTGCTTAACTTCTGGTTTCACGTAATCATTGATCATATTAGCAAAATTTTCGGTAGCAGTAGCAGCTCGATCAATAGCGATTGCAATGAAGTCAAATTGTTTACCCATATTGTCAAGTAATGTGGCAAATTTTGACTTTTTCTTTGCGCTCTTGTCTGTAGCTTTGCTGTCTTTCTTCTTAGAATCTGTATTCTTTTTCGTTGCTTCCGTATTCTTTTTAGTTGATTCTGTATGCTTTTTGGTAGAAGAAGAACCAGATGAATGTTTTTTATATCCAGAAGCAGCGCCACCTTGGAACGCACCACTACCAGTAACACGATGTCCAGAAGCAAAAGCAGTACCATGAGCAAATGCTGACATACCGCCTTTAATAGAGGCACGACTATTTGTAGATCCTTTTGAAAGTAAATCCGCTGTCTGCTGATGATTAAAAACTATATCTCCACGTTTAATGTTTGTAAACTGTGCGCCATTTTCGCCAAGTAAAGTCCAGCGGTTTCCACGGACAAGTAGCTCAGGTCCCAATTCGGATGTAAGTGTTGTTCCAGAATAATCTGCTCCAAGATTGCCACTTGCTAATGCACGAGATGACAATTTTCTTACTGAACCATGCGCAAACGCATTCCCGTTCCAATCATCAAAATCTGTCAGATTTGAAATCGTTCCTTGAGAAAATGCTTTTGACCAAGCCATTGATCCATGTGCTAAACCAATACCATGTGCGCCATTTACACCACTTGGTTTGCCACTCTGACTATAATTTACAGATACATTAACAGATTTATCATGCAAGCCATTGATCGCTGATTTTGCAGCTTCAACGGCTGGTAATCCACTTGTATTGATAGTAACTTTTGGAGTTGGATGCATCTTACCTAATGCATTTAGTTTTCCTTTAATGCTACTAATTTTAGATGAAGCACTATCTTTTACTTTGACAGTAATTTTCTTGTTTTTCAGTTTCTTTAAAGCACTAGCAATCTTTTTAATAACAGAAGACGCATTACCTTTTGCTTTAATAGAAATACTCTTAGATTTTAATTTCTTGAGAGATTTAGAGATAGAAGAAATGGTTTTCTTTGCATTTCCCTTAACCTTAATAGAAATGCTTTTGGATTTCATGCTAGATAAAGATTTCTTGATAGAGTCAATGGTCTTTTTAGCATTACCTTTAACATTTACTTTAACAGTAGTAGTATCTGATTTACTTGAAGTGGTGTCAGACTTGCTTTGTTTGCTAGTTTTACCACTTGAAGCACTTGTTTGTTTAGGGGCGGTATATGCTCCTCGTCCAGTTTGATCAATCGCATTACCAAGGTAATTATTCTTGACCATATTGCTTGTAGATTTTTGAGAAACTTTACCGTTTTTACCAATACCATATTGTGTCTTAATTTGCGTTACATGCTCATCTTCGACACTATTCACTGCTTTTTGTGCTTCCTCTGCACCTTTTTTAGCGCCAGAAGCATCAGCTGTATATGTAGTCTTCTTTTCTTTTGGAACTTTATCTGCCTCAGATTTAGTTTCTTTCGCTTTCTTTTTAGCGTCAGAATTATCACCAAGAATTTTAAGTGTCTCAGGATCAAGATAATCTTGAAGCATATCCAATAAATCTTCACGTTTTTGTTCAATCTGTAAACCAATTTTGATCTTTTCTTCACCAGAAGCAGAGTTATATTGCTTTACAAGATTTTGGATTTCATTCTGAATCCCATTTGCTTGCGTTTCAATACTAACAGGAATTTTAATTCCTTTGGTTAATCCTTGCTGACCAATATCTTTACCACCAGTAAGTTTAGCTTGGATTTCAGCAGAAGCTTCTAACTGTGTCTTAACAGCTTTTTGTTTTGCTTCGGTATCTCCATTTAAATCAGCAGCCTTGTACTGGTCTTTTGCTTCTTTGATTTGTGATTGCAGAGAAGAAATATTGACCTCAAAATCAATAACCTTTGTCCACGTATCAGGAATTTCCTTACCAGCTTCTTTTGCTTGATCAATTTGTTGTCGCCAAGCCTCAATACGCTGTCCTTCTTTGTCCCCTGCGGTTCCACCATTTTTCTGCCATGTTTCAGCCCAACCATCAAGTTTGTTTTGAGCTTCTTCATACTGTTTTGTAAGAGAGCTGAAATTGACATCAAATCCATATGTTTTCAGATTATTAAGTAAAGCTTCAAATGGTTCCACGCCCATACCAAATTTCTTGGCAGCAGAAGCAGTAGAATCAATATTGATTTTCCATTTCTGAGTTTTCTTATCAAAGTCAGCCAGAGCTTTACCAGAGTCATTTGTTTTTGTTTTCAGATCATCAAAGAAAGTGTATACACCAGAATTATCTTCTGTGAAATATTTCTTCAGATTATCATAATTCTCTTTAAAGTTCTTTGCATCCGTTTTGCCAGTTGGTGACATCATTCCTGCAAATGTTTTGAACTGATCCGTACCAACTTTACCTTGATCATACTCTTCTTTAGTTTGCTTCATTCCAGAAACAAGAGTATTATAAGCAGAATCATCATCATCTGTATTAAGTGCTGCTTTATATCCTTCTACAGTATAAGAAGCAGAAGCGGCAGAACTATTTAACATTTTCAGACGTTCTTTTAACTGATCTACAGAACCAGTAAATATATTTGTCTTATCCGTAACAATATCAAATGCATTTGACAAGTCATTTAAGTTCAAAGAATTTGTAAACTTGGAGATATCTTGATTCTTGAATGTGTCATTTAATGTTTCCTGCATTTTGGCAATATCTTTACCAGTAGATGATAAGACGTTATCTTTGTCATCAAGTTTGATACCGAGAGTTAATGCCAATGTGTCTTTATCAATACCAGTAGATTTCTGTAATGCAGTAAACTGATCATTTACATTTTGTTGCCATTTATTGGCATTCATTTTCCCATTGGCTTGTGTTTTTTGGAAGTCTTTGATTTGGTCTTGTACGTCTTTATTCTGAGTAAGCTTTTTAGTAAGATTTTCAACAGTCTTTTCTTGTTTATCAAGATAATTTGTGTCTAACATTTTAGATGGATCAATATCCATATTTGAAATAAAATTAGACGCAAATGTTTTTGTTGTTTGATCCAATTTATCATAACCATCAACTGCCTGAGAGATATTAGATAAAGTGTTTTTCCTAAAGCTATCAGAGTATTTCTGTAATTGATCGTAATTTGTCTTTGAGGCTTCCAATAATTTCTTGAGATTCTTTGTGTCATTCTTTCCGATAAATCCTTCAGAATTAAAAGTGTCTGAATTATTAGCAAGCTCTTGAATTTGTTTAGACGTTAATTTACTTACGTCAATCTTATCTTTGCCAAGAATTTTAGCAGCCTGTTTCTGAAAATCTGCATTAGAATACAGAGATTGTCTAACAGACGCTTCGTTTACGGTTAATCCGTCTTTAGCAAGATTTTTTGCAGATCTAAAAGTATATGGTAAAGAACGTTTTAAGTTTGTGCCAAGACTTTCATCAGCGAATGTACTTCCGTATAATGATTTCTGTGCCTTTAATGCCATAGAATCATTCTGGATACTTACATTCTTTTTACTGGCAATATCTTTCTTGCTTTGATCTGCTAATTTTTGATATTTGTCAATCGTATCTTGAATAGCAGTATTGTTATTGATTAAGGCTTCGCCCTCTGAATTATATCCAGTAACAAGATCGCCATTTAGATTCACTAATTCTTTTTTGATTGCTAAATATCTTTCATATTGGCTTGTTGACAATCCGATATTTTCATTCGTATTAGAGTCAACGCCAGAAGATAAAGTATTGAATTCTTCCTGTAATTTCTTAGCCTGCTTAACCTTGTTATTATTTTTATCAATTTTCTTATTGTATTTATCAAGATTTTTCTGACCTGCATTTAATTCATCTTTACGCTGGCTCTGTATATTGGAGTGAATTGCTTTAATTCCTTCAAATGCAGCAAGCACAGCTAGAAGAGGAAGATAGGATTTAAGTGTTGCACCAAGACCAGATAATACGGATTTTATGCTTGATCCTAATGATTTAATGCCAGATTTTGCTTTTTCAACACCGTTTGTTACACCAGTTCTAAATGTTTCTCCAAGTTTAGATGCACTTGAATTTACATTATCAAGGTTGACCTGTCCAAGATCTGGAAGAACTTCTTTGGTAGTTTGAGCCTCTGAAGAAACTTTGGCGAGATCTCCTTGTTTAAATGCTTTTTTAATATCTTTTTTACTTACATCTAAATTGCCACTCTTTCTCGCTTGTTGTACAAGCTTCTTTTTATCTTTATTTGATAAGCCAAATTCATTTAATGTTTCTAAATAATCGTCCAAATTCTTTCCATTAGCGTAACTAAGTAGCTTTTTGTATTGCTCTGGACTATTCTTCTTAACAGATTTTAAAGTTTCACCATTGGCAAACAAATCCTTAAGTTCTTTTATATTTTTAAGTTCATCGCCTAAATTTTTAAATGACAAAAGTGTGCGATATTTATAATATAAGTTGCGTTCTTATATATAATTGTTATATAATTAAAAATATGTAAGAAAGGATTTGCTGCCATGATTTATAAATGTAAAAAATGTAAATATACAACAGAAGATTTAAGCAGACAAGTTTGCCCTTTATGCGGTAATAAGATTGTGCAAAAAACAGAAGAATCTACTGATGGGTTCTGTAATGTTTATGGGGTCAAAATTAATTTAAAAAACGAACTGCAAACTGTTTTACAACAGTACGAACAAGATGATACTTGGTTTGATTATGACAATATTATCAAACATAAAATTAAAAATGAGTGTAAGGCGTCAAAGAAAAAAGATAGATGGTCTATAAAACAATATTGCAAAAAATATCATACAATTCCTAGTACAATTCCGATTGAATTTTATAAAAAATATGATAAAAAGAAGAAAGAAGAAAAAGAAATTCAGCAAAGAATTGAATTAAGAAAATCTCAACAATTACATTGCCCTAATTGCCAAAGCACCAACATTAAAAGAATTAGTGCAACTTCACGAGTGATTGGTAGTATGATGCTAGGAATATTGAGTTCAAACATTGGTAAAACATACCAATGTAATAAATGCAAATATAAATGGTAGGAGTACGCAAATGAATTTAAACAAAGGACATGCCTTGATTGCTGTTCTATCAATTTGTTTATCATTTAGTGTTGGAACTAATATCAAAACTAGCGAAGAACATAAAAAAATAAGGTCAAAATACGAAGATGTAAAAGGTTCTTATGATGATATTTATTCACGTTATTATGATCTTTCCAAAGAGAATGATAAAATACAAGAAGATTTGAGTCGTTCTAGTGGAGAATATAATGATCTATGGTATAAATATACGACACTAATTGACAAATACGATAAGTTAAAAGCAAAATATAAAAAGGTAGCAAAACCGAAAAAATCTACATCAAAGAAATCATCTAGCTCAAACAATACCAGTTCATCATCAAATAATTCGTCTTCTTCAGACTCCGATAATTCTTCATCCGCAAGTTATACAGTTTACATAACAGATTATGGACAAAAGTATCATGCGGCTGGTTGCAAATATTTAAAGAAAAGTTCAATAGCAATTTCTAAATCGGAAGCAATACAGAAAGGATATTCTGCATGTTCGGAATGTAATCCGTAATGCAAGAAATATTTACAAGTGTAACAATTGTAGCTATAAATGGTAGAAGAGAAGTATAACAATAAGAGAGAATGTAGATTACAACATTCTCTCTTTAATTTACTTATTCACTTTTCTCACTAATCCATTTAATAGCGTATTCTTCTAATGACTTATAGTCCAAACATCTCTGCGCCAATTTTGAATCTGGAAATTTATATTTCTTTTCGTATAAAGAAGTGGCAGCATCAGCTAAGTTTAAAGTATTTATCATTTTCATTTCGCTGTTTAACAAATTGATATATTTACTTTTTTCTTCATCAGACTTGAATGTTCTATATGTATCAATATCTTTCTTAACAAATGATGTTACTTCATTCTTTGGTATAGGGAACATATAGTTTAAATTTACGACTGCAATCAACCTTGATGAATTCTTAGGATCATAAATTTTAAAGAAATCTGGTTGCTTTCTCATACGCAAATGTCGTTTCTGTGCATGAGATACTTGAGTAATATAATAATAATCGTCAGTTTCAAACAGAATACCAAAGAATGGTTTGTACTTATCTGTACCATAATCAGTCATTGGTATACGATGTTCAAATTCTCTCAAAAAATCTAAATACTTTTCGTTAACATTTATCCACTTCATTTGTAAAATCTCCATAACTATAAAAAGGAACAAGCGTTTACTTGCTCCTTTTATTAATACGATTTT
>UMGJ01039887.1_pt1 | contig 10635 bp, 9 predicted proteins | sample 1965221 | NCBI WGS metagenome assembly UMGJ01 (sample SAMEA4836067, study PRJEB28245) | human gut metagenome | biome: gut microbiome; material: fecal sample | place: Denmark | collected 2008
ACAATCCCGGCACTGTCGTATCTGCCTGAATATAAAGTTTTCCGGTCAGATAAGCCGACACGGAATTTGAAAAACTCCTCCATGGGAAAGAAGCTTTTCCACCGATTTCTCCCTCAATACCACCTTTTATATCAACAACTACAGCGTCCGCGCCCAAGGCGATATGAGGCTTGATTGCAAGATTTAACTCTCCACTTGGTGTAATGACTTTTTGCGGATTCATCGTAAGGCAGATTTTTCCATCGACGCTTCCGGAAACACCAAATTCTGAATACACAATCCACCAAAGCGGCACTTTTACACTTCCGCCGGCTTCCAGTGCCGCCGTCATGCCACCTTCTTCAAAGCCGATTACACTGCCATTATCATCTAATTTTAGCTTTGCATAACCTGCCGCATTACCATCTACATGAAACGCCGCACTTCCGTTTACTTTCTTTAACTTTCCTCGAAGTTTGGAAAACTGATTCCATAATTTCGTCGTATTAACTTTCCCACCACAAGATTTAACCAGTGATTTTACTTCCTGATACGATTCACGCCAATAAGTGTCATTCGGGTCTTTTTTCACAGTGGCACTATTATTCGACTTAATTCCTAATAATACTTCCGCCGTTTTATTCTTGGCATCAATATTTACCGTCATGTTTGCAGCATCGAAAAAGGATAAATCCATCGACATCTTTTGTTTAAAAATATTGAATGTATTGTTGCCAATACTGATTTCCGGTCCTTTTAATTCGGCTGAGCCAAGGTTTGAAAAATTAGGCAATGACTTTTCAATATTGGTAATGTATTTTTTGTCTTCAGTGCTGATAACAGGCGTTGGAGTAGGTTTTGATGTCGGCGTGGGTGTTGGTGTCGCCTGTGACGAACCACCTCCCACATTTGCTGTAACTTTTCCTGCATAACTCCAAAGAGTAGAAGAGGAAAGATTTAAATGCAAAGCGGGCCGAACCGCAACATCATAGTCGACACTAGGACCACTGTAACCGCCGCAGCCAGTGCAACCCACAAAGGATGCATAATCACTATACCCGCCCGGCGACCGCAACCACCACCAGCCGTTCCCCTCGACCTCCGTACTCGTGGACGTGTATGCTCCGCGTTCTTTTGCATATACAGTATTTTTTGCTTCTCTTGTTTCACTGTCCGTTCTAAACTCGCCATTAAATCCATAACCAGTATTACTTGCTTCTGCAATGGACAAAAGATATACTTTATCTGTTGTGTTCACGCCACCCTCGCCACCAGAATATGGATTGTCATCATTCACAACTGTTGTGTTCTTTATGTCCGCCTGTTCTGCAGATGTAAATGCCGTATTTAAAAATGTATCATTTAACCATGTACGAAGAGTACAGGTTGCCCATGTCACACTTGTATCTTTCTCATTATACAGTTTAGCATCCAAGTTTTGGTCTGCCAGCAAAAAGGCATCCTTTCCATGCACGGAAAGGACTCGCCATTTAATTGGTTCTTTTTGGTCATTCTGGTCGGCTTTTCCATCGCCATTTGTATCATTCTGCCAGTAGTTTCCAAAATAGATACAATCCCATGTTGTTACACCATTTCCATTGGTAGTTGGATTTTGCAAACTAATTGCGGCTTTAGCCGGTGTGGATTGTCCCAGCGTAATCTCGCACAGGGATAACACCATTACCAATGCCAGAAATCTTGCCAACAGGCGTTTTGTTTTTCTCTTCATAATGATTCCTCCTTTTTTGCTTCATTTAATTTATGTTCTTTCGTCAAGACAAATTGGCAAATTACGTTTACAAAATTTACCATGCTGTATATGTCATATACTAGCACATATCAAGTAATGTTTCAATAATCCACTTTACAAACGCCACCTTACATGATCTCCTCCACAACCTTCCGCAGTTTTTCCAAATTTCCATCAAACAGCCGCTCTGCCAAAGCATTTATTTCATAAACCTGCGTCTGTTCCTTCGTCACAAGGGGCTGGCAGACAAACTTTGGTTCAATCCGCCTTATGGCCCCCTTTTCCACACACTTTTTAATAATTGTATAAGTCGTATTGCGGTTCCAGCCAACGCGCGCTGACAAAATCGGAACAATTTCACCCGCGCGGAGTTCACCCTCCTCCCACAGAAGTTCCATCACCTTAAGCTCGGATTCACATAACTTAATGCCCTCTTTTTTATTCATCAGTCTCTTCCTTTCTCATTGTGAAATCCGAAAATGCTGCCTGGCCTCCCGGCTCTTTCGTCGCATAACAGAACAGTCCCGGACGCACACCACAAAAATGATCCAACTTAAAATACAAAGAAAATGGCTCTGCAAGAATCTGCCAATTACCATCCTGCTTCCACTCAAACACTGCCGTATCCTTCATTCTTGTAAAATCAATTTTCACACGAAGTGTAACTTTGGCAGAAGAAAGCGGAATTTTCTCCTGTATAGCCGGCAGACTGTCATCTCCTTTCGAGTTCATCTGTCCATCTGCCACACCGTCTTTTGCCAGTTTCACAAGAAAATATTTTCCATTTTCCTTCGTAATTCCGGCTAATGCATAGTCACTTTGCAGCATACAAAGTCCCGCTATATCTCCATCGGATAACGCCGAACCATCTACGGTTACTGTTACAACACCTCCCGGATACGGCATCCTCTGAGTCAGCGTATTTGGTGCCTGTGTTACATTATTGCATATTTTTCCGGTCTGCAAAATCAACCGGTGGTCCAAAAGTTTCCACCTGCTGTCATCCGGCACATGATTCCACTGCCAGTAATTATGAAGAGAGGAAAAATCTTCATCTCCATATAAAGGTGCATATTTGTGAGCCGGTTTTGTATCCTCTAAAAGCAGTTTATCTTCTACTTTTCCATCTACGCCAAATACCGGAAAATCATTTTCAAAATGAACCGGAACAAGAACCGGCAGTCTTCCCACGGCACCGCTGTCACGAAACAACATAGCATACCATTTTCCACTTGTTGTGCTCACAATTCCTCCCTGGGCAACTCCCTGATTGCAGTAACCGCCGTCGGTATCAAGCACTTCTCCACCGGTATAAGGACCTGCGAGCGAATCACTTACATAACAAGCCTGTGAACGTCTCGTATTATCCCCCTTACGGTAATGGATAAAAAACAAATAATATTTCCCGTTGATTTTGTACCAATGGGTTCCCTCATAACCAAGATACACTTCATCCAGGTCCTCAACCAAAAGTTTATGTAAACCGCCCTCCTTCGGCGCCGTCATTTCTTCATTCAATTCCATCACATAAATCTGGCGGTTTCCGTAGGCAAGGAAAGCACGTCCCTCATCAAACAAAAGCGAGCAGTCATGGTAAAAGCCCTCGATTTCATTTTTCTGCCATGGACCTTTTAAGTCCGGCGCGCGGAACAAATACGTTTTTCCCGTGTCATTGGCAACAAAGATCAGATAAAACATACCTTTTTCATAGCGGAGTGTGGCAGCCCACATTCCTTGTCCATAAGCATTTTTTCCATTCTTTAAGCACTCTTGATCCGTAAGTTCAAGTGTCTCATACACATAAGAATAAATTTCCCAGTCCGCCAGATTATAGGAGCGCAGAATCACACATCCCGGCATAAAATGCATCGTGGTACTTACCATATAATACGTGTCGTCTACCCGAATTACATCCGGGTCCGGATAATCCAACGGGAGCACCGGATTTACTTTTTTCCATTTTTCTTCCATTTCTGTTCCTCCAATTCATGTAATTTGCGAATTTCTTCTGTCTCAACCGACTCTTTCGCATATCTTGCCTTTTCATATAATTGAGTCAAATATTCATCCGCATTTTCCCCGGATAAATAAGTCTCCTTTAGTTCCTGCGGCGTCTGTGAGCACGGAACCGAATTCTTTTGTGCACCGGCTTGAATCTGTTTGTAAAACGCCTTTCGGACAAATCCATCGTTACCTGCCGGGAACTTCTTTTCCCGTTTTACCACCGGTACAAGCCGTATATGTTCCTCATCCTCTTTTGTAATGGTCACCTGTTCCACAAATTCATAGGAAGGCTTTTTGCGGTGAAATACCAGATAACAAATCAATTTAAAAATGCCATAAGCAGCCAGAATAACTACCGCCACAATCAATACAATCAATACAGTATACCGCAGTAGTGTAAGCCAGAAATTACCCTTTTGCTCTTCCTGCTGCTGCCGTACCACAGTCTCTCTGGACTGGCTTTCCGGTCCCGCTGCCGGCTCTTCCTTCTCTTTTGTTTCCGCCACGGTAGTCTTTTGCTTTGAATCCTTTTCAAAATTCCACTCCGGTTTATATCCTGCCGCCAAAAATAAAAGCAAAACCGTAAGAATTCCCGCGGCATAGAAAGGAATCCAGTCCTTTTTGCGATTCACATTTATGCGGCGTTTCGTTTCCTTAGAAACACTTGGATTGCAGCCTACTACAAGATACTGCCCACGCCAGTATTCACCGGCAAATCCAACAACAATCGCTGCCAGATAGAAAATACTGCACAGCTAGAAACTATCATCGGCTGCCTCTAAAATAGTTCCCGGCATCATAAAAAGACCGGCTAACACAAGCGCCCCCACATGGCAGGACGCAACTTTTCTTTCCTCCCGCTTTTCTTTCTGATAAAAATGCCGGTAAAATAATATTGGCACAAAAACAAAAAAGACAAAACGCCCATAAGAATACACATCACCGGCATCAAACCAGTGAACCAAAGAGGTAAACCCCCCAAGAATTAACAGCTCATAATAAAGAAATGCCAAAAAACGGCACCGCCTGCGGATCTTCACTACATACCCCTCCATTTCACAAGACATTTTGCAATTGACGGAGGTATCTCCCGAAATTCATTATCCTCTCCATACTCCGAAAAAGTTGGAGCAATCCACGTCAAAGATTCGTTCCGGTGCAGCATATCGGAAACTGCTTTTTGCATTGGCTTTTTTCCTGCCGCAGAAATGAGAATCACATGCTGCTGCCTGCGGATTTTTTCGCACTCTCTTATCACAAAATCTTCCCCTTTGCTAAGAGGGTGCTCATAAGAAATCAATGCCAGAGCACGGCGTGCCGCCGCAATCTGGGTTCTTCCGGTTCCTTCCATGGAATATTTCTCATCACCGGAAATAACTAACTTTGTTTCTACACCTTCTTTACTTAAATAATAAACAAAGGAATACGCAAGACGAATACTCTCTTCCATCAAATCAACAGAGACAAAAACACCGGGCGATTCCAGATTGAGCAGGATTACGACAGGAGTAGAAGCCGTATATTCCGCTGTTTTTACCTGCCAATTCCCCATTCTCGCCGACGCCTTCCAGTGAATTTTACGCATCGAATCTTCCGGCGTATACTCTCGGACACCACCACTTAAGAACGGGTCTTCAAACAGCGGCACATTCGTTTTACACGAACCTGTCATGTGCCGGAACACCGGCATCAATTTTCGAATATTCATACGGGACGGGTATACCAAAAGCGAAACTTCCACCGGAATTTTGTGGACAAACGTATGACGGCAGAACAAATCATAACTGACTAGTTCTGCCTCTTGGATCTGATAAAATCCACGTTTTTTGCAGGTAAATTTTAATTTTCGGCGCACTTTCTCAAAGCCATCCACACTCATGACATCATTCCGGTAAAAATGGTCTGAAACCGTTCCGCTCTCCGCCCCCTCAAACTGCAAAAAGCGAGAGGCTAAAAACTTCACACACATAATCGGCAGACCCATTTTTTTCTTATTCACTGCTGTTTCATATAAAAACAACGTATCGCCCTCTCCTGCCTGTTCCTCCGAAAAGGCAAGTGTCACTTCAAAGTTTTCCATCCAATGTCTGCTGTAATGAAACGTATGAATGAAATAAACGGTAAACAGCACAAGGGCAAGAAATAACATGATTATCACTTGGCAAAATCCTCCGTCGGTGCTGTTACAAAATGCGTAATTTCCTCAATGTAATCGGACGCTTTTTTATTTGTGCTGTACACGTCTTCCAAAATCAGCCGGTGTGAAAGCACAAATGGTGCCAGATACTTCACCGTCTCCGGTGTCACAAAATGCTCACCCTTTAATGCCGAATAACATTTTGCTGCACGCAAAAATACAAGTGCTCCACGCGGACTTACGCCGAGTGCAATGTTATTATGCTTGCGGGTAGCTTCCACAAGGTCTAAAATATAATCCTCAATCACGGGTGCCGCATAAACCTCTTCGCACCGCTTCCGCATCGCCGCCAATTCTTCTTTTGTGCAGACAGACTCAAGTGTCAAAAGCGGATTATCTGCTGCAAAACGATGCAGAATTTCACGCTCTCCTTCGCGGTTTGGATATCCCATCGGAATCTGCATGATAAAACGGTCAAGCTGTGCTTCCGGAAGTGGAAATGTACCGGAAGATTCTACCGGGTTCTGCGTTGCAATTACAAAAAACGGGTCCGGTAATTCCATGGTGACACCGTCAATCGTTGCCTGATGTTCCTCCATACTCTCTAACAGACTTGACTGCGTACGCGGCGTCGCGCGGTTAATCTCATCTGCCAGCAGAATATTCGTGAAAATGCCACCCGGACGAAATTCAAATTCTGAATTTTTCTGATTAAAAAAGTGGATTCCCGTCACATCCCCCGGAAGTAAATCCGGTGTAAACTGGATTCTCTGAAAATCCAGTGAAAGTGATGCTGCTAACGCTTTTGCAAGCATCGTCTTTCCGGTTCCCGGCACATCCTCAAGCAGAATATGACCACCTGCTAAAAGTGCCGTAAGAACCAAATCAATCGTCTCAGACTTTCCAACGATTACCTTCTCCATGTTCGACTTAATCTGATGAAAATCCATCACCCCTGCTGCCCCCTTTTGTTATTTCTTTTTATAACTCTTTCATTAAGTTTACCATCTCAATGGCAGAACATGCAACGTCATATCCTTTATTTCCTGCTTTTGTACCGGCACGCTCAATTGCCTGCTCAATATTATCGGTTGTCAATACACCAAACAGAGTCGGTACTCCGGTATTTAAACCAACGGTTGCAACTCCTTTGCTTACCTCTGCGCAGACATAATCATAATGAGAAGTTGAACCTTTGATTACGGCACCAAGGCAGATTACTGCATCATATTTTCCACTTGCTGCCATCTTCTGTGCAACAATCGGAATTTCAAATGCGCCAGGCACATAAGCAAGTTCCACATCCTTTGTATCCACGCCATGACGTACTAAGGCATCCTCTGCACCGCCAATCAGTTTGTTTACAATAAACTCGTTAAATCTTGCTGCCACAATACCAACTTTGAGTCCTTTTCCAATTACGTTTCCTTCTAATGTTTTCATTTTCATTTCCTCACTTTCTTTTATTTATCTTTTTTCGCACGTGTTACATCATAGTGCGTCATATGCTGCATTTTTTCCTGCTTTGTCACAAGGTACTTATAATCCTCCGGCTTTGGTGCAATTTCAATCGGAACACGCTCCACAATTTCAATTCCATAGCCGGCAAGTCCTGCAATTTTAGTCGGGTTATTCGTCAAAAGACGAAGTTTTTTCACGCCCAAATCATATAAAATCTGGGCACCGATTCCATACTCTCTTAAGTCCGGAGCAAATCCCAATTTTACATTTGCCTCTACCGTATCATACCCCTGCTCCTGCAGTTCATAAGCTTTCAATTTGTTCAAAAGGCCGATTCCTCTGCCTTCCTGTCTCATATAAAGAAGAATTCCTCTGCCTTCCTTGGCAATCATGCGCATGGCACTTTCTAACTGCTCGCCGCAGTCACAGCGGCAGGAGCCAAATACATCACCGGTCAGACATTCCGAATGAACACGGCAAAGTACCGGTTCACCATCCGACACATCTCCCATCGTAAGAGCAACATGATGCTCACCGTTTGTAATATTCTGATATCCGTGAATTCGGAAATTTCCATATTTCGTTGGAAGTTTTGCCTCGGCTTCTTTTTTTACAAGACTTTCTTTTTCCAAACGTTTCTTAATTAAATCCTCGATTGTAATTACATGAAGATTATGCTCTTTAGCAAATTCTAAAAGTTCAGTTGTACGCATCATCGTACCATCCTCACGCATAATCTCACAGCAAAGACCACACTCTTTCAGACCGGCTAACCGCATCAAATCCACCGTTGCCTCTGTGTGTCCGGCACGCTTTAACACGCCTCCTTCTCTTGCTTCAAGAGGGAACATGTGTCCCGGTCTTCGAAAATCTTCCGGTTTCACGTCATCTTCGACACACTTCATTGCCGTCAGCGAACGCTCTACCGCAGAAATACCGGTTGTTGTGTCCACATGGTCAATCGAAACGGTAAATGCCGTTGAATGGTTATCTGTATTCACCGCTACCATCTGGTCAAGTCCCAGTTTTTTCGTCATCTCTTTACTCATCGGCATACAGATTAATCCTTTTGCCAGACTTGCCATTGCATTTACATTTTCTGTCGTAGCAAATTCTGCGGCACAAATTAAATCGCCTTCATTTTCACGGTCCGGGTCATCAATTACTAAAATTAATTTTCCATCTCTTAAATCCTGTAATGCCTCATCAATCGTTGCAAATCCTGCCATTATTCTCGTTCCTTTCTGTATTAAAATCCGTTTTCTGCTAAAAATTCTAACGTAATCTTACTTTCTTTTTCAGGAGTTTTTTGCGGCTGCAAAAGTTTTTCCACATACTTTCCAATAATGTCTGTTTCCAGATTTACCACATCACCGGTTTTCCGGTCAGAAAGCACCGTATTTGCCTGAGTGTGCGGAATAATTGACACCTGAAAATCCGTATCGGAAACTGTCGCCACGGTAAGACTGATTCCATCAATTGTGATGGAGCCTTTTTCTACAATGTAGCGAAGCACTTCCGGTGCCGCCTCAATTCGGTACCACACCGCCGTTTCGTCCTTTTCTATTTTGACAATAGTTCCGGTCCCGTCCACATGTCCTGCTACAATATGTCCGCCAAACCGTCCATCCGCCGGCATCGCACGCTCTAAATTCACACGGCTTCCCGGCTGCAGTAAACCGAGGGAACTCCGGTTCATCGTCTCTGCCATCACATCTGCATCGTAACCATCACTTCGCAGGCTTGTCACGGTCAGACACACGCCATTCACAGCAATACTGTCACCAATCTGCGTACCCTCTAACACTTTTTCACAGCGAATCGATAAGACTGCCGACTGGCTTCCCCGTTCAATTTTCTGAATGGTTCCCATCTCTTCTACAATTCCTGTAAACACCGCTTATCCCTCCTTTTTTTGCTTCATATGCCCGCTCACACAGATGTCACTGCCAAAGTTTTGTACCGTAACATCCGTAATTTCCACGGCGTCACTCATTTTTTCAATTCCTTTTCCCAAAACCGGCGATAATGCATCTTTGCCGCCAATCATCTTCGGCGCAATATAACAGTAAACTTTCTGCACCAAACCGGATGTCAAAAAGGAACCATGGATGGCGCCGCCGCCCTCTACTAAAACACTGTCAATTTCCATACTTCCTAATTCCATCATCAGCTTTTTCAAATCCACTTGTCCATCTTTTTCAGCCTTAATTAACTGAACACCGGCCTCCATGAGTGCTTTTTTCTTTTCCTCATTTTCTTCGGCATAGCAGACAATCGTTTCGATATCCTTTGCCGTTTTCACAAGCTGGCACTCAAGTGGAATCTGCAAATGCGAATCACATACAATCCGAACCGGGTCCACACCATTTTCAATGCGGCAGTTGAGCATCGGATCATCCGCAAGCACGGTTCCGATTCCCACTAAAATTCCGCGGTATTTTTTTCGCAAAAAATGTGTATGTTCTCTCGCCTTTTCTCCGGTCACCCATTTAGAATCGCCAGAAAACGAAGCAATTTTACCATCTAACGTCATCGCATACTTCATCGCCACATAAGGCATTTTAGTTGTAATATAATGAAAAAAGATTTCATTTAACGAAAGGCACTCTTCTTCCAAAAGACCGGTCTCTACTTCCACACCATGGTCTCTCAAAATCTGTACACCTTTTCCTGCCACTTTCGGATTCGGGTCCATCGAGCCAACATATACTTTTCCAATGCCACGCTCCAATATAATATCCGTACACGGAGGCGTCTTTCCCTGATGACAACACGGCTCTAACGTCACATACATTGTGGCTCCTGTTAAATCTTCGCTGCATTTTGTGAGGGCGTTGCGCTCTGCATGATATTCGCCGCACCGCTCATGATATCCTTCGGTGACAATCCTGCCATCCTTCACAACCACGCAGCCGACCATCGGATTCGGGGAAGTATATCCCATCGCTTTTTTTGCAAGTTCCAGGGCACGTTTCATGTAATCTTGATTTGTCATAACAGCCTCCTTTCTAAATTAAAGAAACCCTGGGTACCAAAAAAGATACTCAGGGTTTTCTGACATTCACAAATCGTTTATCTTCTTTCATCCAGACTATACTGTCGGCTTCGGAATTTCACCGAATCGGCAACCAAGGTCGCTCGCGGGCTTTACCGCCGGTGGGGAATTGCACCCCGCCCTGAAGATTTCTTTTACTCACGAGTTTTATGATAGCACGATGTGGCGGTTCTGTCAAATGGGTTGTGTCAAGTGTTCGCTGTCACTTTTTTTGTTTTCCGTAATTCCGTAGAAAAATTTTGCGTC
>UMGJ01012511.1_pt1 | contig 10623 bp, 9 predicted proteins | sample 1965221 | NCBI WGS metagenome assembly UMGJ01 (sample SAMEA4836067, study PRJEB28245) | human gut metagenome | biome: gut microbiome; material: fecal sample | place: Denmark | collected 2008
TTTATGCGGGTTTCAGGCACTAGGGGGATATCCAACTTTAGAGTCTTAACACCTGATATCGCCAGAATATGCGCAATCCCGCCCATCTGATATAATGTCTTGAGTTCTGCATCTATCCTTGATTTTTCTCCAAGCAGGATTCCAGACACAAGCGACGCCTGTTCTTCTGGAAGAAGCTTTGCAATCCGGCAGTCTGCCCGTATACGCAATTCATATAATATACGTTTTCCCTGATAATACAAATACCTTGGCAGCCCAAGTATTTCCCGCTGATTAACGGTGATCGTCGTCACCTGCGGTGCATAATAATATCCGCTGATATTCCGGGCAAGATAATAGCTGCGTGACTGGAACCCACCCGGATTTCTCACATGCTCAAATGTATCATAAGTACCTGTTACCTGTACAATCTCCGCAATCGTGTGTTCCCCTTCCACACCACGGAGCAGAATATCTCCATGCACGTCAGCTCCGTCCAGTACCCGCATCGTCCATGTTTCTCCCTGCCGGTCAGTCAGAATCCCGGCACAGATGACAGGCTGCCCCTGCGTCTCCCCTCCCGTTGCATAGGTTATAATATCGTAACCGTTTTCCTGCCGGATATCCGGCTTTTCCCGTAGATCCTGCGGAATACGCAAAAAAGCGCCAAGCATTCCAAGACCAATTCCCAGTCCCAGAACGCATGCGCTTTTTCCCTGTTTTTTCTTCCGCACGAAAATCCCAACGCAAACAAGCATAGCACTCACTATGCCTATCTCGCCCACCGTTCTTGTGTACAGGCCAATCACCTCTCCAAGTGCATACGCCAAAGCCACACAAAATACTGGTCGTTTCATACGTCTCCTATATTCTTTTATTCTTGTACTACATTTGCATTAAATGGTAATGGTTTGTCTATTGCAACCACATTCCGGTACATTGGCACGATTTTTCCATCAATCAGAATCTGTACCGTATCCACGTCTGTCTGTGCAATTACCGAATTCACGACTGCATACAACGCAAGCTCTGGTGAAATCGTTCCCACGGCATTTGTAAATTCCTCTGACAGATCCAGATAGCAGACCGAATCATGGACCGACACCTGGTTCACCTTTGTGTCCGGAGAAAGCACTTTTTTCTGTACCAGCTCCCGTACGATATACTCCTGATCGGACGTCTGTGGCTCCGACTGTACTTTGATTCCATAGGATTCCAGTGCAGTTCCCTGCGCATTTGGTGCATACATGGTAATTGATTCCTCTGCCAGACTCGGTTCGTCGGTACCATAATAATAAACAGAATCCCGCAGGAACAACTGCTCTGCATACACTTTTTCGTCATGCCCCTTTACGGTCAGTGCAATGCTGGAAATATCATCCATCTGGAACAATGTCTTCGTTGTGGCTGCCATGATCAGCAATATATCTTCCTGCTCGTAACTGCCTTCCACAAGTGTGATATCCATCTGCAAACTGTTATCCTCGCCCATCATATAACTGTAAGCTTCGATCTTCGATGTTTCCATTGCTGTGAGTGCCGTCATTGCATCCTCCACGCAGGATGCGATTGCATCCGGTGTTTTCAACTGGTAATCTGCATCGGCACGCACAACTGTGTTATCCTCTGCCAGATACAGATGAATCATATTATCTGCAAGCGGTGTAATCTCTCCAGTCTGTGCTTTCCCACAGGCTGTCAGGCAAAGCAGTGTCGCGATCACGCATCCGGTTTTCCAATACTTCTTTCTCATTCTGCATCGCCCTCCTTTCGTGCTGTATCCACGGAGGCATCCGATTTCATCGGAATGCGAATGGTAAATGTAGTGCCCTCTCCAGACTCGCTGTACAATTTGATTGAACCCTTGTGCATCTGAATGACGCTTTTCGTGATAGCAAGTCCAAGTCCTGTACCACCGGTATCCCGGCTTCGCGCTTTATCTACCCGGTAGAAACGTTCAAATACATGCTCCTTGCAGTCATCCGGGATTCCAACACCGGAATCTGCAACCTTCACATAGAAGTTGCGGTGGTCTGCATTGAGCGTCACTTTCACCCAGCCATTGTCAACATTGTACTTCACCGCATTCTCTATAATATTCGTCAGAGCCAGACTCAGTTTGACCTCATCCACCCATGCCGTCACATCACGGTAGCTCTCGTAAGTAATCTGGATTCCACGGCTTTTGGCGATTGGCGTTACACGCTTCAATATCACCTCCAACAGATCATTGATCTTTATCTCCTCGATATTCATCGCGGCTGATTTTTTATCCATTTTTACAAGTGTCAGCAGATCGGTAATAATTTTACTTTCTCTGTCAATCTCATCCACGATATCAGTCATAAATTCCTTGTACATCGCAAGATCCGCAGATTCGTTCTGTATCAGAGAATCTGCCAACACCTTCATCGACGTGATCGGCGTCTTTAATTCATGTGACACATTCGATACAAACTCCTGTCGTGTGGAGTCAATGACCATCAGCTTGGATATCGTCGCATTGTAACGTTCCGTCAGCTGTTTAAACTCCTTGAATCCACGCACCGGAATCTGTGTCTCCAGCTGTCCTTCTCCCGCGATTTCCATCTGCTGATTGATACGCTTGATCCCACGTGAGCTTGCATTGCCGATTGCCCATGCTGCACCAATGCAGATTGCCATGATAAGTGCAAATGACAACCAGTTTCGTCGTTCTACCCGGCGTTCAATTACCTTCAGGCTGTCCGTCGATGCCTGAATCACAAGCACGCCCTGTACATCCTGTTCCTGCTTCACAGCTGTGATATATTCAAGATATCCATCCTTCTTCGATATCTTCTCACTCGCCTGTCCGCGCATTACAGCCATAATATCCGGATTTACAATCTGTGCATTTTCATGGTTTCCATAAGTATCCTTGATCACCCGGTACTCCCGGTTTATCACAAGCACCCTGCCGTAAAAAGTCGTTGCGACACCTTCGATACGAAGATTTAAATCCTGTGGGTCATCGAGCGTCATATGATTCTCAAGCAGATTATTCTTCAGATATTCCGCCTGCGCCATCACATTTTTTTCAAGCTGTTCCTGATATCGCTGCACATACAGACGGCTTGACATCAGCGAATACACAAGCATAATCCCTGCACACAGCACGATGATCAGAAACGTCACAAACCATCGGAGGCTGATGCCCATATGTTTATGCTGGCGCTTCTCCGCCCGTTCCCGGCGTTTCAGCTTTTTACGTTCTAATTTTTCATCCTTTTTTTCTTCTTTTATTTCGTCTTTCACGTTGTTTCATTCCGTCCTTTTCCAGAATACCACTACTATATCACACCGTCCGTTTTGCTTCAAGGCACTTGTACAATCCATGCGAAATTGCTATGATACAAGTACAACACCGAAAGGGGGATACACTTATGAATTTTGATCCTGTTTCCATGCCAAAGGTCGAACTGCACTGCCATCTGGATGGTTCTTTGAGCAAAGAATTCCTGATGCAGACCTTACAGCTTTCGACACTGGACATGCATACAATACAGGCACCTGCCAACTGTCAGTCACTTGCCGAATATCTGACCTGCTTTGACCTTCCGGTATCCGCACTGCAGGAAAAAGAGCATATCCGGGATGCCGTCGTTGATGTCGTGCGACAGGCAGCCGCAGAAAATGTCCGCTATATGGAAATCCGGTTTGCACCTATGCTGAGCGTCAACAGTCACCTGGATCTGGAAAATGTCGTGCAGTCGGCTGTCTATGGATGCCAGAAAGCATTTGACCGGTATGGAGTATTCACCAATCTGATCTTATGTGCGATGCGCCATCACTCCCCACAGCAAAATCATCTGGTTGTCCGCTGTGCCAGAGAATTCTTAGGAAATGGCGTCTGTGCGTTAGACCTTGCCGGTGATGAAGCCGGACATCCAAACGAAGAATTTGAAGCGCTGTTCGAGGAAGCAAGGCGAATGGAGGTGCCTGTCACAATTCATTCCGGCGAATGTGGCAGTGCCAGAAATGTCGCGCTCGCCCTCCAATATGGAGCACGCCGGATCGGACATGGCATTGCAGCCATCAAAGATCCTGCTCTGCTGGAAGCCTGTCGCAACGCACACATCGGTTTTGAGCTTTGTCCAACCTCGAATTTCCAGACAAAAGCAGCGACTGAACTAGACGCGTATCCACTCCATGCGTTTCTGGATTTTGGACTGCTTGCAACAATCAACACCGACAATCGTACCGTGAGCCACACAACGCTGACTGACGAATATACCTTTGCCCTTGAAAAGCTCCACATAGAAAAAGAAGATCTCCGGACACTGTATAAAAACAGTGTGGAAATCTCCTTTGCCTCTGACTCTGTCAAGCATCAATTACTGTATCTTCTGCCATAGCGAACTTTTTTCGCTGTGTACAGATTACTCGTGGAAATAATATCCCACGCCCCATTTTGTATGAATGTATTTTGGATCGGCTGGTGTTGCCTCAATCTTCTCACGAAGTCGACGCACATGCACATCCACGGTTCTGGCATCGCCCGGATAAGATGGTCCCCAGATAGTTTTGAGCAACTGCTCTCTGGAATATACCTTGTTCGGGTTTGATACCAGCAGATATACAAGTTCAAACTCCTTGGCTGTCAGGTTGACTTCCTTGTCATCGATATATACCCGGCGGCTGTCCACATCAATCTTCAGTCCCTTTGTCTCAATCACCTTCTGATTTTCCTGTTCCGGCACATTCCGGTTATTCCGACGGAAAATCGCCTTGATTCTCGCCTTTACTTCCAATATATTAAACGGCTTTGTTATGTAATCGTCTGCGCCATATTCCAGTCCCAGTATCTTGTCCATATCATCGCCCTTAGCTGTCAGCATAATGATTGGCACATCCGAAAACTCGCGGATCATCTGACACACTTCCAGTCCGCTAAATCCCGGCAGCATGATGTCCAGTAAAATCATATCGTAATGATTTGCCTTTGCAAGCTCCAGTGCGGTTTCACCATCGTAAGCAACTTCGACTTTCATATCGTCCTGCTCTAAGCTGAACTTGATGCCCTTTACGATTGACTTTTCATCATCTACCACCAAAATTTTCTTCATTCTATACACCTCATCCCACAATAATTAAGTCCTTGATTTTATTATATATGCCCTCTTTGATTCCACGGATATTCATAAGCTCCTCCGTGTTCTGAAATTTCCCCTGGGCTTCCCGATATGCGATAATCGCATCCGCTTTGCTCTCGCCAATTCCCGGCAATGTCATCAGTGCGTCTTTTCCGGCGGTATTGATGTTGATCTTCCCGTCCGTTTCCACATTTGTACCGGCTGGTGCATCCTGCACCGGTGTTCCATCCGTATCCCGCTCTGATAAGGAAATCCCGTTTGTCTCCTCCATCGTCGGAATGTAGATCTGTTCTCCCGCCACGACGTTCTGCGCCAGATTCACATAGGTAACATCCGCATCGTCCGTAAATCCACCTGCCATCTGAACCGCTGTCTCTCTGATTGCAGAACCTGCAACATAATAGACACCCGGCTGTCGTACCGCACCACACACATACACAGCCACATCGTCTGACTGCTCCTGCTCCGGTGTTTCCGCTTCGGTTGTCGTCGTTGCAAACGCCTCTGCCGATGAAACCACTGTTTCTTCTCCACCAGCGTCATCCATCATCTGCGTTTCTGTCTGTGTCTCACTCGTAAGCAGCTTTACCTGTCTGCCACAGCCACACAAAGCCACTGCCAACACACAGCCAGCAATTATAAATTTTATGTACTGCAAAATGAAATAGCTCCCTTCTAAAAAAGTCTGGTATTCCATATTGCATATTCAAGACATACACCCATTGTACAGAACTTCCCACGGAATTACAATAGGCGGATTTCACGAAAAAAAGTTACTTCTCCCACTGAAAAATGATAAATCCCACTACGGACACAACGATACCAACCAGCTTCGTCCACTGAAAATCTGCTTTCTCGACACCGAACCAGCCAAAAAGCTCAATCAGGTATGCAATCAATAGCTGCGAAATCACAATCAGCAGCACTGCCTTCGCCGGTCCCAATCCTGCCATCGCTGTAATGACGGTCCATGTAATAAAGGCACCGATCACACCGCCTAACAGCATATATTTGTGATCGACCTGCGCAAGCGAGAATATCCCTGCCTGATTCCGCTCAAAGATTGCCCACAGGGCAATCGCAACAACAAATCCGGAAAATGCCACCCACGCAGACGCAAGCCACGTAGACGTCTGCTTTGTCACGCCTGTATTAAATACACCCTGCACACTCATCAACGCACCGGATATCAATGCAACTATTATTCCCCACATAAAAAACTACCTCCATAGACAAAATGTATATAGAGGTAGTTTGTGTTAATTATTTCATTTTCATTCGGACAACTTAGAATAATGGCTCCTTCAAAATCGCGGTACCAATACCCTTTTCCGTAAAGAACTCCAGAAGCAGGCAATGCTCTACACGACCATCGAGCATATGGACACGTGCAACACCGTTCTTCATTGCCTCGATACAGTTTATAAGCTTTGGAAGCATACCGCCGCCGACAACGCCGCTGTCGATAAATTCCTGTGCTTCGTTAATATCCATCTCGGAAATCAAAGTTGTCTTGTCCGTTGGATCTACGAATACACCTTCGATATCGGTCAGGAATACAAGCTTCTCTGCGTTGATGGCTGTTGCGATCGCACATGCTGCATCATCTGCATTGATGTTATAGCCATGATAATCGTCGATGCCAATACCAATCGGAGCGATAACCGGGATGAAATCATTTGCAATCAGTGTGTCAATAATCGTAGGATCTGCGGATACAACCTCTCCGACATAGCCGATATCCTTGCCGCCGGAAAGCTTCTTCTGTACCTTCAGAAGTCCGGAATCCTTACCGCTGATACCAACTGCTTTTAATCCAAGCTTCTGCATCATAGATACCAGGCTCTTGTTGACCTTGGAAAGTACCATCTCTGCGACATCGAGTGTCTCCTCGTCAGTCACACGCAGACCATTTACGAACTCGGATTCTTTACCGATTTTCTTTAACCATGCGCTGATCTCCTTGCCGCCGCCATGTACAATGATCGGCTCCATACCGATCAACTTCAGCAGGGCAACATCCTTGATGACATTGTATTTTAAGTTCTCATCAACCATTGCACTTCCACCGTATTTGACAACGACACGCTTGCCGTTGAATTTCTGTATGTAAGGAAGCGCCTCGATCAGTGTCTGCGCTTTCGCAAGTATCATATCCATTGAATCATTATTTACCATCTTGTTTTCCTCCATTTTCATTCATCCTAGGAACGATAGTCCGCATTGATTTTCACGTAATCATAGGTGAGGTCACAGCCCCATGCAGTTGCTTCCGCATCGCCATCACGGACATCGACCTTTGCAATCACGACATCCGGCGACAGGATCTCTGCTGCCTTCTCCTCATCAAAGGCAGTTGCCACACCATTTTCGACCAGTGCAATCTCGCCTTTTTCAGATGCCATCACAATATCGACCTTGAGTGGATCAAACTGTGCGCCAGAATATCCCATTGCACACAGAATTCGTCCCCAGTTTGCGTCTTTTCCAAAGATTGCACATTTCGTCAGGTTGGAAGTGATGATAGACTTTGCAAGCACCTTTGCTGTCTGCTTATCCTTCGCGTGTTTCACCTGCACCTCGAACAGACGGCTTGCCCCCTCTCCGTCACCGGCGATCTGCTTTGCAAGATAAGTATTGACTGCAAGCAGTGCCTCCTTGAATGCCTCGTAATCCTCGTTCTCCTCGGTAATCTCCGGGTTACCTGCCATACCATTTGCCATCACTAATACGGTATCGTTCGTTGATGTATCGCCGTCCACCGATACCATGTTAAATGTATCCTCGATAGAACCCTTCAGCGCCTTGTCCAGCAGATTCTTCGAGATTGCTGCATCTGTCATGATGAACCCAAGCATCGTTCCCATGTTCGGATGGATCATACCGGAACCTTTGCACATTGCTCCAAATGTGACTGTCTTTCCACCGATTGTTGTCTCATAGGCAATCTGTTTCGGATGCGTATCGGTTGTAAGGATTGCCTCTGCGGCATCCTGTGCAGACTGTACATCACTTTTCAGCATACCGGAAAGCTTCTTCACACCATCTGCAATCACGTCCATCGGCAATGTAAATCCAATGACACCGGTCGATGCAACCAGCACCATATCGGATGAAATATTCAATGCCTCGCCCGCAAGCTTTGCTGTCTCTGCTGCATTCTCATAGCCTGCCTGTCCAGTACATGCATTTGCAATACCGGTATTTATTACAACTGCCTGTGCCACACCAGCATCTGTAACCTTCTTGTCCCAAAGTACCGGAGCTGCCTTGACAAGATTCTTCGTGAAGGTACCTGCGGTGACCGCCGGCTTCTCTGAGAAGATCATTGCCATATCCTTGTTTGTCTTTCCTTTTTTGATTCCGGCTCTTGTGCCGGCGGTTGTATATCCCTTTGCGGCGGTTACGCCGCCCTCGATTTGTTTCATGTACTTACTCCTCTCTATCCCGAGATGAATGGAATTACGATTCTACGCAGACGCGCTCTCGCTCACTTCCACACGTAATGGTACTAAATTCACGCCAAACAAGTTTGTCGTTCATTAAGTACCAACGTGTTCCAATGGTCTGCTTTAGAATTCGTAATTCCATCCATCTCTATCTGCATATTAATTACGAATCATGATTATATAAATCGTCGTTTATTTAACCTTACCTTAGGTGACTACGGGAACATTGGTGGCATCAGAAGTCCTTCTTCTTCCGGTAAGCCCATGATCAGGTTCATGTTCTGGACTGCCTGTCCGGCAGCACCCTTCACCAGATTATCCATCGCACCCATCACAACGACACGTTTCGTTCTAGGGTCAATCACAAAATTCACATCCACATAGTTGCTGCCTTCTACCCAGCGTGTCTCCGGGCAGACGCCCTTTTCAAGCACACGCACGAAGCGCTCCTTGCCATAATATTTATCATACACCGCCTTGATATCCTCGTAAGAGACATCCTTCACAAGCTTTGCATATGCTGTTACTAAAATACCGCGGTTCATCGGTACGAGATGTGGTGTGAAGTTGATTGTAAGCGGTGTACCATCATAAGCATAACCAAGCTGCTCCTCGATCTCCGGAGTATGTCGGTGTGTTGTCACGCCGTACGCCTTGATGCTCTCATTGACCTCACAGTAGAGGTTTGCAACCTTGGCGCCACGTCCCGCTCCGGATGTTCCGGATTTCGCATCCACGATGATCGTATCGACATCAACCAGACGCTCCTTTACGAGTGGATACAGAGAAAGAATCGAGCAGGTTGTATAACAGCCCGGATTCGCGATCAGACGTGCCTTCTTGATATCCTCACGATTGATCTCACACAGTCCATATACTGCCTCTTCGATAAACTGTGGACTCTTGTGCTCTAAGTTGTACCATTTCTCATACGTCGCTACATCCTTGATACGGAAATCCGCGGACAGATCCACGATCTTCGTATTCGATAAGATCTGCTCATTTACAAGCGATGCGCAAAGCCCCTGCGGTGTCGCAGTAAAGATTACATCCGCCTGCTTGCTAAGCTCATCCATATTATCATCCATACATTTCGCATCGACTAACTGAAACATGTTCCGATATACAGATGCGTATTCCTGATCGATATAACTTCTGGAACCATACCAGACGATCTCTGCGTCCTTATGTCCCAGCAAAATACGTACTAATTCCTGACCGGCATATCCGGTTGCTCCTATAATTCCGACCTTTACCATTGTTCCTGCCTCTTTTCCGTAATCACAAATTTGTCTCATTATACATCCGTAGTTTTATTTATGCAACCCTATTTCAATATTTTATGTATAATTTCACAGGATAATCTTGTTTTATGCATAATTTTATTCATTTATACATATATTATGCAGAAATATGCAAAATTTCTGGTTGCATCTTGCAGAAAAAAGAAGTATACTAGACAAAACGTGTCGCAACGTGAATTATTACATATTTTATGGAGGAAACTTTGATGGGTAAAGAGAAAGTTATTCTTGCGTATTCTGGTGGTCTGGATACCACAGCAATCATCCCTTGGTTAAAGGAAACTTACAATTTCGATGTTGTATGTGTATGTATCGATGTCGGACAGGAAAGCGAGCTGGAAGGCCTCGACGAGAGAGCCAAATATTCAGGAGCTGAGAAGCTCTACATTCTGGATGTCGTTGATGAATTCTGTGATGAGTACATCCTTCCAGGTGTAAAGGCAAATGCAACTTACGAGTATGAGTATCTGCTTGGTACTTCTTTTGCAAGACCGCTGATCGCAAAGAAGCTGGTAGAGATCGCACGTAAGGAAGGTGCTACAACGATCTGCCACGGTGCTACTGGTAAAGGAAATGATCAGGTTCGTTTCGAGATCAATATCAAGGCACTTGCACCAGACTTAAATGTCATCGCAACATGGAGACAGCCAGAGTGGACGATGCAGTCCCGTGAGGATGAAATCGCATTCTGTAAGAAGCACGGCATCGATCTTCCATTTGATGTGACAACATCTTACAGCCGTGACCGTAACATCTGGCACATCAGCCACGAAGGTC
>UMGJ01046120.1_pt1 | contig 10586 bp, 10 predicted proteins | sample 1965221 | NCBI WGS metagenome assembly UMGJ01 (sample SAMEA4836067, study PRJEB28245) | human gut metagenome | biome: gut microbiome; material: fecal sample | place: Denmark | collected 2008
CGGATCAGGATATTCTGGTTCGTCTTGTCATAAAGAAAACGTCCGGGTGTTTCTCTTATGCATCTGTAAGAAATCAAAGTACTGATTTTCCGGTCATCGCATGTGCGGCTTCTGTTGTAGGTGGGGAATATCGTTTATCAGTGGGAGCAAGACCGGGACGAGCGATGCTTCTTCTGGATGAAGAAGGACTTCTGTCAGAGAAACTGACAGAAGACTCTATAGAGAACTTTGCTATGTGGGCAGAGAAACATATTCCGACAGGAAGTAATCATCGAGCTGGAGCAAAGTATCGTTCCAGATTGATTCGTGTATTATGTCAGAGATTGTTAAATAAATTGAGAGAGGAGCAGAAATGGAGATAACAGTAATTGTAAATGGAAAAAAACTGGTGGATTCTATTGAACCGGATCTGCTTCTGATCGATTTTCTGAGAAAGCATGGCTGCTATAGTGTAAAGCGAGGCTGTGAAACTGCAAATTGCGGATTGTGTACAGTCTTTTTGGACGGCGTTCCTGTGCTTTCCTGCTCAGTGCCGGCAGCAAGGGCAGCTGGTCATGAGGTACAGACATTAGAGGGACTTCAGGAGGAAGCTTCTGAATTTGTCGGATTTATTGCAGATCAGGGAGCTGATCAGTGCGGATTTTGCAATCCCGGATTTGTTATGAACACGATTGCATTATTGCGAGAGAATCCGGATCCTACAGATGATGAGATCCGTGCTTATCTGGCAGGAAATCTTTGCAGATGTTCCGGATATGAAGGCCAGTTGCGGGGAATTCGAAATTATCTGGAACATAAGAGATCAAAGGAGGGCATTCATGGAAGAAAAGAAGTATAATTCAGTCAATCATTCGGTTCGTAAAAAAGATGCAATGCAGCTCCTTTTAGGAAAACCGGTTTATGTTGATGATATTACATCATCAGATGCTTTGACGGTAAAGCTTTTAAGAAGCCCATATGCCAATGCTATTGTAGAAGATATCAACGTAGCAATAGCAAAAAAAGTTCCGGGAGTTGTAGATGTTTATACATGGAAGGATGTTCCAAAGCAGAGGTTTGCGATTGCAGGACAGACATATCCGGAACCATCTCCCTATGATCGGCTGATCATAGACCGGCATGTACGTTTTGTAGGGGATGTTGTTGCTATTATTGCGGCTACGGATGAGAAAGCTGCTTTAAAAGCAATGAAGCTGATAAAAGTGAAATATGATATCCTCGAACCGGTTCTTGATTTTCATCAGGCAAAGGATAGTGCTGTCCTTGTACACCCGGAGGAGGACTGGTTTCCACCTATGGAAGTTGGAGGAGATCCCGGACGGAATCTGGTTGCAAGTGAAAAAAACGGAGATGGTGATGTGGATGCTGTAATAGCGGATTGTGATGAGGTATTCGAACACACATATCATATGCGGGCGTTTAACCAGGCAATGATGGAAACCTTCCGCACCTATACCTGTTTTGACCGATATGGAAGGCTTCATGTGATCTCGTCTACACAGATTGTATTTCATGTGCGTCGTATCCTTTCCAGAGCACTGGGCATTCCAAAGAGCAGGATACGTGTTGAGAAACCAAGAATCGGTGGGGGTTTTGGAGCAAAACAGACAGCAGTCAGTGAAGTATATCCGGCGTTTGTCACACTGAAGACCGGACAACCCGCCAAACTTATATTCACAAGAGAAGAGAGTCAGATTGCCGGTTCTCCGCGGCATGAGATGGAAGTTCGTGTACGCCTGGGAGCAGACCGGGACGGACATATCCGCGGACTGGATCTGTATACACTTTCAAATACAGGAGCATATGGAGAACACGGACCTACAACAGTTGGTCTGAGTGGACATAAATCGATTCCCCTTTATACAGGTGGACTTGAAGCATATCGGTTTAATTATGATGTAGTATATACCAATACGATGGCAGCCGGTGCTTACCGGGGATATGGTGCGACACAGGGTATATTTGCACTGGAAAGTGCTGTAAATGAACTTGCAGAAAGACTTGGAATTGATCCGACCGTAATCCGTGAAAACAACATGATCCGTGAAGGAATGAAGATGCCGGCATATTATGGAGAGACAGCAAATGCCTGCGCACTTGATAAATGTATGGCAAAATGCAAAGAATTATTTCATTGGGACGAGAAATATCCTGTTCGTGAGACAGTAGATGGGAAGGTAAGAACAGCCGGAGTAGCTATGGCGATGCAAGGCTCCTGTATCTCCAATCTGGATGTCGGATCGGCAACGGTAAAGCTGGCCGATGACGGAACATTTAATCTGATCATCGGTGCGGCAGATATGGGAACCGGATGTGACACGATCCTAGCTCAGATGGTGGCAGAATGTATGGATTGTTCCGTGGATGATGTAGCTGTATTTGGGGCAGATACGGATGCATCACCATATGATTCCGGTTCGTACGCATCATCTACAACATATGTTACGGGTAAGGCCGTAGAACTTGCCTGTGAGAAACTGAAAAAAAAGCTTTGTGCGATAGCAGCCGGTATGCTTTCCTGCAGTCCGGAGGAAATGATCTTTGAAAATGGAAGGGCATGTCGGGGCAATACAGATCAAAGTGTGTCACTTGCCGAGATTAGTGTAAAAGACCAGATTGCAAATGATATCGCAGCAGTAGCAACGGTTTCCCATTCTTCACCTGTATCGCCTCCACCTTATATGGTCGGTATGGTTGAGATTGAGTTAGACCGATATACAGGAGAGGTAAAGATCCTGGATTATGTAGCTGTTGTTGACTGTGGAATTCCTATCAATCCGGCGTTGGCGCGTATTCAGGCAGAAGGCGGCATCGTACAGGGAATCGGGCATACACTGTTTGAGAATGTCACCTACAATGAAAGAGGATGTCCGATTGAATCCAGTTTCATGCAGTATAAGATTCCAACCCGCCTTGATATGGGACATCTTCAGGTAGAATTTGAACACAGTTATGAACCGACAGGCCCATTTGGAGCCAAGTCTATAGGAGAGATAGTGATCAATACACCTGCACCTGCAATTGCACATGCAATCTATCGTGCAACAGGCGTATGGCACAGAGAACTTCCGATCACTCCGGAAAAGATACTGATGTCCATGTTGGATGAAAAAGAATAAAGATGAGGAGAATTCACAAATGAAAAAAATATTTAAGCTGTCTGAGACAGCATTTCAGATGGATGGAAAGATGCCGCTTTCGCAGGCGATTCCGTTAGGATTACAGCATGTTTTGGCAATGTTTGTAGGAAACCTGACTCCACTTCTGATCATCACAGGAGCATGTGGCTTGGCAGGCGGTGAGTTCGCAGATCTACAGCTTTCTTTGCTTCAGAATGCGATGCTGATCGCAGGAATTGTGACATTGGTACAGTTGTTCGGAATTGGTCCGGTAGGAGGCCGGGTACCGATCATAATGGGAACATCTTCCGGATTTATAGGTGTCTTTAACAGTGTAGCAGCAACCATGGGTGGTGGTATACTGGCATATGGCGCGATCATGGGAGCATCTATTATAGGTGGTCTTTTTGAAACAGTGCTTGGCTTTTTCTTAAAGCCCCTTCGTAAGTTCTTTCCATCGGTCGTAACCGGTACCGTGGTAATGTCGATCGGATTAAGTCTGATTTCGGTAGGTATCAATTCTTTTGGTGGAGGAAATAAAGCAGAAGATTTTGGCTCCATTGAGAATCTGTTACTTGCGTTGCTTGTACTTATTGCGATCTTGTTTTTCAAACATGCGACAAAAGGTTTTTTGAGTTCTTCATCTATTTTATTTGGCATTATTTTCGGATACATTGCAGCAATGATCATGGGCTTTGTTTTGCCGAAAACCGGAGTGACGGCAGATGGTGTAGAATATACAAAGGCATGGGTGTTGAACTGGGATAAAGTTGCGGAAGCCTCCTGGTTTGCGGTTCCGAAGCTTTTGCCTGTAAAACCTGTTTTCGATCTGCGTGCGATTCTTCCGGTTCTTATTATGTTCATTGTAACTGCAGTTGAGACGGTTGGAGATATTTCAGGTGTTATGGAAGGCGGATTGGACAGAGAAGCAACAGATAAAGAACTTGCAGGCGGTGTTATGTGTGACGGACTGGGTTCTTCATTTGCAGCGATATTTGGTGTCCTGCCAAATACATCATTCAGTCAGAACGTTGGATTGGTAGCCATGACAAAGGTTGTAAACCGGTTCGCTCTTGCAACCGGAGCCATTTTTCTTGTCCTTTGCGGTTTATGCCCAAAGCTTGCTGCGTTGGTATCAATCATGCCACAGTCTGTACTAGGTGGCGCAGCAGTCATGATGTTTTCGTCAATTGTAATCAGTGGTATTCAGTTGATCACGAAGAATCCGTTGAATGCCAGAAATCTTTCCATTGTATCAGTAGCACTGGGCGTTGGATATGGAATGGGAGCTAATCCCGGAATTCTGGTACATACACCGGAGGTGGTACAGTTGGTGTTTGGCGGATCGGGAATTGTACCGGCAGCAATGGTAGCAATCCTTTTAAATATCATATTGCCGAAAGAGGAAAAATAAATACTATTTATACAGTATATGAAACAACTGAAGATATTCCTGTTCGACATTCTCAAACGGACGAACCTCATAAGAAAGGTTGATGTGAAGCTCAGGCTCCGGTCTGTTCGATGGCTCATTTAGCAAAGTGAGAAGATCGAAATAGAGCATGTCGTCGTCGATGCATTTGATCCTGCGTTCTTCTTCCTCTGTCAGAGGAGAACCCAGATATTTGGTATAGATCACATCTAACAGATTCTGTTCCAGATCTTTATATGCAGGAAGATGCTTCTTAAAAGGTCTTGGAACATCTGACAGGTAGGCTTCACTTGCATCGTGAAGCAGACAGGCAAGCACCAGTCGGTCGGAATACCCACGGGCAGCCGCTTCCTTTGCACAGTTGATACAATGACTGCCGACGGAAAAGAAGGTCTTTACATGACCATTTCCACGACAAATTAGTGATAATGCGTGTGCGATGTCCTCGATATGAAGATGTTCTGCCTCCGGCAGAGTCGGATCAAAATGATCCCCGGTATAAGTTGTAATATAATCAGCCATATAAAAATCATCCTGTCGAAAATAGTTATTTCTCACTGATTATATAACAAAAGCAGATAAAATCAACTTTATTTTTTTATCCAATTACGGCTCTGTTATAGTTCACATATTATTGCGCAAGACGCTCTCGCTCTACCCTCATGTAGCGGTTCTAAGCTCACTGCTTACAGCAGTTCACTAAGTACCGACATTCGGGCAGGCTTGCTTCATAATAGTGAATCTATAACAGAGCCGTAATTTTGGAAATGTAAGTTATTTCAAAATATACATAAGAAAAAGGAAACCGCTATACTATTATGAAGCAAGCCTTTTTCAACGCCGGTACTTAGTGAGTCGCCTTATAGGCGAGGAGCTTAGCACCGTTGCGTTGAAATAGAGTGCAAACGACTTGCGCAATAATATGTATAGCGGCTTCCTTTTTCGTAAGGGGGGAGATTTGCCTACGCCTTTTGGCTGGCTGCTTCAAACTCCCGGACGATTTCTTCATCAGGAGCTTTTGTAAGCAGGCTGACCACAATGATGAAGATCAGGGATACGATAAATGCAGGAAGCAGTTCGTAGATATCAAGAATTCCTCCAAGTGGACGAACCAGATACTTCCAGATAAACACGGTAGCACCACCGGATATGATACCGGCGATCGCACCTGCAAGATTACAACGTTTCCAGAATAAAGAACAAAGCACAACAGCACCAAATGCACCGCCGAAGCCTGCCCATGCGAAGGAAACGATCTTGAATACACTGGAGTCAGGATTTCTTGCAAGGAAGATACTTACGATCGCAATACCAACGATTGTTAAACGTGCGATCAGAAGATTTGTCTTCTCGGAAATCTTGATCTTTAAGAAATCATGTACTATATTCTGTGAAACACCGGATGCAGCAGCAAGCATCTGACTGTCTGCGGTAGACATCGTAGCGGCAAGGATACCGGCAAGGATGATACCTGCGATAAGAGCAGTTAATGCATTATGCTGGCTGATGATACCTGCGATACGAACGATAATAGTTTCACTGTTTGAACCGGTCAGAGTTTCAAGTGCGCCTGCTTTGGTCATACCAAGACCGACAATACCGATCAGAACACCTGCGGTCATAGCGATCACGACCCATACAGAGGCAATACGGCGGGAAAGTACCAGTTTTTTCTCATCCTCGATTGCCATGAAACGGACAAGAATATGAGGCATACCAAAGTAACCGAGTCCCCATGCTGCGGTTGAGAAAATTGTCAAAAAGTTATATTTGACTTCAGAACCGGAGGCAACATCAAAGGTAGATGTCAGAGACAGATAACCCGGAAGGGCGGCTGCGTTGTCCATAACGGCTGTCCAACCACCTGCGCTTGTGATTCCATAGATCAGAACGATCGCAAGTGCACCGGTCATAACGATACTCTGAACAAGGTCTGTAACACATACGGCATTGAACCCACCGGTGATAGTGTAACCAACAATCAACAGGGCGGACAACATCATGGCAACCTGATAATTGATACCGAATAAGCTGTTGAACAGCTTACCACAGGCAGCAAAACCGGATGCTGTGTAAGGGATGAAGAAGATAATGATAACAAGAGCGGAAAGTGCTGTGATAACATTATTCTTATCATGGAATCGTTTTGCAAAGAAATCAGGCACAGTGATCGCGCCGATATTATTTGAATAACGTCTGAGTTTTCTGGACACGAAGAACCAGTTCAACCATGTACCAACGGCAAGACCGATGGCAGTCCATGCGGCATCACAGATACCGGACAGATATGCAACGCCCGGAAGTCCCATCAGGAGCCAGCTTGACATATCACTTGCTTCAGCACTCATGGCTGTTACGAGAGGTCCCATCTTACGGCCGCCAAGATAGAAATCTTCTGTACTGTTGTTACGCTTGCTGTAAACAAAGCCGATCACAAGCATGATCGCCAGGTAGACAACGATTGCAAGCATGATGAAAAAGTTAGTTGTCATAAACATTTAAATATCCTCCAATTTTTTATTGCGTATGCATAACATGGACAAAATCGTTAAATTTCGTAATAGAATACATAACTAAAAAATCATAGCGTAATATGAGAAAAAAGTCAAACAAATACGATCTGCTTTAGAAAAACAGGTAAAATGATGTCCTGGCTAAAGAATGGTAAAGAGTTTGTAAAAAATACTTGAAAAAATAAATCAGGTCTGCTAGTATGTCTTCAGACAAAGACGTCAGTTGAACGAGATACGTTCGATTGGCGTCTTTTCTGTTTTACAAAAAAAGTACCATGGAATTTTGTAAAAAAGTGAAGCGAAACCTGTCGGGGGATGCGCACCTGCCGGAGATTTCAAAAGAATTTCAGAAAAAATGGAGGAAATAGTTATGAATACTGGTGATACTGGTTTTATGCTGATCTGTACAGCGTTGGTATTTTTTATGACACCGGGACTTGCTTTCTTTTATGGTGGAATGGTGCGAAGGAAAAATGTCGTTAATACGATGATGGCATGTACTTTTATTATGGGACTTTCGGTTGTAATGTGGATATTATTTGGTTACTCCCTTTCTTTTGGGGGAAATCACGGAGGAATCATTGGTGATCTCAGATGGTTTGCGTTAAATGGCATATCCATGAATGAGGCCGGACCATATGCAGACAATATTCCGCATTTTGTATATATTGCATTTCAGATGATGTTTGCAATGATCACGCCGGCACTGATCACAGGATCATTAGTCGGACGTGTAAAGTTTAAGGCTTTATTCTTCTTTATCATGTTCTGGTCGATTCTGGTTTACTACCCGATGGCACATATGGTATGGGGACAGGGCGGTTTCCTTGCAGAGATCGGTTCCGTCGATTTTGCAGGCGGAAATGTCGTACATATCAGCTCCGGTGTAAGTGCATTGATATTTGCGATTATCCTTGGCAGACGAAAAGGTTATGAGAATACTGCTTATCGTGTTCATAACATTCCATTCGTTGCTCTTGGCGCATTTATCCTCTGGTTCGGATGGTTCGGCTTCAATGCAGGAAGTGCCCTCGGAGCAAATGGCCTTGCAGCTCATGCATTCTTAACCTCAGCGATCGCAAGTGCGAGTGCCATGATGTCATGGATGCTGATCGATGTGATAAAAGATGGAAAGCCAACCTTGGTTGGTGCTTCGACCGGTCTTGTTGTCGGGCTGGTTGCGATCACACCGGGAGCAGGCTTTGTTCCGATCTGGTCTGCATTTATCATCGGTGCACTTGTAAGTCCGATCTGTTGTGGTATGATTACTTTATTGAAGAAGAAATTGAAAATAGATGATGCACTCGATGCTTTTGGATGTCATGGTATCGGTGGTGTCTGGGGTGGTATCGCGACCGGATTATTTGGTAAGAGTTCGATCAACAGCGTTGCCAGATGGGATGGACTGTTCTTCGGAGACTATCACCTTTTTGTTGCACAGTTGATCGGTATCGTTGTGACAATAGCAGTTGCAGTGGTCGGAACGTTTATCTGTCTTGGACTTGTAAGACTGATCACACCGCTTCGTGTATCAGATAAGGAAGAAAAGATCGGTCTGGATCTTGCAGAACAGGGAGAAAGTGCATATCCGACATTTAACGGACTGGATTCATAGAAGTTGCGGAAAGGAGTATGATAATATGATGATCAAGATAGAAGCAATCGTGCGAGAAGAAGTATTTGAAGATGTAAAGGAAGCACTGAATGCGATCGATGTAAATGGTATTACGGTATCTCAGGTAATGGGATGTGGTGCACAGCGAGGATATAAGAAGCTGGTACGTGGTACAGAGGTTGATGTCGTTATGCAGCCGAAAATCAAATTTGAGATCGTAGTTTCTTCGGAAGAATGGGAGAAGAAGACGATCGATGCGATCCAGAAGGCAGCATACACCGGAGAAGTCGGAGACGGCAAGATATTCAGTTATGAGATCCGCACCGCCATGAAGATCCGTACGAAGGAAAGCGGCTATGATGCGCTGAATTAGATAAACAGGAGGAGCCTGTAAGACGGGTTCCTCTTATTTTTCTGTCTTAAATTCCATTTACAAGCTATGAAAAACAGTTTATAGTTATAGGCAGTTAAAATTGTTCAGGGCGGTGTATAAAATATGAAATTTAAGAGTACAAATGAGATAGAAACCATTCAGTTACGGGATGCACAGATTAAAGAAATGAAGCTTGTCGGAGCCGGAGAAGTGGAAACAGATGGCGAAGCAGCTTCCCTTAAAGGGCTTCGGGCAAGATGGCTGGAATTCTATGTAGAAGGTGCGGTTGTAAAGGATAACAATTCTCAGAACGAATACTATACAGACAAATATGCCGATCAGATGGAGATACGGTTTAAGAATCCGGTCATTGAAGCGGTATTGTTGGAAGGTCATAAGTATTATGATGCAAATGATAATCTGGTAGAAGAAGTTCCGGATCAGAAACTTGCGGAAGATGAGTATGAAAAGATATTTGGAAAGTTCAAAGAGAACTATATCTTCTATGGTGGTAAGCCGGAAGCAGATAAGAAGTGTTATCAGATGATCGTTGATGTTGACGAAGATTCTTATATAGTAAGCTTTTATTATGATAAGGTAATTGCCGGATGGAATCATTTCCTGAATAAGGCAAACATGGGTTAGGTGATCGAATATGGCAAAACGAATCAAAGAATATCTGGCATATGTAGATAAGCTGCTTGCAAGGGATGATGTTGATTTTGATGAGGAGATGAGGAGACATCTGGTGCAGATTGAATTTTTCATGCATGAGCGTCTGATCCATCTTCTTGTAACAATCTTATTTGCGATCCTTACGGTAGGCTGCTGTGTGACCTTTGTGGTGACGGAAAAAATACAGATCTTACTGTTAGCGGCAGCACTGTTTGTCTTACTGATCCCATATATCCGGCATTATTATTTACTCGAAAACAGCGTGCAGAGAATGTACGATCAGTATGACAAAATGATGGAAAAAGCAGGAAAAGATGCATTTTATACAGGAAAGGAAAGTTAAATGTTTAATCTGGTAATGGGAATCGTCATGATCGGGATCGGAACAATCTGTCTGGTAAAAGGCTGTGTAGGAACCTTAAGTCCAGTGATGATCTTTTTTGGATGCTGTATGATTGTATTCGGTATCGTGGAGATCATCCGGTCAAAAGCTATCCGCAAACGCGAACAGCAGAGAAAAGACCATGAGATGGATGTCTACCTCAAAATGGCAGAGGAGATGGGCGTAGTCGTAAATCCCATCACCCATGAAATTGTCAAAAAAGAGGACGATAAATCTTAAAACGGACGAACTGGTCGATGGTTATACCTATTATTACGCAAGACGTTTGCACTCTATCCTCATGTAGCGGTACTAGATTCGCTGTTTATACAGCTCATCAAGGACCGACATTCGGATAGGCTTGCTACATAATAGTATAACCATCGACCAGTTTTGTTTGTCTGAATATGGTTATCGTCCTTTTTACAAAAAGGGCTCTACTTCAAGGTCGAGAAGTCAAATTCGGACACGCCGGAG
>UMGJ01041950.1_pt1 | contig 10484 bp, 16 predicted proteins | sample 1965221 | NCBI WGS metagenome assembly UMGJ01 (sample SAMEA4836067, study PRJEB28245) | human gut metagenome | biome: gut microbiome; material: fecal sample | place: Denmark | collected 2008
CCTTTAAGTGTCTCTGTATTTCTCCCTTGGTATACAGAATATGATTTCTGGTGAGATTGATATTCACCCCGTCTTCCCAAGATGGGTCACTACACCCCTCATTAAATATCTGTTTCCAACGTATATACTCATCAAGTAAAGCTGACTCCAAAGACTGTGTTGTTATCTGTTGTTTCTTCTTACCCATACATATTAACCTCCTAGTTATTCAAGCACCACACTATACAAGCCTCAAAGTTGTGGCTGTGGTACAGTGGGTTGTACTCACTGTCGAATACCGTGTAACCGTCTTCAACATCTCCGGTTACAACAAATCTGTCTTCACTGTCAACAGCAAGAATAAAATGACTATCTTCCAATCTGATTTCAAACATGACTACTCTCCTCACTTAGTCTTTAGTAATGTCAATAGTATTGTCCTTAGTTGAATGAGTTTCAGTAGAATCGTCCTCCGACTCAAAGTCTTCTTGCTCATTCGTATCTGCATATATCTCACTAAAGTCCATAACATCAAAGTTCCAGTTAAGAAGAATCTTCCCCAGAATACCTTCACGCTGTTTAAGGACTTTAAGAGCCATTTCTCTATCATTAAGCATAACTTCATCTCTGAATAACGCCCATACATCATCACTATCTTGACCAATAGCTTGTGTATACATGATAGAACCTAACTCAGGGCCAGTTTTCTTACTGGTATTTTTGTCAGCCTGAGTGTTAATAAGAATAGGCTTCTTACACCTCTTAGCAAGTTTCTTCAAATCTCTTGTAATGTGTGCAACACGTAACCAGTCATCTTTAGCACCTTGGTCATCTTCCATAAGGTAAGCAGAGTCAATAAAAATAACATCTGGGTTATATTTATCAATATCTGCTGACAAACCCATAACTCCTGTTGCAGTGGTTATGTATAAGGGTTCAAAGTTAGGCAGGTCATTTTCCAGAAACTCAAAGAACAGCTTTTCAGTCTTTAAATCTAACGCTCCGGATTTGAAAGCATTATAATTAAATGGCTCGCCGTAACACATAGAGAACAGCATAGCTTCATATCTGTCCCTCATGATGTCCTCAGACATTTCAGTAACACACTGTAGAACTCTATAATTTTGAAGCTGTAGATATGACCCCATGATTATCTCTAACCATGTCTTACCAACACCGGTGTTAGCAATCACTGTAGTGAGAGTGCTGTTTTTAAGACCTTTAGTGATATAGTCTAACTTAGAAAAACCTGTAGGAAGACCTTGCATACCTTTGTTCTTCTTCTTTTCAAGGTAAGCTTCTTTTCTGCTCTCAGTGTCCTTAGTAATATCAACATCTGTTGTATCAGTGACCTCAGACTCAATGTAGGCTATGGACTTTTTTATTAAATTATAAGCATCTTCTGACTCATAGTCCTGTAACTTTGTTACTGCTTTTTCTACAGTGTCGGCAATAAAGTTGTGCCGAACTTTCTTTTTGAGTTCACTACACCAGAATCTAAGGTTTTCTTCTGTGCCGACAATGGACTTACCACTTTCATCAGTGACTTTTTCTAAAGTGTATCTAGGGAACTGTTGTCTGAATGCTCTTACACTAGGTACTTCTCCCGTCTCCATGACACTCTCATAGATGTAATCAAAAGCAGCTCTATTATCTCCAGTAAAAAACTCTGATTTAATGTGACTGTCTTTTACGGTCAGTATGTCCTTGGTCTGTAAGAGCTTAGATATAAAGCCTAGCTCAACGTCAAACTTCATGTCTAATTCCTCCACTTCGTATCATGCTATTAAACTCAGACAGTGTAATAACATGAGAATTATTCAGAAGACCTCTCCGGCTCTCAAGGTCATCAACTACATAAGTTAAATCGCCTGTGAGAAGTCTTGAGGTTATCTGACTATATTTATTATACAACACAATGCGACAAAAAGGCAAATCCCTAATTAGATTCTTCAAACCAGCATTATAGGAATCTTGTCTTATAATCAAGTCCACATTGTACTCTGTCTGTCGATAAGTATACTCCATTGAACTTGCTACTAATGGGTCTATTTCAGCCCTTTTAGTCTTCCCAAAGATAGCATTCATGAGTTTATCTGAAAAGGTGTTATCCTTATATTTGATAAGGAAATCTTCACACATAAACCCGAAAGAAGCTCGGACAAAGTTAGATAAATCTCCATGCAGCATTTACTTGAACAACTCCTCCTTGTCTAGGTCTATACCAAACTCTTTCTTTAAATAATTAAGGCAGTCAACAGGTGTATATGGGTTGCCAAAAATACCGACTGTCATTAAAAGAAACTGAGCTTCAACATTGTCCTTTAATTTCAGGAGTCTCTTCTTACCAAAACCAAAGTCATTGTGTAGAACTGTAAAAAATACAGATAAAATCTGATTGGCTACGTCATTCTTAACTTCGGAATACACTTCATCTCTCTTTTCTTCCCACTCAGCTTCAAGATACTTGCTGATTTCTTCTTTGGTTAGAACCAATTTCTCTTTGATTGGCTGACCAAGCTCCTTGTCATACTTGTAATTTGCTTTCATAAAATACCTCACTCCACTTTTGAATTATTCAATACTCATAAAATAGTTTTCAAGAGTATCTGCACACTTTTGTAGTAGCCTTAAAAGCTCTTTACACTTCTTCTGATGCAAAACAGGACTCTTAATCTCAGAGAAATCTATCCTATCATTATAAAAACTGATTTCGTCATACAACTCATACAGCTTAGAAATACCAGAATCCTCATTGCATTTAATACATTCTGAAAAGTCTTTTCCCAGCTTATCAGAAATATACTGCTTATAATCATCTACACTTGAAAAGAACATTAGGTCTCCTGACTCTGTACAAAAGCAGGAACACTTGTCCACTTCAACAGTGTATACTTTATCATCAAACATAGTTACTCCTCACTAAAAGGTCTTATACGCTTCTTAAAGGCACTATTACGCTTATCCTTACACTGAATAGTGATAGGAATAGTGTTCCCTTTCAAAAGGCTCATACAGCTTTCCCCATACCTCTCTAAAAGAGTATCTGTATTCAGATTGGTACAGAGAATAGTGACAAGTCCATTGTCTTCTCTATATCTGAGTAAGTCCTCAAGAATAGGTGCGGCAACTTTGCTGTCTATCTCTTTTCCGATTTCTTCAAGAACTAAAAACTCTACTGCTTTATAGTAAGTGTACAAGTCATCCTCAAATAGTTCTTTCTCGTCAGAGTTTTTAGAAGACCAAACTCTTGTGTACTTGTCAATATACTCAACAAAAGTAGACCTCCTGCATGAATATCTGTGTCTGTAAGCTTCTTTCAGAATAATACATGAAAGCATAGTCTTACCAACACCATTGCTGCCACAGAAGAAAATGCCTTTGTTATTATCAAAGTTATAATCAAGTCTATCAATGTAATCCCTGACAAACTCTTTGACATCTCTCAGTTCAGAGGACTTGGCAATGAAGTCCTCAATTGTGTAGCCTATAAACGTCTTAGGGATACCAATAAGACTAAGACTTTTCTTGTTCAGTGTTTTTCTCAAAGGTCTACTCATTCCCACTCACCTATCTTCTTTTTAGTATTCGTCTTCTTCCACTCACGGTTTTCTGTCTTCTTATTTGATTTCTTTTCAGTATAACAGTCATTAGCCCAATCAAGACTATCTGTATAAATAGTGTTTACCCAGTTACTTGCTAAAACAGTAGGCTGAGTTCTATGAATGTCTAAATAGGTCTGGTCTCCTGAAAAGATAAACTCTATCATAAGGAGAATTTCTGCTATAGTATAGTTTTCTTGCAGATTCTTAAAGATTCCCATATCTCTTTTCATATTAGCTATGACATATTTAGCCCCAGCTTCTCTGGACTTCTCACGAAAGAAGTAAACTAAGTCCTGAGTTGTGAATCTCACAAAGCTATGTTCTAAGTCCTTATACTTTATAAGAAAGCTAGAATAGCTTGCCGAAGACTTGTTGGAACTTCTCTTTTGTTTTTCTGGTATGCCTTTCAAATCAGTATTAGAACTGCTCTCTGTTGACTGTCCTCTAGCTTTTCTAAAGCTGTCAGAAAGGTCAGTATTAAACTTTATTCCCATTTTATTGCACCTCTACTATAGATATATTATGATACTATAAGTGTATCATAAAATGCGTTTTTAGTCAAAAACAAGGTGCAGACCCTAAAGAATGCACCCTGTTCTCAGTGATTATTCACCAATTGTATTATAGATTGCAGTTTCAAGAGCCTTATCAATAAATGCTTCAATACGTGTCATAGCCTGCTCTGCTGATTCATTGGTCTGCACACTATCACTCAACCACACATCTACTCTCAAGCTTTCGTAGTTGTCCATATTCTTAGTAACACCTTTGCTCATACCTACAATGGGTAAAGGACTTGAAAAGTGCTTACTGGAGTGGTCAAGTGGTGTACCACTCTTTAATGTTTCAACTTCTCCACTTGTCTTTTTCTGTATGGTTGTGTTTTCTTCTGCTTTCTTTGCCAAGTCTTTCTTACGCTTTAATGTAGCCATACTTACACCTCACAAATTAATAGCTGCCTTTGTTTACTTCAAGGTACATGAGAATATCAGAAGACTTAATTGTAAACTGAATCTCATAGTCCGAGTTAGCAAGAGTAGCAACAATCTTGTTGCCCTTGTCAGCATAACCGATAAGCTCAAATCCTTTGTCTCTCAAATTGAACTTGTCCTGCAACAGGTCAAGTACAGCTGTCATTTTTGCGGAGGAGACTTTAGAGGACTCAGCAATATGCTTATCTCCGTCTTCACTCAAGACATCTTTTTCTTCCTCAGTGATTACAGAGATTTCTGCAATTTCTGTGTCAACAACAGGGTTATCCAATTCTTTCTTCTTCAAAGTTGCCATATCTACTTACCTCCAAAATATTTCTTGTGCAGTTCTTCAAAAGCATTATGACAGTCCTCACTAAAATTTGTGAGAGCCATGCTTCTACCCTGCATGATATTATTTACATCTGCACTATGAACGATTGCTTCAATCTGTTCAGAAGTATACAGACGTTTACCAAATTTATCTCTGAACCAAGTCTTTGGAATGATACCTTTATTCTCCCACATACGAACTGCAACAGTAGTTCTGTTTAATTTCTGTGCAAGAACTCCAATATAATAAAGCTTTACTGGTTCACCATTTATTTCAGCTATACGATATTCACTCACTGGCATTAGCAGTATCACCTCTTGAGTTATCATTACACTGCTCAACAAGGTCAAGATAAGCCAAAGACATGGTAGCATAGTTAGCTAAATCCACTAAAGTGTCTCTTATAGACTCATCTAAAGGGTCAAGGTCTGGATTCTTAACCAAAGACTTGAAACGATTAACCTTGTCAGACAGTCGAACAGTAACAGAAGACAAGTCTCCGTCTTCTGCACACTGCTTAAAGAAACTAGCCTCATATCTCTTATTCTTCTCAGTGAAAAGCTCAAGACCTTTCTGCTGGTTCACTGCAAAAAGATAAGTAAGATAAAAGTTAATGTCTTTTGGCACGCCTTTGGGGTCTTTAAGACTATCCATAATGAAATGACTATTAAAATCTCTCATTATAAATCACTTCCTTTTCTTCAAAACAGGCTTCTTTTTAGAAGCCGCAAAGGTAGTCTGCTGAACTTCAACGACCTCTTCCTTAACTTTCACAGAAACAGCATAGGAAACTGAGGTATTTGTAATACCCTCAAGGTCACTCACTGTGATGTCACCATCATCAAGATGTTTTTCAACAGCACTTTCAACAATTTGTGGAGAAAAAGTAATGCAGTCATCAAAACCTCTTGACTGAAAGAACTTTACAGCCTTATCAGTATTAAACCCCACTGACTTCTTGCACATAGCTCCGAAAGAGTACTTATCAGTATCAATATAATAAGAACCCTTGTCATCTTTTGTGCCATTAGTAAGTGAGTAGGTCTTAATGGCATCAGACAGAACAGCTTTTCTGTCCTTAATCTGCTTCTCTTTGATTTTCAGTTCATTGTACTCTGCCACCATTTGTTCAATGATTTTAGGGTCACTCACAGCAACTGAAATTGGTTTCTTAGCCATAGAATTACCTCCTGAATAGATATTGTTTTTACAACAATAACAGTATAGCATAAAAAGAAAAGATTGTCAAAGTCTCAATTTCGGTATCCTTTTGAGAAAATGGGAGATTTTCGAACAGGTTTATCAAAGTCAAATCTCAAAATTAAGTACCTTGAGTCTCTGGTCTCTCCATGTCTTGCAATCTGATAGCAATGACTATATCTGTAGTCATACAATAGTGCTTTTGGTAACTTACTATCTCCCTTTACTCTGCGGATTCTTCCTACAGCTTGCTCAACATTCTTTCCGGTATTGATTGAGGAAACTAAGAAACCTACTTCCCACTGCTTAACATCTGTACCCTCTGTAGCTTTAGAATAAGTTGCAAGTGTAATAAACTTTCTCTTATTCTCAGCCTTTTCAATAACAGCATCACAGTTCTTATTATTGCCGTAATAAAGACCTATGTCACTTTCAGGAACACCTAAAGAGTGAAGTTTCAACGCATAAACTTCTACAGTACTTACTCCTGAGAAGAACGCAATGCAACTATGTCCTTTGTTATACTCAGACAAGATGTCCTTACAAATAAAGTCTACTGTATCTTCGTTCTCAACCACTGCTCTGTCAATCAATGAATGTGAAATCTGGGGTCTTTTAGAGTATGGGATTTTTGAAATTCTGGAACAACCGGACTTAGGAACATAAGAGGTATCAAAGTTACATGAGCTGTCCGGATTAGAGAAAGAGTAATTACCTTTCACAAGTCGTACTATAGGGTCATAGAAAACAGGGACTTCTCTTTTAAGCACCTTAACTGAAAGAATGTCTTTGTCTTCTTTTTGATGTCCATACTTAAAGCAAAAGTCCCCATAATACAGATTCATGACATGAGTAAGACCATCACTTCTCTCAGGTGTTGCAGTAAGACCTAAGCGATAACGGGACTTAAAATTGTCTGCAAGAGAAAAAGAGGAACTAGGACAATGGTGCATTTCGTCCTGAATGATAAGACCAAAAGACTTATACAGCACTTCAAGCTCGTCCTTTGACATTCTGTTCAGTGTTTGAATAGTGGCAACAGTAAAGTGATTCCCACACTTTCTTGAAGATGCACGAATAATTCCTACATCAGCTTTATTGTCAAAGGCTTCTTTGATATTCTTTATCCAACCATTTACAAGGTCTACTTTATGGACAATGACTAAAGTCCTGCAACTGTAATGCTCTGCAATAGCAAGACCTAAAATAGTCTTTCCCTTACCTGTAGGGAGCTGAATACTACCAGAAACATTGATTGGAGATTCATTGCACTCAATGTACTTTTGCAAGGCTTCCTTTTGGGTGTCCCTGAGTTTCATTGCAAACTTTGGGAAATTTGGTACTTGAACAAGGTTTCTCTCATCAGTAACACTACTGATTTCAATACTGTCCGGAATTTTGTATCCAACAGGTACTTGCATAACAAGTTCACCGTCTTTGTGAAAATAGTTGAAGTACTCAAGATACTGTGGCTCTCTGGTATTACCCCACTTAGAGTATTTCATTATCTGTGCATATTTAGGATTGTCAAAGGTCAACTCCTGCTCTATCATTCTGCGTTCATTGAGTGTAAGACCTGTAAGGCATTTCTGACTGCCTATTGTTACATCAATCACTTTATGCTCACAACCTTTCTAAAGTTTTTACTACTCAATTATAGCACAATTCTTGTATTTAGTCAAAACAAAAAAGCAGACCCTAAATTGGGTCTGCCTAAGGCATAATGTATGTAATATAATATATAATTACGCACCTAATTGAAATTATGTGCCTAATTGAAATTATGTGCCTAATTGAAATTATGTGCCTAATTGAAATTATCTGGGTAATATAAAATATACTTGTAATTATACTAGAATATTATTCCATAGGAATAATCGCACTCGCTTTCGCTCCTGCATTCACTTCTTCTGAATAAATCTGTCTTTTAATTCTTTGAACTCGTCCCAACCATAGATGGCAATAAAAGCGACTACAAACCCCAAAGCAAAACTTCCGATAATCAAGTAAAATTTAATCTCCATAGACTTGTAGGACAAGTAGCATAGTGTTACCACCATAGTCACCACAATGGAAAGAATGAGGACATACAGTTTAGTCGGAATGACTTTGGGAATGAAGTCCTTTGTAAGCTGTACAACAATAGAAACAAAGAACGAAAAAGCTCCAATGAGCATTACAAGTGTAACACCGCTGGAAAGCAGCATATCAATGGACATAAAAACTCTCCTTTAACAGTTATGCTAGGTTTTGAAAACAGAAAGAGGGTTTAGAACGTCAAATAACAGTGCTGGCAAGTCCCACAAGGCATTTTAAGGCAGTGGGTAACAAAATTACACTATGAACAACTAAACCCTCTTAGAAAGGCTCTCAGGACTTAATTAGTACTTTGGGACTTTCAGCTTCATTCCAGGGTAAATAATATTAGAGGTAAGACCATTGAGATTTTTGATTTCTGGATAACGAGAACCATTCTTCAAAATCTTCTGTGCAATACCCCAAAGGCTGTCACCCTTGACAACAGTATACACTGTGTATTCGTCTTTTTTCTGTGGAGTGTTAGAAATAGTGCCACTGGAAGTAGAACCAGAGGTAGTGGTCTTAGTGTAACCATTAAGACCAGCTTTCTTAATCAGAGTTGGGTAGTCAACATAACAGTAGTCACAGTCACAGTTAGCATTGATACCGCTGATAGATTTCACATTGAATGTGTCATATTTATTGTCTCCGGCAACACCATACTGCCAAATACCATATTGACCTCCATATGTACAAGAGGAAGAATACTGTGCAAGCCATATAGCATAACGCTTACGAATATCCTCAGTGACATAGGTCTCAAGATAGTACTTGGACATATAAAGACCTACCCAGTACCCAGCTTTCTCAACATAGTCAAGGAAAGCTTTAATGATAGCACTTACCTTAGCTCTACCAAGTTGGAACTGAAAGGACTCTTCCACATCAAAATAGATAGGGTACTCAAACTTCTTGCCTTTGATTACTTCAAGACAGGTCTTTGCTTCTCTAACAGCGTCCTGTTCAGAAGAGGCATAGCTGTACCAGTATACACCACAGGGGATATTGTACTTCTTACAGCCTGCATAATTTGCTTCAAAGGTGGAGTCTTTCTGGCTTATCTCACGACCAAATCCAGCACGGAGAATTGCAAAGTCAACTTTTCCAGAAGACTTAACAGAAGCCCAGTTGATTACACCTTGATACTTAGAAACATCAATACCTTTTTTAACACTCATGATAAACAACTCCTTTACTGTTTTTTATACCACTTACCGTCATAAAGAATGTGACGTGCATTAGTATCAACTTCAATGACCACACTTCCATCAACTAAGTTGATTATTTCACCACTATCAAGTGTGACCTCACTTGTAGTAAGTGATGAGGACTCACTGGATTTGCACATTAAAATGCCTTTGTAAGTATTATTACCTACATTGTTTACATACATAGACTTCATACAAGTACCTCCTACATGATTGTAATATCACTTATTTTTGGCATACTGTTATCACTTGTTGCAGTCCAAACAAAGTAATAGTCTCCATCAGTGATTGACTCTAAGCTAATAGCTTCTGTTACACCATTAGTTGAGTACTCATAACTAAGGTCGATAATCTGAATACTTGTACTACCGCTTGCAAGTACACTCTGAATGCTATGAGCCTTTTCTAAGTCTGTAGAACCTGTAACAAGGTTTGCAGGAATAAGCTTTATAGACTCACCAGTCTTTAAAGCACTAGAAGAGTAGCCTATAAGTATGTACTGAGAATTACTCAATGACATTGAAACAGTATTAAATGTAGTTACAGCTCCTGACCAACCAAAGTCGTTGGTATTGTAGTTGAGTACATGATTGGTAGACTCATTACAGAAAGTTTTACCCTCATCAATGTACTCCTGCAAAGACTTCAAAGTGTTATTAAAAACAGTGTAAATTTTTTCTGTGTAATTGGTGTATAGTGCATTCTCAAAAATATAGTATCTTTTAGTTGTAGAGCCTGCACCTATAAGGTTAGGGGTTATGAAAGAAGAACCGTCTGCATTGGTTATTTTGAGCTGATACACACTTGTTGTGTTGGCTACCACTGATATTGTAGGTGAAATACCATCAGCACCTGCTTCACCAGTTTCTCCTTTCTCACCTGCAATACCCTGAGAGCCTGTTTCTCCTTTCTCACCTTTATCACCTTTATCACCTTTACACTTTCCTGCATTTATAACAGTTCCGTCAGATAAAGTGGTAACAAGGTCTCCGTCTTCTGTAATAACACAACTTGAAATATAAACAGAAGTTCCTCCGCTACCTCCTCCACCACTTCCAGACACAGGCTGAGAAGCTAAGTACAGAAGTAATGACATAAGGTCATTTGA
>UMGJ01081093.1_pt1 | contig 10451 bp, 7 predicted proteins | sample 1965221 | NCBI WGS metagenome assembly UMGJ01 (sample SAMEA4836067, study PRJEB28245) | human gut metagenome | biome: gut microbiome; material: fecal sample | place: Denmark | collected 2008
AGCATCTTGTGGAAGAACGCGGCGGTTTCGGGGGACAGCTCCTCGTAGAACTTTTTGCCCTGAGCCACGATGGCATCGGCATCACCGCAGGGTTTGGGGTTGCCGCTGCGGAACATCAGGGCGTTGTCGGCGGCGTTCATCGGGTACTGCTTGCCCAGGCGCCTGGCCTGCTCGCGGTAGATGCTGTCGGCCACGGGGACGAGGTATTTCACCACAGCAGCGCGGAATTTTTCCACATCAGCCTTGGTGTAGCAGTTGCGGCCCATGCGGTAGTAGCCCAGGGTAGTGTAGCCTTCGTACCCCAGTTTTTTGCCCATGGTGTCCCGCAGGTGGACCATCTTGTCGTAAATGGAGTCGAACTCCTCCTGATGCTCCTTATACCAGGCACCCTCGGCTTTCCAGGCGGCCAGGCGGCGGGCATCGTCGGGGTCGTTTTTGAAGGGAGAGAGCTGGCTTAGGGTGTAGACGCCGCCCTCAAAGGGGATCTGAGCCGAGGCGATCAGCTTGCCGTACTGGGTGGAGAGGTCGTTTTCCTGGGCCATCTCGTCCAGGATCTCCGGCGAGAAGGCTTTCTGGGCGATCTCGGCGTTGAGGAACATCAGCTCGCCGTATTCCTCGCCCAGCTGTTTGTGGTAGGAGGACGCCAGCAGGGCGGCGCTCCAGGTATTCTGGCACTCCTGGATCTGCGGGGTGGCAGCGTTCCAGAAATTCATCTCATCATCGTAGAATTCATCCCGGGTATCGATGGTGTTGCGGATGCTGGCCAGGTTGGCCAGCGTGTCCACGTGCTTGTTCAGGGTCTGTTCGTCCAGAAAGGCGGCCTTGGCGGCGGCGTAGTCAGGCGCGGCGGCAAAGCGCTGGGTCACAGCAGCAAACTGCGCCTTGATCTCGTCCAGGTTCGGGCGCTGATAGGGCATCTCAGAAAATTTCATGAGCGTATTTCTCCTTTGTGCGTTTTGTAGGCATTATAGCATAGAAGCGCAAAAAAGGCAAAGATATAACAAAAAAGGCAAAGATATAAATAGATACAAAAAGCCTCCCTTGTGCAAAGGGAGGTGGCACGGCGAAGCCGTGACGGAGGGATTGTGACCTTACGTGGTAGACCGATTTGCAACGCAGGCAGGACAATCCTCCACCGCTTCGCGGAGCCCCCTTTACACAAGGGGGTCTTTATGCGTCGTTAAATCCTGCGGTATCTCCGCTTCAAATTCTGCAGCAGCGTATGCTTGGGCCGGCTGCGGATCAATTTCCACAAAAAGCTGCTCAACGCGCGCTCCTCGCGGGCATCGGGGGCCTGGCCGCCGTAGACGCAGCGCTCCAGCAGGGCGCAGGTAGAGTGCCTTTTCCTGCTCGGTGGTGACGGTAAGCATATTACGCTTACGTATAACATCCGGTCCGTGATCCTGCAACAGAAAATCTGCATTTTTCGCTACTTTGTCTTATACTTCGCCAGTTGTGCACATGTGTTGGAATTTAACAATGCCACTTTTTAGCAAGTTGCCGCAAATTTTGAAAACGCACGGTTTTCATGTTTTGCAAAACGCCAATTTATGCCCACACAAGCAATTCAAAATTGACCACAGTAACTGTTATATGGTAGAATATGTCTATATATTATATGCTGCACCAGTGCCATTTTTAGGAGGGCCTTATGCAGAAAAATTTCACCCTAAAACGTATCGTCTGCCTCCTGGCAGCCCTTTGCCTGGCCGCCGGGCTGGTGGGCTGCGCCGATATGCCCGCCAGCAGCAGTGAGGAAAGCAGCCTGCCCACGATTTTGGTGGGCAGCGATGTCTACCCGCCCTTTAACTATATTGGCGAGGACGGCGCCCCCACCGGCATCGATGTGGAGCTTGCCAAAGAGGCATTCCGGCGCATGGGCTACCGCGCCGAGTTTACCATCATCGACTGGGAGCGAAAGACCCAGCTGCTGGAAACCGGCGACATTGACTGCGTGTGGGGCAGCTTTACCATCAACGGACGGGAGGATGACTACCGCTGGGCCGGCCCCTACATGGCCAGCCGCCAGGTGGTGGCCGTAATGCCCGGCAGCGATATTGAAACCATTGCCGACCTGGAGGGCCGCACCCTGGCTGTGCAGAGCACCACCAAGCCGGAGGAACTGTTTCTGACCGACGCCTCCCTGCCCGCCCTGCGGGACCTCTACTGCTTTGAGGACCGGGAGCTGATCTACACCGCCCTGGGCAAGGGCTACGTGGACGCCATCGCCGCCCACGAAGTCTCGATCCTGCAGTACATGCAGGACTACAACACTGAGTACCGCATTTTGGACGAGCCTTTACAAGTGGTGAGGCTGGGCGTCGCCTTTGGCAAAAACGACGTGCGCGGGCTGGAAACGCAGCTGACCGCCACCCTCGATGAGATGCGGGCGGACGGGACTTTGGTCGCCATCATCGGCAAGTATCTGGCAAACCCCGAGAAATTTTTGGAGGTGGACGGCCTTGTCGAATAGAAAAGTATCTTCCTTCACCGTCCGCTTTTTCTGGCCCCTGATGCTCTGCCTGGGGCTGGGGCTGATGGCGCTGGTGGGGCTGATGTCCTACCGCAGTGACCTGCACCTGGCCAGCCAGAACCTCACCGATGCCACCCAGTACGTCAAACAGCAGCGTACAGCCTACGACCGGTTCAACGATACCTCGGTGACCAAAAGCCTGATGCGCGTCATCGAGAACGCCCAGCAGATCGACCGCGAGATCCAGTACAAGATTGCCCTGACCGGCGAGGCCACGCTGAACACCGACGACCTGCGCCGCTATACCTACGAGCAGCGGCTGACCGGCATCATCCTGATGAACGAGCATGGCGTCGTCCAGCGGGAGTACAGCACTGACGGGCTGGACTACGCCGCCCTGCGCGGGTACGTCACCAAGGACACCGTGCTGGGAACCGCCCAATTCCCCATTAAGACCTACACCGCCCGCATCCGGCTGGACGATGGCTCCTACGTGGACCTGGCTGCCCACGGCCGCACCGACGAGCCGGGCGTGATCGTCGTTTATTATCATACCCGCGCCGAATATGCCACCGACTACAACCTGATCATCCAGAACTTGCTGGAAGGCTACGACCCAGGTACCGAGGAAACGCTGGTGGTCACCAGCGGCGACAGCATCATTGCCGCCAACCGCGAAGGCCTGGCCGGGCAGAACGTCGACGACGTGCCGGTGCTGCGCAGCATCCGGGAAAACGCCCACGGCGGCGAGATAACCCGCGTGCGGGCCGGTTCCGGCGACGGCGAGTGGGTCTACTGCATGCTGGAGCGCGGGCGGGACTACTACGTCTACGCCTACATGCCGCTGACCCGCGCGCTGGACACCACGCCCAAGAACTTGCTGTTCACGCTGGTGGCCTACGCCATGGTGCTGTTCATCGTCATCATGATCCGCTGGCGGCTCAAGCATGGCTACCAGGAGGAGCAGCTCCGCCGGGAGCAGAGCTACCAGCAGCAGTTGAAAGACGCCGCCCGCAAAGCCGAGAGCGCCAACCGCGCCAAGACCGAGTTTTTGCAGCGCATGAGCCACGACATCCGCACACCCATCAACGGCATCCGCGGCATGGTGGAGATCGGCGACCATTACAGCGAGGACCTGGCCAAACAGGCTGAGTGCCGCCGCAAGATTTGGGATGCTTCGACTCTGCTGCTGGAGCTGGTGAACGAAGTGCTGGACATGGGCAAACTGGAATCCGGCGAGATCGTGCTGGAAAGCTGCCCGTTCAACGTGATAGAGCTGAAAGACGGCATCCGCCAGACGATGGAGCGCGCCGCCGCCGAGCGCGGCATCACGATGACCGACCGCACCGAGGTCAAACACACCACACTCATTGGCAGCCCGCTGCACCTGAAGCGGCTGCTGATGAACATTTGGAGCAACGCCATCAAGTACAACAAGGACAACGGTTCCATTGACCTGACCTGCCGCGAGGTGCGCAGCGACGGCAAGATTGCCTGGATCGAGTTTATCTGCGCCGACACCGGTATTGGCATGAGTGAGGAGTTCCAGAAGCACCTCTACGAGCCGTTCACCCAGGAGCACAGCGACGCCCGCACCTCCTACAACGGCACGGGACTGGGCATGGCCATCACAAAAAGTCTGGTGGAGAAGATGGGCGGAACGATAGAATGCCGCAGTAAGCTAGGGGAGGGCACGACCTACTGCATCACGATTCCCTTTGTCATCGACTCCAGCGCTGCCCCGCGGGTCGAGGAAACCGCCGTCCTGCCTGCCGCCACGCCGGCGGGCATGCACGTACTGCTGGCCGAGGACAACGAGCTGAACATAGAGATTGCCGTGTTTGTGCTGGAGAACGCCGGTGTCACGGTGACGAAGGCCGTCAACGGGCAGGACGCGCTTGACCAGTTTGCCGCCAGCGCCCCCGGCACCTTTGATGCCATCATCATGGACGTGATGATGCCGGTGATGGACGGCTACCAGGCCACCCGGGCCATCCGCCAGCTGGACCGCCCCGACGCGGGCAGTATTCCCATCTTGGCCATGACTGCCAACGCCTTTGTGGAAGACCGCCGCCGTGCCTACGAAGCCGGCATGAACGAGCACCTGACCAAACCGCTGGAGCCGGAGGTAGTGCTGAGGACATTGGCGAAATATCGGAGTAAATAAGCAGGAAGGCCCCCTCCCAGAGGGAGCCTTTAACGCAAAAAAGCCGCACAGACGTGCGGCTTTTTTGCGTATTATCATCATTTAGTCCCGGCTATACAAATCTCTCGTATACACCTTTCCGGCCACGTCGGCCAGCTCGGGGGCAGCGCGGTTGGCGAGGATCACATCACACTCAGCCTTGAATTTGTCCAGATCTTTCTCCACGCGGTCGCCATAGAAAGTATCCTCTTTCAGCGTCGGCTCGTAGATAACCAGCGGCATGCCCTCGGCCCGCAGGCGGCGCATGACGCCCTGGATGCTGGACTGACGGAAGTTATCACTGCCCGCCTTCATCGTCAGGCGGTAGATGCCGACAGCCTTCGGCTCGCGGGAGAGCACCTGCTCGGCGATAAAGTCCATACGGGTGGCGTTGGAGTCCACGATGGCCTGCATCAGATTCTGCGGTACATCGTTATAGTTTGCCAGCAGCTGCTTGGTATCCTTGGGCAGGCAGTAGCCGCCGTAACCAAAGGACGGATTGTTATAGTGGTTGCCGATGCGCGGGTCCAGGCAGACGCCGTCAATGATGTCACGGGTGTTCAGGCCGCGCACCTGGGCGTAGGTGTCCAGCTCGTTAAAATAGGCCACACGCAGGGCCAGGTAGGTGTTGGCAAACAGCTTGATGGCCTCGGCCTCGGTCAGGCCCGGGAAGAGGGTATCCACATTCTGCTTGATGGCCCCCTGCTGCAAAAGCCCCGCAAAGGTATGGGCACGGGCGGCCAGTTCCCCGTCCCCCGCCGGGCAGCCTACCACGATGCGGCTGGGGTAGAGGTTATCGTACAGCGCATGGCCCTCCCGCAAAAACTCCGGGCTGAAAAGGATATGCAGGTCGTGAAATTTTTTCCGTACCGACGCGGTATACCCGACGGGCACCGTGGATTTGATGACGATGGTCGCCTCCGGCGCATACTGCCCGGCTAGCGTCAGCACAGCCTCCACGCTGGAGGTATCAAAATAATTCTTCTTGGGGTCGTAGTTGGTGGGGGTGGAAACCACGATGATGTCCGCGCCGGTGTAGGCAGCGGCAGCATCGGTGGTCGGGTGCAGGTCCAGCTCTTTTTCGGCTAAATATTGCTCGATCTCCTTATCGGCAATGGGACTTTTGCGGGCCGCCAGCAGGGCCACTTTCTCGGGCAGAATGTCTACAGCCCATACCTCGTTGTGCTGGGCCAGCAGCACACTGATGCTAAGGCCCACGTAACCGGTACCGGCAACGGCGATTTTCATAAACAGGCGCTCCCTTAACAGTGATATTTATTGTAAGTATACCATGGTGCGGGGCCAGCCGCAACGGTTTTTACCGGATTTCCTTTTCTGTCCTCTTGTACCCCGGCCCAAAATGCGATATAATATCTATGTTTACTTTGAGTTTTGAGTATCCCCACGGAGGTTTATTAAAATATGAAACGTACCCGTACCCTTGCCCTGCTGACCGCGCTGGTCTGCCTGTGTGTGTCGCTGACGGCCTGTTCCCCCAAAGAAGTGCTGAAAAGCGCCATCCTGAAAACCACCACTGCCCTGGGCCTGCGCCAGGAAACCAGCGATGAGGACGAGGTCGACGACCTGACTTACGCCACCAGCGGTGGCGACGTGACCTTCCCCGAAACGATGGACACCACTGCCTCCAAGCTGGTGTCCGAGGTGGACGGCGACACCCTGTATGTAGCCTTTAACGGCATCCAGAACCGCAGTACCGACTACTTTGTGGCGGGTTCCGACAGCCTGTCCATCACCGGCTATGCCACCACTGAGTCCACCAACGAGAACTTCCAGACTTTCAAGATCGCCTTGTGGGAGCTGTCCGACGACAAGACTTCCACCAGCTATGTCATCGGCTCCACCGTTTACTACACCACCGACGGCACCTGCTACCAGTACAATGTTTCCGGCCTGACCCCCGGCAGGCAGTACAAGGTCTACATCAGCTATGACTCCACCCGTTACTATATCACCGGCGGGCTGAAGGTCCAGGGCCTGGGCAGCGAGGAGCTGACCACCATCGAGAACGAGAACACCGTCCAGTAACCACAAAACAGCACCGCCCGCGCCGCGCCAAGACGGTGTGGGCGGTTTTGTTGTAGAGGAATTTTTAGAGGAAAAAGTAACGTAAAAGGGGAAGTTTATGCCAAACGTACAATTACGCAATACCCTGCTGCTGATGGGGGCTTCCTTCATCTGGGGCACCGCTTTTGTGGCGCAAAGCGTGGGCGCTGACCACATGGGCCCTTACAGCTTTCTGGCGGGCCGCAGCTGGCTGGCCTGTGTGTTTCTGCTGGGGCTGATGGCCGTGCTGCGCAAGGCCGGCAAGACCAACTCCGCCGCCGAGCCGGGCTTTTGGCAGAACCGCAAGGTGCTGGTAAAGGGCGGCACCTGCTGCGGCATCGCGCTGTTTGCGGCATCGGCTGCGCAGCAGATGGGCATTGGCACCACCAGCACGGCCAAGGCCGGGTTCATGACCGCTTTGTATGTAGTGCTGGTGCCGGTGTTCGGCGTGTTTTTTGGCCGCCGCCCCGGTGTAAAGCTGTGGTGCTGCGTGGCCGCCAGCGTGGTGGGCCTGTATCTGCTGTGCCTGGCCGGGCACGACAGCCTGGCCCTGACCGGCGGCGAATGGCAGCTGCTGGGCTGTGCCTTTTTGTTTGCTACCCAGATTTTGCTGGTGGACCACTTCAGCCCCAAGCTGGACGGCATCCAGCTGAGCTTTGTGCAGTTTTTGACGGTGGCGGTCATTTCCACCGTGTTTATGCTGATTTTTGAACAGCCCACCATCGAGCAGTTCCGCCTGGCGGCGGTGGCCATCGCCTACTGCGGCATCATGTCCAGCGGCGTGGCCTACACACTGCAAATTGTGGGCCAGAAAGCGCTGGACCCCACCATTGCCAGTTTGGCTATGTGCTTGGAGAGTGTGTTCAGCGCCTTGGCCGGTTGGCTGATTTTGGGCGAGACGCTTTCCACCACCGAGCTGTGCGGCTGCGGCCTGATGTTTGCCGCCATCGTAGCCAGCCAGCTGCCGGATAAAAAGAAAGTTTAAGTAAAGGCCCCCTCTGCAAGAGGGCTCCCGCGAAGCGGGTGGGGTAGAGACTTTCCCAAGGCGCTCTCCCTCAGTCGCCTCCGGCGGCAGTTTCCTCCCAGAGGGGGCCTTTAATAGGAGTATCTATGAATGACTTGCGCTTAATTTTCCGCTATGGCAAGCCCTACCGCCGGGACCTTTGGGCGGCTGCCGGGCTGATCTTTATTGAATGTATCTTTGAGATGGTCATCCCCGTGCTGATGTCCACCCTGGTGGACGAGGGTGTGCCCAGCCATAACATGGCGATCATCCTGCGGCAGGGCGGGTTGATGGCACTCTGCGCGGTGCTGGCACTGATCACCGGCCTGCTGTATGCCCGCTATGCCGCCCGGTTCGCCAACGGCTTTGCGGCCGAGCTGCGCCTGGCCGAGTACGCCGCCGTGCAGAAATTCGACTTTGCCAACCTGGACCATTTTTCCTCTGCGTCCCTCGTCACCCGCATGACCACCGACGCCACCGTGCTGCTCAACGCCATCAACGCAGGCCTGCGCCCCTTTGTGCGCAGCCCGGTCATGCTGGCCATGGGTCTGGGCATGGCATTTCTGCTCAGCCCCAAGCTGACGATTGTTTTCCTCATCACAACGCCTATTCTGACCATTTTGCTGACGCTCATCGTGTGCAAGGTCGGCCCGCTGTACGGCCGCCAGCAAAGCGCTGTCGACCACCTGAACAGCCGCATCCAGGAATCCCTCACCGCCATCCGCGCCATTAAAGCGTTCGTGCGCGGCGATTATGAAAACGAGCAGTTCAACGCCGTCAACACTGAGCTGAGCGACGCCAGCACCGAGACCTTCCGTTACGCCGTGCTCAACCTGCCCGCGTTCCAGACCATCATGTACACAGCCATCGTCTGCATCATGTGGTTCGGCGGCGGGTTCATCCTGCAGGGCGACATGAGCGTCGGCCAGCTGACCGCCTTTTTGAGCTACGTTTTGCAGGTGCTCAACTCGGTCATGATGTTCTCCGGCGCGTTTTTGCAGATGACCCGCTCGCTGGCCAGCGCCCGCCGCATCCGCGAGGTGCTGACCGAGCAGCCCGACCTGGCCAATGCCGCCGATCCGTTGGAGACTGTGCCGAACGGTCAGATCGACTTCGAGGGCGTCAGCTTCAAGTATAACGCTGCGGCACAAAAAAGTGCCCTGTCTGACATTACGCTGCACATCCCTGCCGGGGCGACCGTGGGCATCATCGGCGGCACCGGCTCGGCCAAGACCACGCTGGTCCCGCTGATCCCCCGCCTGTACGACGCCACCGAGGGCACCGTGAAGGTCGGCGGCCGCGACGTGCGGGACTACGACCTGACCGCCCTGCGGGACGCCGTAGGCATTGTGCTGCAAAAGAACCTGCTGTTCTCCGGCACCATCCGGGACAACCTGAAGTGGGGCAACCCCGACGCCGCCGAGGAACAGCTGTGGGCCGCCTGCCGCGCCGCTCACGCCGATGAATTTTTGGACCGCATGCCCGACGGCCTGGATACCGACTTAGGGCAGGGCGGCGTCAACGTCTCCGGTGGGCAGAAGCAGCGCCTTTGCATTGCCCGTACCCTGCTGAAGCACCCGAAGGTGCTGATTTTCGACGACTCCACCAGCGCCGTGGATACTGCCACCGAGTCAGGCATCCGCCGCGCCCTGGCCGAACTGACCGACGTGACCAAGCTGATCATTGCCCAGCGCATTTCCTCGGTGCAGAGCGCCGACCTCATCGTAATCTTGGAGGATGGCCGCCTGCACGCCGTGGGCACCCACGCCGAACTTCTGGAAAAAGATACGATCTATCAGGAAATCTACTATTCCCAGATGAAGGGAGGCGACCCCGATGGCGAGTAAAAAGAAAGTCACCGGCGGCAAGCGCCCGCAGAACCTGCGCCGTACGCTGGGACAGTTCAGCGCCTATCTGGGCCGCCACCGCATCATGATCGGCCTGGTGGCGCTGCTGGCGGCCATCAGCGCCCTGGCCGCACTGTTTGGCACCTACATGATCCGCCCGGTAGTCAACGGACTGCTGGAAAACGGCAGCAAAGCCTACCTGGCCGGGGCCGTGGGTCTTACCGCCTGTATTTATATCATTGGTGCGCTGTCCACCCTGGGCTATACCCAGCTGATGGTGCGCGCCGCGCAAAAAGTACTGCAGGAGATCCGCCAGGATCTGTTTGCCCACCTGCAGACCCAGCCGCTGCAGTACTTTGATACCCACCGCAACGGCGATTTGATGAGCCTTTTCACCAACGATGTGGACACCATCTCCGATGCACTGAACAACAGCTTTGCTGTCGTTATCCAGACCTTTATCCAGGTCGTGGGCACCCTGCTGATGCTGTTTATCCTCAACTGGCGGCTCTCTCTGCTGGTGGCGGTGGGTTATGTGGGCATGTTCTGGTACATTAACTTTTCCACCCAGCACAGCCGTGCCTACTATGCCAAGCAGCAAAGCAGCCTGGGCGAGCTGGACGCTTACATTGAGGAAATGATCGCCGGGCAGAAGGTCGTGAAGGTGTTCAACCACCAAAAGGCCGACCTGGCCGAGTTTGCCGCCCACAACGAAAAGCTGCGTCTGGCCGGCACCGGCGCGCAAAGCTATGCTGCCACGATGGTGCCCGCCGTCGTCAGCATCGGCTACATCAACTACGCGGTCATTGCGGTGCTGGGCGGCCTGATGGTCATGAAGGGCTGGACCGACCTGGGCAGCCTGGCCAGCTATCTGGTGTT
>UMGJ01025622.1_pt1 | contig 10440 bp, 8 predicted proteins | sample 1965221 | NCBI WGS metagenome assembly UMGJ01 (sample SAMEA4836067, study PRJEB28245) | human gut metagenome | biome: gut microbiome; material: fecal sample | place: Denmark | collected 2008
TATCTCATTGTGCTTTCTCCGCGATGATGTCCGCCAGCTGAAACGGCACGACCTGCTGCAAACTGTCCAGCGACAGTTCCAGCTGGTGACCGATTTTTCCTGCGCTGCACAGAATTGTGGGGAAATTCTGCGCAGATTCGTGAATGGTGGTATGAAACAGCTTTTTCATGCCGATAGGGGAACAGCCGCCGTGGATATAGCCGGTCAGCGGCAGCAGATCCTTGGATTTGCACATGGAAATGGCCTTTTCTCCTACCGCAGCTGCGGCTTTTTTCAAATCCAGTTCTTCCGCAACCGGAACCAGGAATACATAATGCTCGCCGGATTTGGCTACGGTGACCAGGGTTTTAAAGACTTGTTCCGGATTTTGTCCCAGAGCCTGTGTCAGTTCCACGCCGGTATGCTGGCCGGTTGCCTGTTCCCAGCAGCGGTGCACATAGGGGACTTTGGCTTTCTCCAGAATGCGGATTGCGTTGGTTTTTATGATTTTTTCCTTTGCCATAAGATTACGCTCCTAACGTGACCACTGCATAAGAATGGTGCAGCTCTGCCGCTAATTTCGAAAAGACATCTTCGGTTTTAATCCGAATCGTGGAAGTATTGATACAGGGGTGGCATCCGAAACAGGACTCCTGCAAAAGATCTTTGTCTACCACAAGCTGCACACGGTTTTCGGTGTCATACATCAGACCGAAGATCGTCGCAGAGCCAGGAGTCAGATGCAGAATCTGTTCCAGATCCTCTTCCTTTGCAAAGGAAAGCCTGGAGCATCCCAGCTGGCTGGTAATTTCCCTGGTATGAAATGGTTTGTCTCCCGGCATCAGCAGCAGGTAAAAGTTGGTTCGCTGCCGGTTACAGAGAAAGAGATTCTTGCAGATGGGTGTTTCCAGTGCCTCGGAAACAGCGTGGCAGGCATCCATTGTAAAAGCGGCTTCATGGTCTGCCCGTACAAACGGGATGTGCAGGCGTTCCAAAAGGTCATAGACGGCCAGTTCTTTTTCCAGTCGGTTTTCCGAAGAAGTGGGGCGGCCGGTTTCAATCAGCATAAGCATTTCCTCCCAAAAAGAGCGCATTGACAGTAAAAACGATCAATGCGCTCTGAAAGCGTGTCCTTCCAAAAAGGACAAGGTTTTATGTGAAATAGCTGCGCAAAGGTTATGAGAAAAGTGGCAGTTCCTTGCGCTTGGGGTTTACAGTGTGAACATAATTTCGTTCAGGATTGCTTCCAGCATTTCCTGACGGCCGCTGGTGAGAGAAGCAGTTACTTCGCCCTTTTCCAGTGCGTACTTTTCCAGATCAGCCATTGTTGCCTTGCCGGCAATGATATCTGCACCGATGCCGGTGTTCCAGCTTGCATAACGGTCAGCAACGAACTGATCCATTCTGCCGTCAGCAATCAGCTTGTCTGCAATACGCAGACCCAGTGCGAAGGTGTCCATTCCGGCGATATAGCTGTGGAAAATGTCCTCCAGTTCGAAGGAGCCGCGTCTTGCCTTAGCGTCAAAGTTCAGACCGCCGTTGGTGAAGCCGCCTGCTTTCAGAACTTCGTACATGCACAGTGCTGCATCATATACATTGGTAGGGAACTGGTCGGTATCCCAGCCCAGCAGCGGATCGCCCTGGTTTGCATCGATAGAACCAAACATGCCGTTGGTTCTTGCAACGCGGAGCTCGTGCTGGAAGGTGTGCTGTGCCAGTGTTGCATGGTTTGCTTCGATGTTCAGCTTGAAATCCTTGTCCAGGCCGTACTTCTGCAGGAAGCCAATTACAGTTGCAGAGTCGAAGTCATACTGATGCTTGGTGGGCTCCTTCGGCTTCGGTTCTACATAGAAGTCACCGGTAAAGCCGATGCTTCTTGCATAATCTACTGCCAGGTGCATCAGACGAGCCATGTTGTCCAGTTCCAGACCCATGTTGGTGTTCAGCAGGGTTTCATAACCTTCACGGCCGCCCCAGAAAACGTAGCCCTGGCCGCCCAGCTTTACTGTTGCATCGATTGCGCTCTTGATCTGTGCAGCTGCATAGGCAAAAACATCTGCACTGGGAGAAGTGCCGGCACCATGCATATAACGTGGATGATCAAAGCACTTTGCAGTACCCCACAGCAGCTTCTTTCCGGTTTCGTCCTGCTTCTGCTTGCACAGGTCTACGATTTCTCTCAGCTTTTCATTGGTCTCGCTGAGGGAGCCATACTCCGGAGACAGATCTCTGTCATGGAAGCAGTAGTAATCAATGCTCAGCTTGTCCATGATCTCAAATGCTGCTTCTACCTTAGCCTTTGCCCGTGCAGTAGGATCTGCGCAGCCCCAGGTCTTGTCCGTTGTGCCGCAGCCGAACATATCGGTACCGTCACCACCCATGGTGTGCCACCAGGACAGCGCAAACTTCAGCTGTTCCTTCATGGTCTTTCCGGCTACGATTTCATCCGGATTATAAAACTTAAATGCCAGTGGGTTCTTGGAGTTCTTTCCCTCGTATGCAATTTTGGGAATGCTCTTAAAAAATTCGCTCATTTCGAATAACCTCCTGAAAATGGAAATTTGACAGCCTGTCCAGGTGAATTCCGGCAGACCGCCTATATCACAGACATCTTTGAAATCGTTTGAAGCGACCTTTTTTGTGGGTTCACGTCCATGGGCAGGGAAAATCTGCATTTCAGAGCACAGCGCTCAATGTGAAGTGGTTTACAAAATCCAGTGCCTTTCAGATTTCAAAGTGGTCTGTTGAAATGCCTGCAAGAAAAAGCAAGGCAGTTCGTCCAAAGAATTAGAATATGTTGATTTCACGGTTCCGGGTTGCAAAATAGTCCTCTAGAACCGCAATATAGGAGCGGAAGCAAACCTCGCCCCGGAAGGTGAGAACGTCATTTTGCTCTGGAACGCCCAGTTCTTCCAGCTGTGCGTCTGAAATATCCCGGAGATAAACCGTGTCCGTATTTGCCGCAATGCCCAGGGTCTCCTTTTGCGCATCGGTTAAATCCAGTTCTACATCCTGAGAAATTTCCAGAATCTGTGCGGTTATCTCGGAACGGGAAACCGTGCTCCACTCTGCGTGAACATCATCCGTTGTGGCAGGACGCTGTAAAAAGACTGTGCGGTCATAACCAGTAGCCACAAATGAAATCAAAGGCAGGTTGATGTCCTTGTCATTCGGCTCTACATGCACAGCAATGTTGCCGCCGGAACTGTCATCGGTCTGAATGATCTCGTATCGGTAAGAACCGGAAGGGGACACGTTCTGTTCCAGAATGGTTTGCTGTGTTGTCGGTGTGAACAGAGAGAGCAGCATGAAATATGCCAGAGATCCCAGAATGTACAGCAGCAGGAACAAAACGCCAAAAATCGTTTTGACCGTTTCGCCTGCGCCGGACAGGAAAAAGATCAGAAGTGCAGTGATCGTAATCGGCAAAATCAGTTCCCATTCTCCAAAGCATAGGAGTATCATAGGGAAAATCGCCGGCAGCAATAGGATTCCGGTAATGCGCGTTAGAATCTGAAACCGGCTGTACAGCATAGCAGACAATGCAAGAAATGACACAATGCAGAGGAAAATGCAAAACAGCGGCTTATTCGGAATCGATAGCTTGTAGAAAATCGAGAGATAGGAGAACCAGCACATCAAAGCACAATAACAAATGCCCAAGAATGAGCAGAAACGTCTCCACCAGATATTTGAAGTGTTTTCGTTCATGGATACAATCCTGTCCCCGGCACAGCGGCCGGAAATTTTTCCTTTCCTTCCAAAAACAGATCGCACGGCAAAAAGCATCGCTGTCCTTTTTGCGGCAAATGCTGTTTTTGATTTGATGATCCCACCGGCACAGCAGAACCTGACTCCGGCGGATTTTTTCAGATACACACAGCACACAGAAATAGATGCTGCATGAAAGTATCATGATTTCGTTCAAATGGTGCGGAAAGCTGCACCGGCATCATTTTTGATGCAAAGAATCCTGTATGATCTCTTTTATTATATCATTTTTTTCAGAATGTGGCAAGTGGTATTTCAAAAAAATTTGCGAAAATGGGGATCTGGCTGCATAAATGTGAATCAGAAATCGGCACACATATGGATGATGTCCAAAAAAAGCGTGAAAAAAGAAAAAATCTCTTGAATCTTGACGGAAAATATGATATAATCAAGATTAACTGTCAATGTTGCAGAATAATGGAAAGGAGAGTGGAAAATCCGGGATTCTGGGAAAAATGTGCGCAGGTTGTACCTTTTAAATAAGATTCCGGTTTTTTCAGGGCGATTGTATGACGAAATCCGTAGTATGTATTTTGATTGCAATTTTGGTTTATATGTTGACCATGATTGTGATTGGTGCTGTTTACAGCAAGAAGAACAGCAACGTAGGTGACTTTTATCTGGGAGGGCGAAAGCTGGGGCCGGTTGTTTCTGCCATGAGTGCGGAAGCATCAGACATGAGCAGCTATCTGCTTATGGGCTTGCCGGGACTGGCATATCTGAATGGCTGTGCGGAAGTCGGCTGGACGGCAATCGGACTGGCCATCGGAACCTATCTGAACTGGCTTCTGGTGGCAAAGCGCCTGCGCGTTTACTCGCAGAAATGCCGAAATTCCATTACCATTCCGGATTTCTTCTCGAATCGGTATCGGGATGACAAACATATCCTGATGGGAATTGCAGCAGTGATTATCCTGGTATTTTTTGTACCGTATACCGCTTCCGGCTTCTCTGCCTGCGGAAAGCTGTTCAATCAGCTGTTCGGCTGGGATTATCATGTGGCAATGATCATCAGCGCTGTGATCATCATTTCCTATACTTGTCTGGGCGGATTCCTGGCCGCAAGCTTTACCGACCTGATTCAGAGCATTGTAATGACATCGGCCTTGGTTGTGCTGGTGATTTATGGCGTGCATACAGCCGGCGGCCTTGGCAATGTCTGGGAAAATGCAAAGGGTCTGGAGCATTATCTCAGCTTTACCAGCACGCGTACCGCAGAGGGCGATCTGGTATCCTATGGCGGCCTGAGCATTGTTTCCACGCTGGCGTGGGGACTGGGATACTTCGGCATGCCGCATATTCTGCTGCGATTCATGGCAATTGATGACAAAAACAAGGTGAAGATTTCTCGCCGCATCGCTTCCGTCTGGGTAGTACTGGCTATGGGCGTTGCGATTCTGATTGGTATTATCGGCAATGCGCTGACTGCAAACGGAACCGTTGCACCGCTTACCACTTCTTCCAAGGCAGAGACGATTGTCCTGGAAATGGCAACGGTACTGAGCAAACACAGCGTGGGAGCGGCGCTGATTGCCGGATTGATCTTTGCCGGAATCCTGGCCTGCACCATGTCCACCTCGGATTCACAGCTGCTGGCAGCTTCTTCCAGTATGTCTGAGAATCTGATGAAGGGCGTGTTCCGGGTAAAGCTGACGGAAAAGCAGTCGATGTTTGCCGCACGTGCGGTGCTGCTGGTGATTGCTGTGCTGGGAATTTTCCTGGCGTGGGATCAGAACAGCTCTGTTTTCCGCGTGGTTTCCTTTGCGTGGGCTGGATTCGGCGCAACATTCGGGCCGGTTGTTCTGACGGCGCTGTTCTGGAAGCGTTCCAATAAATACGGCGCAATTGCTGGCCTGCTAACCGGCGGCATTATGATTTTTGCCTGGAAGTTTGGCATCGCCAAGCTGGGCGGCGTGTTTGCCATCTATGAGCTGCTGCCGGCGTTCCTGTGCGCATTGATTGCAATTGTGGTTGTGTCACTGCTGACAAAGGCACCGGAACAGGAAATTGTGGACGAATTCGAGGCAGTTTCTGCGGAAGTGAAGCAGAAGTAATCAAACCAAAAGCAAACCAAGCCGGTTTCTGCGTGAAGGCTGCGCAGATGCCGGCTTTTTTATGAAAAAACGAAAGACTTGACTTTTTTGTATGAAAATGGTATACTAATGCTGTAATTTATTGCAAAAAAGAAATGGAGGATGTAACAATGAAGTTATGGAAAAAAGCGGTCGCCGCGGCGACAGCAGGGGTGCTTTGCGTGGGGAGCGTTGGCGTGACTGGATTGCAGGGTGTGCTGGAATCTGTGGGGACAGTGTTGACGGTTAATGCGGAAGAAAATACTAGTGAAGAAAGTGTTCCTATCAGTACTGGAACAACAACAGTTCGTGTTGGCACAGGAACCACGCAGTTGACATATGGTGTGTATGAAGATAATACAGTTACAATTATGGATTGCCAAGAAGATGCTGCTGGAGATTTGGAAATACCGGAAGAAATTGACGGAAAATTAGTAACAAGTATTGGAGATAATGCTTTTTATAATTGCAGAGGTTTGACAGAAATCACGATACCTAACAGTGTAACAAATATTGGAGATATAGCTTTTGGAGATTGTACTAGTTTAGAAGAAATTATGATACCGAATGGTGTAATAAGTATTGGAAAGTCTGCTTTTAATGGTTGTACCAGTTTGACAGAAATCACGATACCGGACAGCGTGACGAGTATTGAAGAATATGCTTTTAACAGTTGTACTCATTTGACAGAAGTTACAATACCGGATAGCGTGACAGAAATTGGATGGAGTGCTTTTTCTGGTTGTACCAGTTTGGCAGAAATCATTTTACCGGACAGTGTGACAGCTATCGGAGGCTATGCTTTTTTTAGAACGCCATGGCTGGAAGCAAGACAAAATGAAAATGTATTAGTTGTTGTGAATGGAATTTTAATTGATGGAACAATGTGTACTGATAATGTTACTCTACCGGATAGTGTGACGAGTATTGGAGAGTGTGCTTTTTCTGACTGTACCAGTTTAACAGAAATTACAATACCTGACAGTGTGACAAGCATTGGAGATAACGCTTTTTATTGTTGTTCCAATTTGGAAAAAATTATGATACCAGACAGCGTAACGAATATTGGAGATGGTGCTTTTTATTGTTGTGCTGGTTTGACAGAAATCACAATACCAGACGGGTTGACGAGTATTGGATTTGTGGCTTTTCAAGGATGTACCAATTTGACAAAAATCACAATACCAGACAGTGTGACAAGCATTGATGATGGTGCTTTTGGAGACTGCACCAGTTTAAGGAAAATCACGATACCAGACGGAGTGACGAGTATTGGATTTATAGCTTTTAAGGGGTGTACCAGTTTAATAGAAATTTCTATTCCAAATGGCGTGGCTAGTATTGGATATGAGGCATTTCAAGACTGTACTAGTTTGAAAGAAGTCAGCATACCAAATAGTATAGTAACTATTGAAAATAGAACTTTTTCCGGTTGCACTGCATTGGAAAAGATTGTAATTCCCAGAAGCGTTACCGATATTTCAACCACGGCATTTCAGGATGACACAAACCTCACCATTTACGGCTATACAAATTCCTATGCAGAGACATATGCAAAGGAGCAAAATATCCCCTTTGTGGCGCTGGATGATCCCGACACACCGCCGGTGACCACAACCACTACAGAAACTACGACAACAACGACCACCACAACCACAACTACCACAAAACCCACAGCAACGGACACCGCAACAGATCCCAAAACAGAAACCACAACCACTACCGGAACGACAACAACAGGCACTGCTACAACTACGACAACGACTTCTACCACAACAACAACTACAATGACAACCACCACCGAACCCGAACCGTCATCCACCGAAATGGGCGACCTGGACGGAGACGGCGTGATCTCCATTGATGATGCATACCAGGCGTTGCTGGCATATTCCAGCATCAGCGCCGGCGGCACACCGAATTTGACGGAGGCGCAGAAGAAATTCGCAGATGTGGACAAGGACGGAGAAATTACCATCAATGATGCGTTCTACATCCTGCGATACTATGCGGAGCACTCCGCCGGAAATCCTGTTAGCTGGGAAGAGTTGTTAGGCGCGTAATTACGTTATATTTACGAAAAACCGTGAACTATGAGAACAGTTCACGGTTTTGTTTTTATTGCGATTTTTCATAGGCCTGCCGCAGTTTTTCAATGGCATGCTTTTCCAGCCGGGAAATGTACGACCGGGAAATACCCAGCTTTTTGGCAACCTCACGCTGGGTCATGGGGGTGCTGCCGTACAGCCCGTAGCGCTGTACCAGAATTTCCACCTCACGGGGTTCCAGAACTGTTTTCAGATAGGTGTACAGCTGTTTGGACTGAATCAGCGTATCAACCAGTTCCGGCAGATCGGTTCCGTCATCGATAATGTCCATGAGTGTCAGCTGGTTTCCGTCACCGTCCGTTTCAATTGGCTCGCCCATATAAATCTGGTCGGCGTGTTTCTTTTGCGAACGGAAATTCATGAGGATTTCATTTTCAATGCACCGGCTGGCATAGGTGGCAAACCGCGCCCCCTTGGCATAGTCAAAAGAATCCACCGCCTTTACCAGCCCGATTGTCCCAATGGAGATCAGCTCCTCCTGCTCCGGCTGGGGCATGCCGTATTTTTTGGTAATGTGCGCCACAAGCCGCATGTTGTGCAGAATTAGTTTTTCCCGTGCCGCAGTGTCCCCGGCGGCCATGTTCTGAAAGCATTCCTGTTCTTCCTCCCGGTTCAGCGGCTTTCGAAAAGAGCCGGACTCTGTCACATGGAGAAAAAAGAAGAGCATCTGCTGTAAAATATGAAAGAACATCGAATCACCTCAGATCAGCTTATGCCGAAAAAAGACGAATCAGAACCCACGAAAAAAATTATACAGTTACAGCAGCCTGCTGCATACAAAATGTCCCATGATGTGCTATAATCATCATAGGGTATTTAGGGTCGAGTGTTTTATCCAAACATGCTTTCGTTAAATTTCATCGATGTTATCCGCGAGAGCACATACAGTTTTCAGAAACACTTTTACCTTTTCCGGATTTTTGTCCTCCAGGGTGAGTGCAAGAATCTTTATCATATTATTGCTGATCTCGGCTTCTCCGAACACCAGGTTGTCCAGACTGACGTGGAGAACTTGAGAGATTTTGGCAAGCGTTTCCAGAGACGGAGAGCGTGTGCCCCGCTCTAAGTGCCCGATATATCCGGTGGAAAGGGAGCAGGATTCACTAAGCTGCTCCTGCGTCATTCTCGAAAGCTCACGATGTTTGCGGATACGGTCACCGATGGCAATATAGTCAAGCGCTTGTTCCAATGACATCACTCCTTTTTTTAATATTATACTGCATTTTCATTTTGGGTATAACAGACTGTACGAATTTCTTTTTCCGTCTTTTGGATTCTATTTTATTACTAAATAGACGGAAAATACTTGACCTATAGTATAAAAAGTGATATAATAAAATAAAGTCCGACTTTATATGAATTGAGGCGAAATGATATGAAAAAGTATTTTGGATTGATTTTGTGCTGTTTATTTTTGCTTACGGCTTGTCAGAGTGAAAAGAGCATAGGCAAACAGGCGAAACGCTCTGAAAGTTCTGCCCCTTCTTCTGCGGAAAACAGGGAGCAGGATGCTTCCGGAGATTCTGAGGATGCAGATGCCGCAGAGCAAGAGGGCTTGACAGACAGTGCTGTTGGCGTAAACTCCATGCATGTAAATGATGAAAATCTTAGCGAAGCGCAAAAAATGCTGATAGGGTATACCGATGATAACTATTTCCAGTTACATCAGTACGAACTGTTACAGCGGTATCCGGACGCTTATAATGATGCACAGGTGGTTTTTACCGGAAAGGTGACAAAGGTAATCCAGGCGGACGATAGCTCCTATGAGATATTGGCAACACTGGATGAATTCCATGATGATACCTTCTTTTCGCAAAATGAAGTTTGCATTAAGGGAAATCACGCGGATAATTATTCAGATGTCACGAAAAATTATCGTATTATCGAAGGCGATCAGATCAAGTGCTTTGGCGTTTCAAAGGGAAGCCAGAATGTAGAAGTCAATGGTGCGTCTTCCTACCTGCCTGTGTTTGAAGCCAATCAGGTGATTGTAGACAATGGAATCGGAAACTATACAAGATATAATCTCAGCTACATAAAGGAATTGTCGCAGGCCATGTTCCCCAACGGAATCAAAATTCGGGAACCGATTCAGGGACAGGATTTTGATATCAATGGCTCGTGGGACGGCATTCACGATTATTCGGACATGTTTTTAATCGGGGAACCGGATGATCAGAGCAATGCCAATTTTACAAGATATGAATTTTATCAGTCGAGGGGCTATATCAGAGACAACAAGAGTACGGCAGATGTAATCCGGCAATTAAAAATGAGTTTGTATATGCAGCATTATATTCTGACTGTGTATGATTCTGCCTTGAAAACCTTTACAATTGAATATTATGATCTGAGCTACAATAAGCTCTGGTCCAGAGAATTCGAAAATGCTTCTATTTATCAGTTTGATACAATGAGCGATAACGATTTCTTTGACTATACGGAATCCAATATCTATCTGGATTTAAGAACTTGTTCTCATAGGCGTTTAAGCAATAAATGTAAGT
>UMGJ01043939.1_pt1 | contig 10365 bp, 8 predicted proteins | sample 1965221 | NCBI WGS metagenome assembly UMGJ01 (sample SAMEA4836067, study PRJEB28245) | human gut metagenome | biome: gut microbiome; material: fecal sample | place: Denmark | collected 2008
CAGAAGATGTGCAGTTCGCCAAGAGAGGCTGTAGCAGAATGTTTTAAGCATATGCATGATACATATAAACTTGACAGTATCAATATCTTTGGCGGTAAAGACTTAAAAAAAGTGTATACATATGGAAAAATACTTGAAAATTCTAACGATGCGATGTATGCTAAAAGTCCTGAGTTTAAAAAGATGCTTAAGGGGCAGAAGTATATTCAGATAGGTTTTGTGGCGACTTATTATAATTCAGCACCGGAGTTTTGCAGGATAATGAGGAGCAGAAGTGTATTTTCAACATTACAATGCATTATTGGTACTGTTGATGATATCAAAGCTGTAATTACCTTTGATAAACTGGGGGAATCGTCACAGTGGGCAGAATATGAGATTAACTGTTCTGTGATTTTTGCTTCATTTATTGAGATGTGTCTAAAGATTAGAGGTAATGATACTATAGAGATATCTGATTTTGATAATATCTGAGTATTGTTCACTGTTTTGTATACGGTTATTAATATTAATATATTTTTATTTGGGAAAGTAATGGTTCTTTGTTTAAGACCATTACTTTCTCGTTGTGTATAAGGCAGAATTAATTGTAAAATGTCTTTTCTATACGACGTATAGATTAATATTATTGTAATAAAAAAGTCTTTTACAGGGCAGATAAGAAAGCTACAGAGGTATTTCATGTAAAGATAATAATACTATTTTATAACTATATGTAGTGTATCAGTATTGACTTAAAATACTATATGTTGTACAATTTATCTTGCTTATAAAAAGTTTACGAAATTTAAGGTGTGTATTAGGAGATGTTTTAATGAAGATAATTAAAAGAAGTGGGTCAGAAGTTACCTTTGATATAGCAAAGATTATGGCAGCGGTTGCTAAAGCTAATAAAGAGGTTGTTCATAATGAAAGATTGTCAGAAGAACAGATTTCAAAGATATCTAAGAATGTTGAAGATATATGTCAGGAAATGAACAGATCACTTAGCGTTGAAGAGATACAGGATCTTGTAGAAAATCAGATTATGAATATGAGAGCATTTTCTGTTGCAAGAAAGTATATTACATATAGGTATAAAAGGGCACTTGTCCGTAAGTCTAATTCTACAGACGAACAGATTTTAAGTCTTTTAGAGTGTAATAATGAAGAGGTAAAACAGGAAAATTCCAACAAGAATCCTACAGTCAACAGTGTACAAAGAGATTATATGGCAGGTGAGGTAAGTAAGGATATTACAAGAAGATTTCTTCTGCCACAGGATATAGTTGATGCACATGAACAGGGACTTATACATTTCCATGATGCAGACTATTTTGCACAGCATATGCATAACTGCTGTCTTGTTAATCTTGAGGATATGTTACAGAATGGTACGGTAATAAGTGAGACCATGCTTGAAAAGCCACACAGTTTCTCTACAGCATGTAATATTGCAACACAGGCGATTGCACAGATAGCGAGTTCACAGTATGGCGGACAGAGTATATCACTTGCACATCTGGCTCCATTTGTACAGATAAGCAGGGAGAAGTTTACAAGAAAAGTAAGAGAAGAGTTTGATAAGACAGGTATAGAATATACTGAGGAAAAGGTAAAGGAAGTTGCCGAATTAAGGGTACGTGAAGAGATTAAAAATGGTGTGCAGATGATACAGTATCAGGTAATTACTCTTATGACTACTAATGGACAGGCTCCTTTTGTCACTGTATTTATGTATCTTGACGAGGTTCCTGAAGGCCAGACAAGAGATGACCTTGCACTTGTTACTGAGGAAGTATTACGTCAGAGAATACAGGGCGTTAAGAATGAAAAGGGTGTATGGATAACACCGGCATTTCCTAAGCTTATATATGTACTTGAAGAAGATAATATTACGGAGGGTTCTAAGTACTGGCATCTTACTAAGCTTGCAGCAGAATGTACAGCTAAGAGAATGGTTCCTGATTATATATCAGAAAAGATTATGAAGAAGTTAAAGGATGGCAACTGTTATCCTTGTATGGGATGTCGTTCTTTCCTTACGGTATATAAGGATGAGAATGATAAACCTAAGTTTTATGGCAGATTTAATCAGGGTGTTGTTACAGTTAATCTTGTGGATGCAGCATGTTCATCAGGCAAGGATATGGATAAGTTCTGGAAGATATTAGAAGACAGACTTGAGTTATGTAAGAGAGCACTTATGTGCAGACATTACAGACTCAAGGGAACTCCATCAGATGTTGCACCTATTCTCTGGCAGAATGGAGCGCTTGCAAGACTTAAGAAGGGTGAGACAATTGATAAGCTGTTATATGGAGGATATTCTACTATTTCACTTGGTTATGCAGGACTTTGTGAATGTACAAGATATATGACAGGAGTATCACATACAGATTCTAAAGGAACAGAATTTGCGCTTAAGGTTATGCATTATCTTAATGATATGTGTAAGAAATGGGCAGAAGAGACTAATATAGATTTCAGTCTTTATGGAACACCGCTTGAATCAACAACATATAAGTTCGCTAAGTGTTTACAGAAAAGATTTGGTAAGATACCGGGAGTCACAGATAAGAATTATATTACTAACAGTTATCATGTTAATGTCACAGAAAAGATTAGTGCATTTGATAAGCTTAAGTTTGAATCACAGTTTCAGGAGCTTTCTCCTGGTGGTGCGATAAGCTATGTTGAAGTACCGGATATGATTAATAATATTCCTGCTGTATTATCTGTAATGCAGTATATCTATGAAAATATTATGTATGCAGAGCTTAATACTAAGAGTGATTACTGTCAGGAATGTGGATATACAGGGCAGATTCAGATAATTACTGATGATGATGGCAAGCTTATATGGGAATGTCCTAATTGTGGCAACAGGGATCAGGATAAGATGAATGTTGCAAGAAGAACCTGTGGATATATCGGAACACAGTTCTGGAATCAGGGAAGAACACAGGAGATTAAGGACAGAGTACTTCATTTATCTAATGGAACTTTAGGAGAATAAGGCTATAAGATTTTCAGAAATAAAATGACAGCTTAGCTATGCGGTTATTTGGAAATGAGGAGCAATGCATATAGGAGAGATTATAACGGCTGACAGTGCCAATGGAGAAGGAATACGTGTAAGTATCTTCGTATCAGGCTGTACTAATCACTGTAAGGGCTGTTTCCAGCCTCAGACGTGGGATTATAATTATGGTTATCTTTATGATGATGAGATGGAAGAGAATATCATAAAAGAATTATCTAAAAGCTACTATGATGGAATTACCATTCTTGGAGGAGAACCGTTTGAATTAAGCAATCAGGAGGGGCTTATACCACTTATAAGACGTATAAAATCCGAGCTTCTGGGTAAGACTATATGGATGTTTACAGGCTTTACATACGATAAAGATCTGATTCCCGGTGGAAAAAGATATTGTGAAGTGACAGATGAGATTCTTGATAATATTGATATTCTCGTTGATGGAAAGTTTGATGAACAGTTAAAGGATATGATGCTTAATTTCAGAGGCTCTTCCAATCAGAGAATAATTGATATGAAAAGGACAAGAAAAGAAGGGAAAATAATACTTTCGCCGCTTAATAATTGATGCTTTTGAAAAATAAAGCATGGGCGATTGCGCAGAACGCACAATCGCCCATGAAATCATGCCGGCTCATCCAAGAGAATCTAAGAACTCACCATATGTTTCAAAATCAACAAAGCAATCCTCAACTCCATGATACACCTCATTTTCAATAAAGCACAATTTATGAGCGGCAGATATCCAGAACTTTTTTAAATTCCAGTTTCCCACCGAATAAATCCAGTGCACTTCCTATGGTAACATCTATTTTATTATGTCCCAGTTCTTTAAGGAGTGTAAGGTCTTCATAGCTTCCGACACCTCCGGCGTAAGTTACAGGTATTGTATTGTATTCATCGAGGATACGCACAAGCCCTGATTCTATGCCATGAGCCTGTCCTTCAACGTCAACGGCATGTATAAGATACTCATCACAGTAAGAGGAGAGCTCTTTCATAAGCTTACCTGTTATTTTAACATTAGTGAATTTCTGCCATCTGTCTGTGACAATATAGTAGTCACCGTCTTTTTTACGGCAGCTTAGGTCTAAAACAAGATGTTCTTTTCCTGTTTCCCTTTTTATTCTTTCAAGATTATCAAATAATATTTCTCCGTTTTTAAATACATATGAGGTTACTATTACATGTGAAGCTCCGGCTTTCAGAAATTCACATGCATTTTCATTATTAATACCACCGCCAATCATAAGCCCGTTATTGTAAGCTGCAAGAGCTTTCTTAGCCTGTAATACATTATCTTCATAATACCGCGAATCTTTAGGATTAAGAAGAATTATATGTCCGCCTTTAAGTCCTGCATTTTTATAAAGTGTGGCATAGTAGCCGCCATCTTTATCAGATACAAAATTTTCTTTGGCATAATCGCCCATATCAATAAGGCTTCCGCCTACAATCTGTTTAACCTGTCCATTGTGTATATCAATACATGGTCTGAAATTCATACTAATCTCCAATCATTATTAGTTTTTATTCAGTATATCACTTGAAATATTAATTTGTAAATTAATTTATATTGTCATTAAATCTATAACATATGCTGTTTGAGCAGCTGCATTAAAGGGGTTGACAGAGTACGGAATAATAGACAGAAAATAAAATGGTACAATGTCAGGAATGTTATTATCATAGATAGTGTATTGTTATTTTTGAATTAAAAATTATCGAACATATTGACAAACATATATTATTATTGTAACATAACAGTGTTATTTAACATAACGATGTTATGTAAATTAAACATGTGGGAGTATATAATTGCATTGAAGAAGCAAAATAATAGTGGGACAAGAAAACATCTGTTAGAATGTGCCAAGGCTGAATTTATGGAAAAGGGATTTACAAAGGCATCACTTAGAAGCATATGTACAAATGCGGGAGTTACGACAGGAGCATTGTATTTTTTCTTTAAGGATAAGGATGAATTGTTCTGTGAGGTTGTGGCAGACTTTGTAAACAGGCTCAATACAATTATAAAAGAGCATTATATCCTTGAGACCAGGGAGGCTGACAATGGCTTTAAGCCTGGACATGACAGTAATATTGATTATGAATGTATGGTACAGCTTGTACATGAGCTGTACAGATACAGGGACGAAGTGCTTTTAGTGCTTACTAAGGCGCAGGGTTCAACGATGGAATACTGGACTGATGGACTTGTCAACCGGATGGATGAACACAATCTTTATATTTGTGAAGCTATGTGTAAGGCTAATAATATTCCCATGGTTGATAAAAAGATTATTCATTGGATGTCACATTCGCAGATTGATATGTTTATATTTATGGTTACACATATTGATAATGAAGAGGAAGCACTTTCGTTTGCAGCAAAAGGTGTGAACTATCTTGTTGCAGGCTGGTACGGGATTATGAAATGATTAAAAAGGTCTTTCGTAATAGGAGCGGAAGACCTAAAAAAACAGCTATTAGTTAGTTATAACTAATAAAAGTACGTTTTGTGCTACATAAGTATGTGTAATAAAACTGCAATGTGTATGTAAAAAAATATTGAAAGTTTTTAAAATAATTCTGTTGCGCCGGATAAAAATTAAATAAAATTCAAATAAAAATGGAGGATAAAATATGTCAGAAGAAGAGAAGAAATTTCTTGAAATTGTCAATCTTAAGAAGAGTTATGGAAGCGGTGAGATGCGTCAGGAGGTACTGTGCGGAATGAATTTTTCCGTTGCCAAAGGAGAATTCTGTGTTTTACTTGGACCGTCAGGCTCCGGTAAATCTACGCTTCTTAATATTATAGGTGGAATTGATAGTGCAGATTCAGGCTATATAAGTATTAATGGTGATAAGCTTGAGGACATGAATGAAAAGAAACTCACCCGTTACAGAAGAAAGCATCTTGGATATGTATTTCAGATGTATAATCTTATTGCTAACTTAAATGTAAAGGAAAATATTGAAGTCGGAGCATATCTTTCTGATAATGCACTGGATATAGATGAACTTTTGCACACGCTGGGGCTGTATGAGCATAGGTATAAGCTTCCTAACCAGCTTTCAGGAGGTCAGCAGCAGCGTGTATCAATAGGACGTGCAATTGTTAAAAATCCAGATATACTTCTATGTGATGAACCAACAGGAGCTCTTGATTATAAGACATCTAAGGAAATTCTTAAGCTCATAGAAGACGTAAATAGAAAATACGGTAATACAGTAATTATGGTTACGCACAATGAAGCTATAAGAAATATGGCTGACCATATTATAAAGCTGCGTGATGGAGAGATTCGTACTAATGAGATTAATACTAATAAGGTTTCCGCAGTAGATTTAGAATGGTAAGGGAGTGCAGTTATATGAAGAAGATAAAGAATCCCCTGATAAAAAGGATATCTAAAGAGCTTGCAGGCGACTGGAAGAAATATATGGTTGTATTTTTATTTCTTATGCTTACAATAGGTTTCGTATCAGGTATGTATGTGGCAAATGAAAGTATGCTTACATCAGCAGATGAAAGTATAACAGAATATAAACAGGAGGATGGACATTTTGAATTAAATAAAAGAGCTGATGATAAGCTTATAGAAGCGATACAGGATAATTCAGATGCTGTTTCTGTTACATTATATGAGAATTTCTATAGGAATGAAGATGAGGACTATAATAATGATGGCAGTGCAGACGGTACAATACGTGTATATACTAAGACAGAGGATATTAATCTTGCAAGTCTTTGCGATGGAGAATATCCTAAGAATAAGAATGAGATTGCGATTGACAGGATGCATGCTGATAATGTTGGTATAAAAACAGGAGATACTATTAAAGTAGGAAATGAAAGCTATAAAGTAACAGGTCTTATTGCATATGTCAATTATTCAACACTCCATGAAAAGACGACAGATTTGATGTTTGATGCACTTCAGTTTGATGTTGCCATGGTTACACAGGATGGATTTGAACGTTTAAGCCAGAGCATACATTATGCATATGCATGGAAATATGATAATGAACCGGTTGATGATATAAAGCAGAAGGAGCTGTCTGATGAATTTCTTGAAGCACTTGGAAAGAATGCAGCTCTTTCAGGCAATTCTATTGAGGATTATACCCCTAAGTATGCTAATCCTGCGATTAATTTTGCAAAGGATGATATCGGCTCTGATAAAGCCATGGGCGGGGTTCTTTTAGATATTTTAATTGTAATAATTTCATTTATATTTGCAATTACAATAAGTAATACAATTGCAAGTGAAGCATCGGCTATAGGAACGCTGCGGGCATCAGGTTATACAAAGGGAGAGCTTGTAAGGCATTATATATCAATGCCCATATTAGTAACATTATTAGCAGCAATAGTTGGTAATATATTGGGATATACTGTTTTTAAAAATGTAGTTGTTTCAATGTATTATAACAGCTACAGTCTTCCTGCATATCATACAATATGGAATATGGATGCATTTATAAAGACGACAATTATTCCGGTTATCATTATGTTTATAGTCAATCTTTATGTCATAATCCGTATGTTACAGCATACGCCATTGCAGTTTTTACGTCACGATCTGAAAAAAAAGAAACGTAAAAGGGCAGTACGTCTGCCAAAATGGAGATTTATGAGCCGTTTCAGACTCAGGATAATGTTACAGAATAAAGCGAATTATCTTATGTTATTTATCGGAATATTCTTTATTATGGTTATGCTTGCGATGGCAGTAGGTATGCCTGATACTCTTGATTATTATAAGAAAAATACCGGGAGCATGATGTTTGCCAATTATCAATATGTCCTTAAATCATATGTTGATGATAATGGAAATGTTGTGACAACTGATAATAAGGATGCAGAAAAGTTTGACATGACATCTCTTGTAAGAAAGAGTGATAAGATTGATGAGGAGGTATCTGTATATGGAATAGAAGACGGCAGCAGATATGTTAATATTAATGACTTAGCTTCGTCAGAGAAGAATGACGTGTATATTTCAGAATCATATGCAGATAAGTATAATGTAAAAACCGGTGATACTATAACACTTAATGCAAAATATGAGAATAAAACATATGAGTTTAAGGTTAAGGGTACATATGATAAATCACAGAGTATTTCAGTATTTATGCCGATTGACAGCTTTGCAGACATATTTGGATTAAAGAATGAACAGTTTAGCGGTTTTCTTACAGATACTAAAATAGATGATATACCTGAACGTAATATTGCAACGACAGTTACAATACGTGATATTACAAAAATGGCGGATCAGCTTGACCATTCAATGGGGGCATATATGGAATATTTTCAGGTGTTATGTATACTGTTATCTGCAGTGCTTATATATCTTCTGACTAAGCTTATAATAGAAAAAAATGAGACAGCTATATCAATGGTAAAGATATTAGGTTATGATAATAATGAGATTGCAGGACTGTATCTTATATCAACTTCAATAATTGTTGTGATATCAGATATTTTAAGTGTTATATTAGGTTCTGCTGTTATGAGTTATGTATGGAGGGTAATGTTACAGACATACAGTGGATGGTTCGCATTTAAAGTTACACCGGCAGGTTATGTGAAAATGTTTTTATTTGTATTAATTGGTTATCTTATAGTTACAATATTTGATTTTAAGAGAATTAAAAATGTTCCTATGGAGCAGGCACTTAAAAATATTGAATAAATTATGTGATTATCATAATAAGAAAATCTTATAAATTATCTTTTTTACTTGATTTTTTATTGTTGATAAATGATAATATATATCTGTAAATATACATAAGGATATATGGAGGATATATGAAGAAAATCGAACTTTCAAAAGAGGCATATAAGTTCGACGGTAAGCTTTCTTTAAAGCAGGCTATACCGCTTGGACTTCAGCATGTAATGGCAATGTTTGTCGGCAATCTTACACCGTTGCTTATAATTACCGGAGCATGCGGCATTGGTGCCGGAAGTGAATATGAAGCAGTTCAGATATCACTTCTCCAGAATGCAATGATTATTGCAGGTATTGTTACTTTAATTCAGCTGTTTGCTATCGGACCTGTTGGTGGCAAGGTTCCTATTATAATGGGAACAAGCTCAGGATTTATCGGTGTATTTGGAAGCGTTGCCAAAGTTATGGGTGGCGGAATAATAGGATATGGAGCTTTAATGGGAGCATCCATTATAGGCGGTCTGTTTGAGACGGTGCTGGGGGCATTTTTAAAGCCATTGAGAAAATTCTTTCCAGCTGTTGTTACAGGAACAGTAGTATTATCAATAGGACTTTCACTTATATCAGTAGGTATAAGTTCATTTGGCGGTGGCAGCAGTGCTAAGGATTTCGGTTCATTGGAAAATCTGTTTCTGGCATTTTTAGTTCTTGTTGTAATATTATTTTTTAAGCATTGGACAAATGGTTATTTAAGTTCATCATCAATACTTATTGGTATTATTGTTGGTTATATTGCAGCATTTATAATGGGATTTGTACTTCCACATACTGCTGTTACGGCAGATGGTGTTGAATATACAAAGTCATGGGTATTAAACTGGAATAAGGTCGCATCGGCTGCATGGTTTGATATTCCTGAATTTCTTCCTATAAAGCCGGTATTTGATATGCGGGCCATTGCCCCGGTGCTTGTTATGTTTATTGTAACAGCGGTGGAGACAGTTGGTGATATATCTGGCGTTATAGAAGGCGGAATGGACAGGGAAGCTACAGCGAAGGAGTTGTCAGGTGGTGTAATGTGTGATGGTATCGGTTCGTCACTTGCAGCCTTATTTGGTGTATTACCTAATACTTCTTTCAGTCAGAACGTAGGACTTGTGGCAATGACAAAGGTTGTAAACAGGATAGCTTTGGCAGCCGGTGCAGTATTTCTTATACTGTGTGGACTTTTTCCAAAGCTTGGAGCTATTATCTCAATTATGCCACAGTCAGTTCTTGGCGGAGCAGCCGTTATGATGTTTTCATCTATTATTGTAAGCGGTATCCAGCTTATAACAAGAGAAGCTTTAACTCCTAGAAATCTTACAATAGTATCGGTTGCACTTGGAGTAGGTTATGGAATAGGTGCTAATTCAGCAATTCTTGCACATACACCTGAATTTGTAAGTCTTATATTTGGTGGTTCAGGTATTGTTCCGGCTGCATTGATGGCTATAATACTGAATATAATTCTACCTAAAGATAAAGCGTAATTTAATAAGGTGTGACTTGTTTAAATTTTACTAAATCTTCTTTAGTATCAATATCATACATTTCAATTTCATTCCGGGCAGGAACAAGTATAACCTGTCCGGAATTTTTTTGGATAATATAACCGCC
>UMGJ01036899.1_pt1 | contig 10358 bp, 10 predicted proteins | sample 1965221 | NCBI WGS metagenome assembly UMGJ01 (sample SAMEA4836067, study PRJEB28245) | human gut metagenome | biome: gut microbiome; material: fecal sample | place: Denmark | collected 2008
ATTAAATATTTGAAAAATATGACACCAGAACAGGTGACAATCATTCGGGAGTTTTTACATGAACCAACTCACACCCTGCCATTACCCATGAACAATGGATTAGTAATAGAACTTCAACATTTACAAATATTAACCCCTGCCGGACAAACTCATTTAGTAAGTATGTTAGACCCACAAATCAATTATTTTTTACAACCTTGGGTAATTAAAAAAATCAATAGTGATGAAGAATTAAAGCGAATATTTTATTAGAAAAATGGCAACTGACAAACAAAGTTAGTTGCCATTTTTTGTTCTAAGAAAGGACGTGATACTGATTGAGGAAATGAGAATCTACATCCTGAACACCACACGGTTTTACCATGAGGATTTTGAGGAATACCCTGGGGCATGGTTTTCCTGTCCTGTGGATTTTGAAGAAATCAGGGAACGTCTTGGCGTTCAGAGTGAGGAAGAAATCGAAATTGAAGACTATGAGCTGCCGTTTCCATTGGAGGGCAACACAAGGCTCTGGGAAATCAACGCCCTTTGCCGGATGGTACAGGAAATGCAGGGAACGCCCCTCTATTATGAAATGGATGTGGTACAAAAGCGGTGGTTTCCCAGCTTTACAGAATTTATCGACCACAAAGACCAGATACGCTGCTATCCGGTGCAGGACGGGGAAGCTCTCGCCCGTTATCTGGTGCAGGAGGTACAGCTATTTGGAGAAGTACATCCAGACCTGTTGAACCATATCGACTACGCTGCCATTGGTCGGGAACTGGAAAATAGTGAACACTACCTGTTTACGGACAATGGTATCTTTTATTACCGCTAAAAGGAGGTGGAGGAACTTGGAGGAAATGCGGATTTACATTGCCAACTTAGGCAAATACAATGAGGGCGAACTGGTAGGGGCATGGTTCACGCCACCTGTGGACTTTGAGGAAGTCAAGGAACGTATCGGCTTGAATGATGAGTATGAGGAATACGCCATCCATGATTATGAGCTGCCCTTTGCGATTGACGAATATACCCCCATTGAGGAAGTCAACCGCCTGTGTGAGATGGTGGAGGACTTACCGGAATATATTCAGGAGGAACTATCAGAGCTGCAATCCTACTTTGGCAGTATCGAAGAACTCTGTGAGCATGAAGACGATATTATCTGCCATTCCGGCTGTGACGATATGGCGGATGTGGCTCGCTACTATCTGGAAGAAAGCGGACAGCTCGGAGAACTTCCGGCACACTTACAAAACTATATCGACTATGCCGCCTATGGACGTGACATGGAATTGGAGGGAACCTTTGTTGTCACGAACCACGGCGTATATGAAATCTTACGGTAGACCCGTCTGTATCTCCTTTGGGAAATGCAGGCGGATTTTTTATTCAGGGGCGGCTTTGGCTGCCCCCATCTTTTAGAAAGGACGGACAACATGAAAAAAATACGAAGCTATACCAGTATCTGGTCGGTGGAAAAGGTACTCTATTCCATCAATGATTTTAAGCTGCCATTCCCCATCACGTTCACACAGATGGCGTGGTTCGTGGTATCGGTGTTTGCAGTTATGCTCTTGGGGAACCTCCCTCCCCTTTCGTTCATTGACGGGGCATTTTTAAAATACTTCGGCGTACCCTTTGCCCTCACTTGGTTCATGTGCCAGAAGACCTTTGACGGGAAGAAGCCTTACGGCTTCCTGAAATCCGTACTGGCATATCTGGTACGCCCGAAACTGACCTATGCAGGAAAGCCCGTGAAGCTGGAAAAGGAATATCCGGCACAGCCCATCACGGCAGTAAGGAGTGATATTTATGGCATATCCGATTAAATATATCGAAAATAACCTTGTGTTCAACCATGACGGGGAGTGCTTCGCTTACTATGAGCTGCTTCCCTACAACTATTCCTTTTTAAGCCCTGAACAGAAATATCAGGTACACGATTCGTTCCGGCAGCTTATCGCCCAGAACAGGGACGGAAAGATTCATGCCCTGCAAATCAGCACCGAATCCAGCATACGGGCGGCACAGGAACGCTCCAAACAGGAAGTGACGGGCAAGTTAAAGGACGTTGCCTGTGCAAAGATTGACGCACAGACCGAAGCCCTGATTTCCATGATAGGGGAAAATCAGGTAGACTATCGCTTTTTTATCGGCTTCAAGCTGCTTGTCAATGAGCAGGAAGTCACCATGAAGCAATTTCGCAGGGAAGCAAAGACCGCCGTTTCCAATTTCCTCCATGAAGTCAACCACAAACTCATGGGGGATTTTGTTTCCATGAGCAATGAAGAAATCTGGCGGTTTCAGAAGATGGAAAAGCTGCTGGAAAGTAAAATCTCACGCCGCTTCAAAGTCCGGCGGCTTAACAAGGACGATTTTGGCTATCTGATTGAGCATTTATACGGGCAGACCGGAACCGCCTACGAAGATTATGAGTATTATCTTCCGAAGAAACGGTTTCAGGAGGAAACGCTGGTGAAATACTATGACCTCATCAAACCCACCCGTTGTCTGATAGAGGAAAACCAGCGGTATCTGAAAATCGAACAGGAAGACGGGACAGTTTATGCCGCCTACTTTACCATCAACAGCATTGTAGGGGAACTGGACTTCCCATCCTCGGAAATCTTTTACTATCAGCAGCAGCAATTCACTTTTCCCATTGATACCTCTATGAATGTGGAGATTGTGACAAACCGGAAAGCCCTCTCCACGGTGCGGAACAAGAAAAAAGAGCTGAAAGATTTGGACAATCACGCATGGCAGAATGACAGTGAAACCAGTACAAACGTGGTGGACGCTTTAGACAGCGTAAATGAGCTGGAATCCACCTTAGACCAGAGCAAGGAATCCATGTATAAGCTGTCCTATGTGGTGCGTGTGACAGCTCCCGACTTGGAAGAACTGAAACGCCGCTGCAATGAGGTGAAAGATTTTTATGACGATTTGAACGTGAGGCTGGTTCGCCCCTTTGGGGATATGCTGGGGCTGCATGGGGAATTTCTCCCTGCCAGCAAACGGTATCTGAACGATTACATCCAGTATGTCACCAGTGACTTCCTCGCTGGTCTTGGTTTCGGAGCAACCCAGATGTTGGGGGAACCAGAGGGTATTTATATCGGGTACAGCCTTGATACAGGAAGAAATGTGTACTTAAAACCTGCCCTTGCCAGTCAAGGGGTAAAAGGCTCTGTTACCAACGCCCTTGCTGCCGCTTTTGTCGGCTCCCTCGGCGGTGGAAAATCATTCAGCAACAACATGATTGTCTATTATTCCGTACTATTTGGGGCACAGGCTCTCATTGTTGACCCGAAAGCGGAACGGGGACGCTGGAAAGAAACCCTGCCGGAAATCGCCCATGAAATCAATATCGTAAACCTGACCTCAGAGGAACAGAACAGGGGCTTACTTGACCCCTATGTGATTATGGAGAACCCAAAGGATTCCGAATCACTGGCAATCGACATCCTGACCTTTTTAACCGGCATTTCCAGCCGTGACGGGGAAAAGTTCCCTGTTCTTCGGAAAGCCATCCGTGCAGTGACAAACAGTGAGGAACGGGGACTTTTCAAAGTGATTGAGGAACTTCGGGCGGAGGGAACCACCATCAGCACCAGCATAGCCGACCATATCGAATCCTTTACGGACTATGACTTTGCACACCTGCTCTTTTCGGATGGGGATGTCACACAGTCCATCAGCCTTGAAAAGCAGCTCAATATCATTCAGGTGGCGGATTTGGTTCTGCCGGATAAGGAAACCTCGTTTGAAGAATACACCACAATGGAGCTGCTTTCCGTGGCAATGCTCATTGTAATCAGCACCTTTGCCCTCGACTTCATCCACACCGACCGCAGCGTGTTTAAGATTGTGGATTTGGATGAAGCATGGAGCTTCCTACAGGTGGCACAGGGCAAGACCCTTTCCATGAAGCTGGTTCGTGCCGGACGTGCCATGAACGCAGGCGTTTACTTTGTGACCCAGAACACGGACGATTTGCTGGATGAAAAGCTGAAAAACAATCTGGGCTTGAAGTTTGCATTCCGCTCCACGGACATCAACGAAATCAAGAAGACCCTCGCCTTTTTCGGGGTGGATTCCGAAGATGAAAACAACCAGAAGCGGCTCCGTGACTTGGAAAACGGACAGTGCCTTATCAGTGATTTGTACGGGCGTGTGGGGGTGATACAGTTCCATCCTATCTTTGAAGACCTGTTCCATGCCTTTGACACCAGACCGCCTGTTAGAAAAGAGGTGGAGGAATGAAGATAAGAAAGCCCATCCAGCAGGGGACAGCTCTTGTCCCTTGCCGGACAAAGGGAGAAAACTCTTTTAAAAAAATCGGGAGTATAGCAGGAAAAGTGCTTCTGGCACTCCTGCTCATCCTCCTGCTGCTGGCAGTCTTCGGCACAGCCGCCCACGCTGCCGGACTGGTGGATGATACGGTGGACGCTGCCAACGAATACAGCAAATATCCTCTGGACAACTACCAGCTTGATTTTTATGTGGACAGCGGATGGGACTGGCTCCCGTGGAACTGGCTGGACGGTATCGGAAAACAGGTGATGTACGGGCTGTATGCCATCACAAATTTTATCTGGACAATCAGCCTGTACCTTTCCAACGCCACGGGGTATCTGATTCAAGAAGCCTACTCGCTGGACTTTATTTCCTCTACGGCGGATTCCATTGGAAAAAATATGCAGACCTTGGCAGGCGTTACCACAGGCGGCTTGTCCTCGGAGGGATTTTATATCGGGTTCCTGCTGATTCTCATTCTGGTGGTGGGGATTTACGTTGCCTACACAGGGCTTATCAAACGGGAAACCACAAAAGCCATCCATGCCGTTGTCAATTTCGTGGTGGTGTTCGTGCTGTCCGCTGCCTTTATCGCCTATGCTCCTGATTATATCGGGAAAATCAATGAATTTTCCGCAGACATCAGCAATGCCAGCCTGACCCTTGGTACAAAGATTGTGCTGCCGAACTCGGGAAGTCAGGGAAAAGACAGTGTGGATTTGATACGGGACAGCCTGTTTTCCATTCAGGTCAAGCAGCCGTGGCTCCTGCTGCAATACGGCAACTCGGATGTGGAAAGCCTTGGGGCTGACCGTGTGGAACGCCTGCTCTCAACCAGTCCAGACGAAAACAACGGGCAGGACAGGGAAGAAATCGTAGTGGAGGAAATCGAAGACAGGGAAAACACCAACCTTACCATCACAAAGACCATCAACCGCTTGGGAACCGTCTTCTTCCTGTTCATGTTCAATATCGGTATCTCCGTTTTTGTATTCCTGCTCACGGGGATAATGATTTTCTCACAGGTACTTTTTATTATCTACGCCATGTTCCTGCCTGTGAGCTTCCTCCTTAGCATGGTTCCCTCTTTTGAGGGGATGTCAAAACGTGCCATTACAAAGCTGTTCAATACCATCCTTACCAGAGCCGGAATCACCCTGATTATCACGGTAGCGTTCAGCATTTCCACCATGCTCTACAACCTGTCTGGGGAATACCCGTTCTTCCTGACGGCGTTCTTGCAGATAGTGACCTTTGCCGGAATTTATTTCAAGCTGGGGGATTTGATGGGGATGTTCTCCTTACAGAGTGGGGATTCCCAAAGCATGGGGAGCCGTATCATGCGAAGACCCCGTATGCTCATGCACGCCCATATGCACCGTTTACAGCATAAGTTAGGACGTTCTGTGGCGGCTCTTGGGGGTGGTACGGCTGCCTACCATGCAGGAAAACAGGCTGGCTCAGACCAGAGAACTGCTTCCAGCTCCGGCTCTTCCAAACGGACGCAGGCAGACCACAGCAGACCAGACGGACAGGCAGCACCGGAAAAGGAATCCGCATGGAAACGGGCTGGCTCTGCGGTAGGTGCGGTGGCAGATACCAAAGATAAGATAGCCGATACTGCCGGACAGTTTCGGGAGCAGGCAAAGGATTTGCCTGTCAATGCAAAGTACGCCCTTTATCACGGGAAAACACAGGTATCAGAGGGAGTACGGGATTTTACTTCCAGCGTGACCCAGACCCGAACTGCCAGAGCCGAACAGCGGAACGCACAGGCAGAAAGCCGCAGACAGACCATTGCAGAACGCAGGGCGGAACTGGAACAGGAAAAACAGCCGCAAAAGACAGCTTCCGAAGCCCCCAAAGGGGCGGCTCCCGTCCATGAATGCCCTGTTACTGCAAAGCAGCCGGAAGATTTCCGAAACCATGCAGATACCATTCATGCAGGAAAACCAGCCATGCAGCCTGTTTCCCCATCCATCAGGGAACGGGGACAGGTTCCTTATGGGGGAACTGTGGCAGAACGGGCTTCGGTTCCGGTGGTAAAAGCGGCTTCCATCCACCATGAACAGACACCGCCTGTAAGGACAGAACGCCAGATAGCCCCTCCGGCTCCCCCAGACAAACCAGAGGAAAGACAAAAGACAACTACTACACCTGCTGCTCCCCGTCCGGCAAGACCTGTCCAGAATGATACGGCTCCTGTGATACCGGAAAGAAAACGGGCTGCCCCTGTGGTAAAAGAATCGAACTTTACCATCCGGCGTACCACCGCCAGAAAGGAGTGGACAAAAACGGAAAAAACGGCTTCCAAACAGAAGAAAGGGGAGAAACCATGAAGTTAAGACACCTTTTCTTCGCCTGTTCCGGCGTGTTCGTGATGATGTTCTCCCTGCTCCTTTTGGTGGTAATTGTCTTCTCGGATGAGGAAGACGGCGGAAGCGGCGGAAACCTTATCTATGGGGGCGTGAGCGTATCACAGGAAGTCCTCGCCCATAAGCCTATGCTGGAAAAGTATGCAAGGGAATATCGCATAGAGGAATACTTAAATGTGCTGCTCGCCATCATTCAGGTGGAATCCGGCGGCACGCTGGAAGACGTTATGCAGTCCTCGGAATCTCTGGGGCTTCCCCCGAACTCCCTTAGCACAGAGGAATCCATCAAACAGGGCTGCAAATATTTCTCGGAACTGCTCGCAGCGGCAGAAACAAAGGGCTGTGACTTAAACAGTGTGATTCAGTCCTACAACTACGGCGGCGGTTTCCTAGACTATGTGGCAGGACGTGGGAAAAAGTACACCTTTAAACTGGCAGAGAGCTTCGCAAGGGACAAATCCGGCGGAAAAAAAGTCACCTACACCAACCCTGTTGCGGTAGAGAAAAACGGGGGCTGGCGGTATTCCTATGGAAATATGTTCTATGTCCTCTTGGTATCGCAATACCTGACCGTGGCACAGTTTGATGATGAAACGGTACAGGCTATCATGGAGGAAGCCTTAAAGTATGAGGGCTGGACGTATGTGTACGGGGGCGATTCTCCCTCCACTTCCTTTGACTGTTCAGGACTGGTGCAGTGGTGCTATGGCAAGGCAGGAATCGCCCTGCCACGGACAGCACAGGAACAGTATAATGTGACGCAGCACATCCCCCTGTCCGAAGCAAAAGCAGGGGATTTGGTCTTTTTCCATTCTACCTACAACGCTGGAACCTACATCACCCATGTGGGGCTATATGTGGGAAATAACCGGATGTACCATGCCGGAAATCCCATTGGTTACGCAGACCTGACAGGCTCCTATTGGCAACAGCACCTTGCCGGAGCCGGACGAATCAAAAAATAAGAAAGGATGACTTGATATGATTCAGATTAGAAAAGAGGAAAACCAGAAAAAGCAGAAAGAAAAGAAGTTGAAAGTTTACAAAGTCAATACTCATAAAAAAACCGTGATTGCCCTGTGGGTGCTGCTGGCAGTGAGTTTCCTGTTTGCCGTCTATAAGAATTTCACGGCGATAGACATTCATACTGTCCATGAAACCAAAGTGATTGAGGAAACCATCCTCGACACCCACAAGATAGAGAATTTTGTGGAGAATTTCGCAGAAGTCTACTATTCATGGGAACAGTCCGCCGCTTCCATTGATAACCGGACAAATGCTTTAAAAGGCTATCTCACCGGAGAGCTGCAAGCCCTGAATGTAGATACTGTCCGAAAGGACATCCCCGTATCGTCTGCCCTGACTGATTTCCAGATATGGGAAATTACAAAAGAAAAGGAGCAGCATTATCAAGTGACCTATACAGTGGAACAGCGTATCACAGAGGGAGAATCCAGTAAAACCGTCCGTTCCGCCTATCAGGTGACGGTCTATGTGGACGGCTCTGGAAACCTGACGATTATCCAGAACCCAACCATCACCAGCGTTCCTGTAAAATCCGGCTACACCCCAAAAGCGGTACAAAGTGACGGTACGGTGGATTCCATCACCACGGAGGAAATCAACGAATTTCTCACTACCTTTTTCAAGCTGTACCCTACGGCAACCGCAAAGGAGCTGACTTATTATGTAAATGAGGGTGTGCTGAAACCTGTGGGAAAAGAATACATTTTCTCGGAACTGGTGAATCCGGTCTACAACCGAAACGGAAATCAGGTGACCGCTTCCCTAGCAGTAAAATATCTGGATAGCCAGACCATGACAACACAGGTATCGCAGTTTGACCTTGTGCTGGAAAAGAACGGGGAAAACTGGAAGATTGTGAAATAGTTATAGAAAAACGTGCATTTCTCATTTGAGATTTGCACGTTTCTCTTATAAAGTATTTCTTTTTAAAATTTATCATTAGTCTTTATATTTTTGATTAGCTCCCAATAGTAGTGTGTCAATTGCTTCGGATAATTCTTTTCTTACTTTATCAGGATTAGAAAAAGCATATCTTAATTGTAAAGTTGTATAACCATGAAGCATACCTGTTACCATGCTCAAAATTTCAGTGGTCTTATCTGGATTAAAGCCACATGAGCAAATAAGTGTTTTAAGTAAAGATAGATAATCATTAAAAATGATTGCTGTTTCCTCTGTTCCATTCCAACTAGCCCATTGAATTATTTCATAAACACCGGGATGTTCAATCATATAATTAAGATATTCAACTGCCACTAATTTTAACGCTGAATCCCCTGTCTTACCGATTGCTGCACGAATCATTTTTTCATTCATAGTACGCATACCACTATGTGCTATCTCCCTAAGAAGTTCATCCAAACTTCCTATATGATTATATAAGGAGGGGGTACGAATCCCTAAATTTTCAGCAATAGCTTTCAAAGAAACATTATGAAGTCCATTTCTATCAGCCATATCAGAAGCAGTTTTTATAACTTCGGCTTTTGTAACTCGCATATTCATTTTCCTCTTTCTACACATCATTTACTTCATTTTAATTAATCAAATTAATGAAGTCAATAATTTGGTTAGAAAAAATGAACTCTTGTATTGACAAACAGTCTTATAATATTTAAAATTACTAATGTGGTTAGTTTTTATACTATTTAAATTAGTTTGCGAAAGGAAATACAAATATGTGTACAAGATTTGTGTATAATGGAAAAGAAACCATTGTTGGGTTCAATTTTGATATTGACCTTTCTGAATGGGAACATACTGTAATTACCGAAAAAGACCGTTTTTTTATAGGGATAAAAATGTCCGATAATAAGTACCACTCTTTTCACGGAATCAATAGAAATGGGAATGTTGGCACATTGTTGTATGTACATGGAAATGACAATGCACAATTTTGCGGTAATGAATCATGCTATACAATAGCTGATTTGACAGAAAACTTTATAAAAGGCAATCTCTCTTTTGACGATTCATTGGAGATAGTGAAAAAAAAGAAAATTACTTATGCACCTGACACTACTATGCAGGCTATGTTTTCGGATAGAAATGGGCGTGTTCTCATTATTGAACCGGGGATTGGGTATCGCTTGGAAAAAGAAAAATATTCCTTAATAACAAATTACTCCATTCTAAAACCAGAATTGACTAATCCATATGTTTTATCTGGGGATAACAGATATGAAAAGGCAAAGGATTTACTGCAAGGATATGGAGAAAACTTCTCTATTTCCAACGCCTTTGATGTACTTAGGTCAGTACGTCAGGAAGGACTTTGGGCAACCAGAGTTTCTTTTGTATATTCCGTTGCTAAAAATAAGGTATATTATGTGTTGAACAATGATTTCAAAAATATTGCAGAGTATCAATTCTAATATCACTGCAATTATAAACAAAAGTGGAGAATTTACATTTCCCCCACTTCCTTAGATTTGACAATACCATCTGCCTATTGCAATTTTTATTTACTTTTCCATCAATATTTCAAACAACAATTTCTACTTCGACAATCAAGTTAATTTATGTTGTTTAACCTCTATTTCCTTTGTCTACTAAGACATTTAATTATTTACCATACATCTGTGATAATTTTTAATTTGCCTATTGACTTTAACGTTACGTCATAGTATATGATAAAACCAAAAGGAGGAACTAGAATTATGAAAATAT
>UMGJ01059966.1_pt1 | contig 10276 bp, 10 predicted proteins | sample 1965221 | NCBI WGS metagenome assembly UMGJ01 (sample SAMEA4836067, study PRJEB28245) | human gut metagenome | biome: gut microbiome; material: fecal sample | place: Denmark | collected 2008
GGATAAAACATAAAAACCTTTCCGCTGGCAGAAGCAGCAGAAAGGTAAAAAAAGAGCCGCATGATTGATGGTCACAATTCCCGTGCCGATAAAACAGAAATACAGGGGTACTTCTGTCTCATGCGGCTCTTGGGATGACTACACCAATCAGGCGGCTCCACAGCTCAGCTATGATTTATTTAATTTTTGATTCTTTTATTTGGGCAGGTGATGACGAAGCCTTCTCATACTGAGAACATTGAAAACGGTTATTCTTCCGCATTTCTTACATTTGGCTTCCACATGACCTCTTGTATCCTCATACACGGTGATTGCGTTATGAAAGCAATATGGGCATTTTATGGTTCTTTCTTTTTGAGATGCGATTGCCATTCGTGCCCGGACGATTTTTTGCTGCATCTCCTGTGATGGTTCCTGGATTCGGATATTCTTTTTCATGCCCACACCTCCCAAGGCTCCTTGTATTCCGAGTAGGGCAGGTCTACTAAATATCCTAAGTGGCGCAGGCGGATTAAAAGGGCGGCTTTGGATACCCCGAATGTTTCGCACATCATGTTTACAATTATCTTGTCTATTTGCAGAAGCCACCCCTCAAAATTCTGAATTGGCTTCATCGAGGCAAAACGCCACATGGCAAGCTCTACTTCCTCTTGCGGCATCAGAATAGCTGCACCGAGAACATTTGCTTGCCACTCATTCCAATCCTCGTTTGACTTCAAATCCCTCAACGAATATGTACGGCGTTCCGCATAGAGCTTTCTGCAAGCGGCTTTCGTATCCTCGGATTCAAGATGAAACAAGAGCTGGTGCGCACATTCGTGAGCTAATGTAAATCTGCGTTTACCACACAGCTTTCTCACATTACCCGGTGCTATAAAACTGCTGTCCAGAAGAACTTGATTCCTTTTCAATGGAATTGTTCGAGATACGCCGTTTTCCTCTATGGCGTACTCGGTATCCTCATACGCAGTCAGTCCGCACAGGCTTCCATCCGCAGATAACTTTTCAAAAGAGATTTTCAAGCGGAGATATTCGCTGGCAAACTGGTCAATCGGGGTTCCCTGCGGCATTGACCTTGCTTCGCTCGCTTTTTCGCCAAAGAAAAACAGATTAAAGTCTTTGATAACCGCTGCGGCAATTTCTTCGATTTTTGCGTGGGATAAAATCATCGGCAAGCCTCCTTTGCTTCTACAAACCATTTATCACCTTCATGAAACAAATAGGACTCCTTTCCTCTAATCATGACGGTATAACGAATGCCACCACCGCCGACCTTCTTTGAAGCAGCACGGCATTTATACAACACCTGGTCAATCTGAAATATCAGACCGCCCTCCCATCGAATAAACCGAGGATGAAGGCTTCCTTCCTCGTCGATGTCAACATTGACCGACACATAAGCCTTTCGGCAACTAACACTAAGCATAATTGACCTCCGTTCACAAAAAAGTTAAACTTTTACACGAACAATCTTTCGTGTAAATATTGACACACGCAATTTCGCGTGGTATGATAATAGTACGAACAGTATTTCGTGTTCGTGAGTATATTTTAGCACGAACATACTTTCGTGTCAATAAGCGAGAACGAAAAAGTGTTCGTGTTCATAAAAAATTTAAGAAAGAGGTGCCTTATGCTTTTCAAAGAACGACTGAAAGAAAAAAGACATGAAGCAAATCTAACGCAGGCGGAACTCGCAAAGAAAGCCGGTGTATCTACCCGCACTATCCAAAATTACGAGCTTGGTACTCGTAAGCCATATCAAATTGAAGTTGTTCAAAAAATTGCCGATGCACTTTCCACAACAACAGAGTACCTTTTGGGGAGCAGCGGTATCATGGTTGCCGAAGCACACGAAAAAGGCGGTGCGAAAGCAGCCAGAGACATTGACGAGCTTGTAAGCGAAGTAACCGGTATGTTCGCCGGTGGTTCTCTTAGCGAGGAAGCTCTGGAGGGTGCAATGAAAGCACTCAATGATGCGTACTGGATTGCCAAAGAAAAGAACAAAAAATATACGCCCAAAAAGCATCGAAAAGAAGCAGATTCAAAGTAAGTCCGTTTTAATGGTCGTTATATTTGATATACTGTTCCACGATTGGAGGTGGAATTATGACCGCTGAATATCTTTCCAAAGTCGGCAGCGCACTTGTAAGACGCTGCGGCACACGAGACCCTTTTAAGATTGCCAAAGAGCTTGGTATTGAGGTCTTGTTTTGCGAGGACTTCGGACCACTAAAAGGAATGTACAGGGTGGTTAAACGAAACCGTTTTATCTTCATCAATCAAGATATGAGTGAGCAGATGCAGAGAATTGTCTGTGCCCACGAACTGGGACATGACCAACTGCACCGTTCTCTGGCAAAAAACAATGCCATCCAAGAATTTATGCTTTACGATATGAGGTCAACACCTGAATACGAGGCAAATATTGTCGCATCCGAAATCCTGCTCGATACAGACGAGATACTGGAGTACATATATCACTATGATTACACGTCCGAGCAGATTGCAAGGGTCATGGAAACCGATATTAACCTGGTTGCTTTGAAAATTGCCCATCTTGCAGAGACAGGCTATAACCTTCGCAGAATTGAGCATCGAAGCGATTTTTTAAGATAAAGAGAATTTGTGGTGATGATGATTGCGTCCACCGAATAACGGAAAGCATTAAAGCACACATCGGTATATCCGACGTGTGCTTTTTTCATATAAATCTCAAAGTTAAATCGCACTCACCGAATAATAATTTACAGCAATCTTTCGCATGAAATTGCGAAAACATATTGATTTTCTTGATGTTTTGTGGTATAATAGAAGTTAAGATGTCGAATTGCGTGGTCTTGTTCGACGTTTATGAAACAAACTGACTCTTATTGGATAAAGGAAAAAGGAGAATAGGTATGGCTTTATCTTATAACCGTATGTGGAAACTGCTTATAGATAAAAAAATGAGTAAAGCAGATTTGAGAAAGGCTGCGGATATTGCTCCGAATACAATGACAAAACTCAGGCGAGATGAAGCGGTAAATTTGGCTATCCTTGGACGCATCTGTGATGTGCTGGATTGTGATTTCGGAGATATTATGGAATATAAAAAAGAGCCTGCCGAAGAAAAGCTGGCTGCTTCCGAATAAATTGTAACTATGAACGATAGGAGGTAATCGCTGTGGCTACCCATGATAAATTTAACGAAGCGACACGAGTTCAAATGCCTGCCTTGGTTCACTTGGACCGTTTGGGATATAACTATTTTGGTAAGATATCTGAGGACATGGCGAATACTGTCTATGACCCGGAAACAAACATTTTGATTGATGTGTTCAAAAAACAATTTGCAATACTTAACCCAGACTACTCCGGCGATGCCGAGCAAGTTTTAAGAACCATTCGCCAAGAACTCGATAATGATGATTTGGGACGTAGCTTCTATAAACGTTTGACAACCGTATCTCCGGTTAGACTTGTTGACTTCGATAATCCGAAGAACAACGTCTATCATTGTACGGCAGAATTTACTTGCAAGCGTGACCAGGATGAATTCAGACCAGACATCACTCTTTTTGTGAACGGTCTGCCCCTTGTTTTTATTGAGGTCAAAAAACCTAATAATCACGGCGGTATGGTTGCGGAAAGCACTCGTATGAATAAACAGCGTTTCCCGAATAAGAAGTTCCGAAGATTTATCAATATTACGCAGCTTATGATTTTCTCCAACAATATGGAGTATGACGCAATGGGTGGCATTGTGCCGATTCAAGGTGCGTTCTATTGTACTGCAGCTCGTGACAAGGCTCCATTCAACTGTTTTCGTGAAGAAAATCCCACTGGAGCTAAAATCGCTCCCTTCATCAACGATTATCCGTACAAGGATATTGATGCTACGGTAGAAAAGAAAATTCTCACGGACTTTAACTGTCAAGTTATACATACTGCACCGGAGTATCAGACAAATCTGAACATCAACACGCCCACTAACAGAATCATCACTTCGATGTGTTCCCCCGAACGGCTGCTGTTCTTAATCAAATACGGCATTGCGTATGTGAAGTCAGAGCGTGAAGTGGACGGTAAAATCGAATCTACCGACCAAAAACACATTATGCGTTATCAACAGATGTTCGCTGCATTGGCTATTCGCCAAAAGTTAAGTGAGGGTGTGACTTCCGGTGTCGTCTGGCACACACAAGGAAGTGGAAAAACCGCATTATCCTATCACCTTGTCCGTGTGCTTTCGGACTATTTTGCAAAGAACAATAAGGTGGCAAAGTTCTACTTTATCGTTGACCGTCTTGACCTGCTTGAACAAGCTTCGCAGGAGTTTGAAGCCCGTGGTTTGGTCGTAAAGACAGCAAATTCCCGACAGGAACTTATGGAGCAGTTCAGAAACAACCAAGCTCTTGAAGGCTCAAGCGGAAATCAAGAAATCACAGTTGTAAATATACAGCGTTTTGCAGAGGACAAGCATAAGGTTGATTTGCCTGCCTACGCTACCAATTTGCAGAGGATTTTCATTATGGATGAAGCCCACCGAGGATACAATCCTACTGGTTCTTTCCTTGCAAACCTTTTTGATGCCGACCAAAACGCAATCAAAATTGCATTGACAGGTACACCTCTGTTGAAAGCAGAAAGAGCCTCATGGAAAGTGTTCGGTAACTACTTCCACACTTACTATTACGATAAATCCATACAAGATGGATATACGCTCAAAATCATCAGAGAAGATATTGAAACATCTTACCGTGAAAAACTGTCTGAGATTTACGAAAAACTCGAAACGCTCGTCCAGAAAAAGGACATCAAGAAGAACGAAATCATTGAGCACGACCGGTATGTAAAGGAGCTGCTTCGTTACATCATAACTGACCTTAAACAGTTCCGGCAGCTCCACGGCGACGACACTCTCGGAGGTATGGTTATCTGCGAAACAAGTGAGCAGGCTCGCAAGCTGTACGCATATTTCGACGAAATACAAAACGAGCTAAACGCAGATGCCTCTTTGAAAAGCCATTTTAGGGCAGGACTAATTCTGCACGACAGCGACGACAAAGAAACCCGTAAGCAGATTATTAAAGATTTCAAGAAGAATATGACCATTGATATTCTTATTGTTTTCAATATGTTGCTCACCGGCTTTGATGCTCCTCGCCTCAAACGCCTGTATTTCGGTCGTAAGTTGAAAGACCACAATCTGCTGCAAGCAATCACCCGTGTTAATCGCCCTTATAAAGATAATCGCTATGGCTATGTGATTGACTTTGCAGATATAAAACAGAACTTCCAAGATACCAACGAAGAATACCTGCGAGAACTCAATCGTTTCAACGACCCTAATGAAGTGGGCGAAGGAAATGAGACTGATACGTTCCAACAGGTAATTGAAGACCCTGCCGCATTGATTGCCCAGATGAGAGAGGTCCGACAGACTTTGTTTGAGTACAGTACGGACAATGCTGAAGAATTCAGTTCCGAGATCTCCACCATTGAAGATAAAACCGAACTGCTCAAACTGAAGAAGGCTCTTATTTCGGCTCGTGATTGTTGCAATATGGTTCGCACTTTTGGTGACGAGGAACTTAAAGCTGCATTTGCTGCCTTAGAACTTCCTAAACTTACCCAAATGATTTCCGAGGTTCAGCATCATATTGATGCTATCAATCAGAAGGAAGCGTTCAGTAGCGATGACACGACAAAGCAATTAGTAAACGAAGCTATGCAGGACATCACTTTCAACTTCAGCAAGATTGGCGAAGAAGAAATGAAGCTAATTTCCGGTGGCGTTGAGCTTCAGGAAAAATGGCAACGGACTATTCGCAGTTTTACGCAGAACATTGACCAAGATGACCCCGAATTTATTACTCTACGAGAAGCGTTTATGCAACGCTTCAAAGAGCACGGATTTGTTGTCAATACAATTCACGAATTTGAAGAACACTCCAAGGCTCTTGACGAAGTTTTGAAAAAGCTGGCTGAACTTCAGAAACGCAACAACGCCCTTTTGAAGAAGTACAAAGGTGACGAGAAATTCGCAAGAGTTCATAAACGAATCCGTGAGGAAAATGCGAAGCGACAAGGCACCGGAAAGACCCCGATTGTTTCGCTGTATGATGAATCAATCATGGATGTTCTTCTTGCCATTAAGACGGATATTGACCAAAAGGTTTATGACCGAAACGACATCTTGAAAAAGGATGCCTACTTTGAGAAAACAGTTATGACGCAGATAAAAGAAGGTATGGACAGACTCCACCTTGCGAGCGACCGTGAGGACCGCTTGTTTATTCAGAGCCGTATCACACGCCAGTATCTCAACCAGTACAACGCTACCTACCCTGCGGCATAAAAGGAGAAAACATATATGGTTATAGCAAACACTAAGACAATAAAGGAAAAGACCATCGAACTGATTGATGCTCTTAAATCCACTTGCCAGACCTATGGTATGGGCAATGACGGAAACGAGTACAAAATCATCACCCAGGTATTCCTCTATAAATTCATAAACGACAAGTTCGGTTATGAAGTTAAGCGAATCAATTCCAAGCTCGCTAATGCACCTAAGTGGGAAATTGCCTACGCTGAAATGACCGAAGATGAACGCCTTGACATTTTAGATGAATTGTCCGCTGATGTTCCGCAGCTCTACCCGGAACACTTGATTGCCAACCTCTGGAATCAACAGGCGAAGGGCGATTTTGACCTCATCTTTGATAGCACGATGACGGATATTGCCGACAAAAATATGGCTATCTTTGCAACGCAGACTACGCAGAATACCAAAATCCCTCTTTTTGAGAAACTGACACAGTATGTCACCGACGAGGCACAACGTGCTCCTTTTGCTCGTGCATTGGTTGATAAGCTCGTAAACTTCTCTTTTGAGGAAGCATTTACCCAGCACTACGATTTCTTTGCCGCTATCTTTGAATATCTCATCAAAGACTATAACACCGCAGGCGGCGGCAAATATGCGGAATATTATACTCCGCACTCCATCGCAACTATTATGGCTCGTCTGCTTGTTGGGGAGAACGCCGACTTGCATAACATCGAGTGCTACGACCCCTCTGCAGGTACAGGTACGCTCCTTATGGCACTCAGCCATCAGATTGGCGAGGACCGTTGCACCATCTTTGCACAGGATATTTCTCAGCGAAGCAATAAGATGTTAAAGCTGAATTTGATTTTGAACGGCTTGGTATCCTCTCTCGACCACGCTATTCAGGGCGACACCTTGGTAGCCCCTTACCACAAGAGTGATGATGGGCAGTCGTTGAGAACCTTTGATTTCGTTGTTTCTAATCCGCCTTTCAAAATGGACTTTTCTGATACAAGAGATAAAATCGCCGCTATGCCTGCTCGTTTTTGGGCTGGCGTTCCGAACGTCCCTGCAAAGAAAAAGGAAAGCATGGCAATTTACACTTGTTTCATTCAGCACGTTATTAACTCCTTGAAGAAGAACGGCAAGGGTGCAATCGTTATCCCGACTGGCTTCATCACTTCAAAGAGTGGCGTTGAGAATAAAATCCTCAAGCACATCATTGACGAAAAGATTGTTTACGGTTGCGTAAGTATGCCGTCTAACGTGTTTGCGACAACCGGCACGAACGTCTCTGTCCTGTTCTTTGACAACTCCAGAAAGACCGAAAAGGTTGTTCTGATTGATGCCTCCAAGATGGGCGAGGAATACAAAGACGGAAACAATCAAAAACGTCGCCTGCGTGACTTTGAGATTGAGCAGATTGTCTCTACTTTCCAGAACAAGGAGACAGTCGAAGATTTCTCTGTTGCCGTTACATACGATGAAATCAAAGAGAAGAAATACTCTCTTGCTGCAGGTCAGTATTTCGATGTGAAAATCGACTATGTTGAACTGACCCAGGAAGAATTTGATGCGAAGATGGCTGAATACACAGCGAACCTTAAGACTTTCTTTGATGAAGGCAATGCACTCCAGAAAGAAATTATGGCGCAGTTGAAGAAGGTGAAGTATGAGAAAATGTAAATTAGGCGATTTATTTGAAATCAAACAGGGTTTTGCTTTTAAGAGCGAAAAATATCTTTCATCTGGGGAATTTGTTCTTTGTACGCTTGGAAACATTAGTGCAGACAACAATTTCAAATACGATTTGAGTAAGGCTAACTATTATCCCGATGAATTTTCCCATTCTTTCATATTGGATGAAGGTGATTTGATTATTCCTCTCACAGAACAAGCCGTCGGCTTGTTTGGAAATACCGCATTTGTTCCACACACAGAAGGTTTCAAATTCGTACTCAACCAGCGTGTAGGGAAAGTTATTCCCCAAAAAGATAAGGCAGATAAACATTATTTGCACTATTTGCTCTCTACTGAACTTGTACGAAACCAAATTGAAGCTACAGCAACCGGGACGAGCCAACGAAATACGTCTCCAGAAAAAATATATGATGTAACGGTTTGGGTTCCGAATATTGAGCAACAGCGAAAAATTGGTAAGACTTTATTTGATATGGAAAGAAAGGAAAACTGCAATAATCGGATAAATGATAATTTAGCGGCTTAATTGTTGACGGTGGCTTGCCCATTCATCAGCATCGGCAATAACCAATCTCGCAAAGCCGTGAGCTTTCGGTTTTCACAGATGTTCTTGCTGATTTGAGCATACATACCTCGTGTGGCTTCGTGATATTTCGTAAGGATATTGTCTGTAGGAACTGCAAAGCGAATAGCGTCCATATCTTCATTATTGACAGCTTCTTGCGTAGCTCCGTGAGCAAGAATATCTTTAATGGTTTCAAAGTAGCTGCTTTCAATGAAGGAAGCAATGAACTCAAAGGACAGCTCGGTGCATTGAATACCACAAAAACCAGTTGACAAAATCGTACTGTCAATCAATGGTTGCATTTCTGCGTTGAGATACAGATGCTTCACGCTGTTTTTCATCTTGGCAAACCAAACGCTATTCACGGTAGGTTGCATATTAGCTCGGCTTTCTCTTGTGGCGTATTCAACAATGCTACCGGTAGATATGCTTGTTCCGTTTACTTCGGCTGTTGCGAGATATTCCTTCCGATCAAAAAAGTCTACGCCAGGCTTTATCACAGTTGAAAGAGAATTTTTCACAATGGATGCAGATGACCACCCGACAGGGATTTCACGTTTCAGCTCGTCGTTCCACACCATTTGACCGCCAGAGGAACGGTAAGGCTTGCCGTCCTCGTTCGGAAAGTCAAATTGTGTGAACCAATAATCGTAGATGGTCTTTGCCATCTGCTGTAAATTATCATTTACGCTACTACCAATAGCTCTTGTGAGTGGCAAGAGTTAATCAAAGGGACTGCCACTCCGTAGTCATTCTCTACAAATTAGTAAGGAGATATGACTATGAAAAACCAATTAGCAAATGACATCATTCAGAGAATGTTGCCGTACATCGACAACGCTCAGGCTGACAAACTTCGACAGACTTTGTTTATCGTGATGGAAAACTACGAGATAGCTGAAAGCTCCTTTCACACTCCGCACGAGCCAACGAACGAAGATTTAGTAAACGGCTTTTTGTCAGCAAAAAGAATCGAGGGCTGTTCAGAAAAGTCCTTGACGTACTATAAGAAAACGATTGATGCTATGTTGGTGGCGATAGGAAAAGGAGTGTCGCATATTACAACTGATGACCTCCGTTCCTATCTCACCGGCTATCAAGCCGAAAAAAATTCAAGCAAGGTGACGATAGACAATATCCGCAGAATACTGTCCAGCTTCTTCTCTTGGCTTGAAGATGAGGACTATATTTTGAAAAGTCCGGTTCGCAGAATCCATAAAGTGAAGTCTGCATCAACCATTAAGGAAACCTATTCTGACGAGGCTTTGGAGACGATGCGTGATAGCTGCGAAAATCTGCGAGATTTAGCATTGATTGATATTCTTGCCTCAACAGGTATGCGTGTGGGTGAGCTTGTACTGCTCAACCGTGACGATGTAAACTTTGAGGAGCGAGAATGTGTTGTATTCGGCAAAGGCAGCAAGGAACGAATTGTGTACTTTGATGCTCGTGCCAAAATACATCTGCAAAACTACTTGAATGCAAGAAACGACGACAATCCTGCTCTCTTTGTTTCGCTGAAAGCACCGTACAACCGTTTGAAAATCGGCGGTGTTGAAGTTCGTCTGAGAGAGCTTGGTAAAAAGCTGAATTTGCCTAAAGTTCATCCACATAAATTTAGGCGAACCTTGGCAACGATGGCGATAGATAAAGGGATGCCCGTGGAACAACTTCAGCGACTTCTCGGACAT
>UMGJ01023381.1_pt1 | contig 10207 bp, 10 predicted proteins | sample 1965221 | NCBI WGS metagenome assembly UMGJ01 (sample SAMEA4836067, study PRJEB28245) | human gut metagenome | biome: gut microbiome; material: fecal sample | place: Denmark | collected 2008
TCAACTTGGACAGAAGAGGACAAGGAGAATCCTCAAAGAGCTGGTCGTCAAATTGTGGTACGTCAGAACCCCGACAACCCTGCTGATTATAAAGTAGAGGTAGATTCAAGAATTGACTTTCAAGTAGGTAGGAACATAAGCCCAAGAGAATAATGACCTTATACGAAATAATTCAACAAAGAGGTATAGAGGCCATTGGAAGATTCTATTCTACCTATCGAGGTATAGTAATAACTTCTAATGACCCTGACTCTCAAAACAAGGTATGTGTACATCTCCCGAGTATACTAAGAGGTGTAGAAGTATGGGCCTATCCTAAGCATCAACAAGGAGGTCCTGGTTCTGGATTCAAATGGTTATCTCCTCGTGAAGGTTCTATAGTATATGTAGAATTTGAAAATGGAGACCCAAGACACCCCCTCTGGTCTTATCATGGCTGGGCAATCGGAGAGATGCCTCCTGACTTAGACAAACCCCATGTACTTGGGTTTATTACACCCAAAGGCAATAGGATTATACTGGATGAAAGTGAATCGGGAGTATTAACTGCAATAATCCAACAAGATATAATTGTTAAGTCTCTAGACGGTAACATAAACGTCGATGCGAATAACATTATAATGCAGGGGGGAGAAGTTGGTATTCCTGAATCCAATTCGGTAGTAGGGAGGTTAAATAAAATTGAGCAAGACCTAAATAAAATAAAGCAGACATTTACTAACTGGGTACCTAAACCTCAGGACGGTGGTGGTGCTTTGAAGACTGCTGCTGCATCTTGGGCTGGTTCTAAATTGGAAGAGACCAAGGTGGAGGATATTGAAAGTGAAACAATTAAACAACCTAACTAATGGCAAACTATAATCAACTCAACACTATTGGTAGTGGTGCCTATTTCCCGATAAAGCTTGAACAAGCCCTCGGGAGTGATGGGAAACCAGAATCAGTACAGCTGCCAGATGGAAGAGTAGTACCAAAGATAGGGTGGTATATACTCCGAGGGGATGTTGCTTTAATAAAGCAGAATCTCACAGCTATCCTAACCTATCAGATAGGCCAAAGGTTCAGGCAAGAGGACTTTGGTTCTCGAACTTGGGAATGTTTGGAAGAACCTAACACCAGTGCTCTCAATCTCATGATTAAAAATTTCGTGAAGGATGGCATAGCAGCTTGGGAACCTCGGATAACTGCATTAAAGGTATTCGCTCTGAAACCCACCAAGGAATCTATAAGACTCTTGATATATTTCAAGGTACAGAACTCTCAAAGGGTAGAAGAGTTAAACTTTCAGTATAACTTAAATAACTCTACAACAAATGTCTACTAGCAACCCTTGGCTCACCCCTTTTCAGAGGTCATATAATGACATAAAAGCCAAACTGATTCAATCTCTGAATGAAAGGGTTCCAGAGATAACGGATATGAGTGAAGGTAATATCTTCATCCTTACACTCTCAATATTTGCAGGTATTGCCGAGGTAATACATTACTACATCGACGGTATGGCAAGGGAAGCTTTCCTCCCAACTTGTCGAAGGTATTCATCTCTGTACAAACATGCTAAGCTGGTGGATTATCATATAAAATCAGCCATCCCCTCTTCAGTAGACTTAACTGTTTACATGCAAGATGGAAGTCCTTTCCCTGTAGATATACAAGTACCGCAGAACACCATTTTTAATTCAAAGGATGGTAAACAGTGGATAACTACTCGTAATGTAACTATCGAAAGAGGTACTTATACTTATAAAGTACCAGTAGCTCAAAAGGAGGCTGTGGAGGAAGTAGAACTGGGTACTTATACTTCTCATGACATTATCATAACCTTGGGAGATTTGCCCACGGATAAGAAGTATGTAGAAGGTTCTATGGTACTTACTATTGGTGGAGAAGCTTGGACCTTGGTGGATACTTTTGCTTATTCAGGTCCTGGTGATAAGGTGTACAAGGTAGAACTTGATACTACTCTCACTCCGTACCTGGTATTTGGTGATGGTCAGTTTGGTAGGAAACCAACCATAGGTTCACTCATCAAGGGGCAGTACTATCTTACGTATGGTGCAAACGGTAATATACCGGCAAACCAATTCGACAAAGTTCCAGATGTAATGACCGATGTAACTTCTGGCCTTACTCTAACCAATACTATAGCTGCTACCGGGGGCTCTGACTATGAGGATTTTGATACCCTCAAAGAGCATATACCATTAAGTATTAAGACTCTGGGAGTGGCCATCACCAAAGAAGATTATGAGGCCATAGCCATGTTAATAGATGGAGTAGATAAAGCTTACTGTAACTACATCTGTGGAAAATATGTAGAAGTATATATCACTCCAGATGGTGGTTCAGAAGCAAGCACCGAGCTTATTAACAATGTAAAGCAAAGGATGGAATCTTCTAAGGTGTTAACCACTCGAGTAAGTGTGTATTCTACACATGCAGCCAAGATTTACCTTTCGGCTGAAATTACTGGTAGGAAGTCTTTCAAATCCATAGATATAAGCAACCAGGTAAAGAAAGCATTGTTGGACGCTTATAACTATCAGAACTCTGATATCAATAAACCGGTAAGACAGTCTGACTTGTATGCTCTCATGGATAATCAGCCCATGGTTGATTTCCTTACCATAACCGAGCTGTACTTACTGCCGTACCCGATAGCCATAAATATCAACTCTCAGAATACGGAAGAGATAGTATCAGTGCCCGCACTGAATATCACCTACTTCAAGATGATATCATTTACAACCTCTACTCCGGAATCTGATTTTGAGAATTGTTACATACAGACCGTAATAGAAAACGGCAATGCCTTCTACAAGGTGTATGCTAACAAGGACTTGTCGGGTAATGCTCTATACTCTGGTCAATATGGTAAACCTCTCGAGGTAACTCTGACCAAGTCAAAGTTCAGCCTTACAATCAACTTACCGGTTGAAAATGCAAACTACGAAAACGGAACAGTATATCAATTAACCACCCAACCGATGGGAAGCAACGGCAGATTGGTAGACCTGATTCCTCACAACTACAATATCCCCACTATCAGTTCGGATAACATAACACTCACAATCAATGAAGTGGTTTAATCCAGCGAAGACATTCTTCAGGGATTACATCTTCAGTAACCTTTTCGACCATTACTATAAATCCAATGATACCTACCAGGATTCAGAAGGCAAAGGTATATTCGAAAGGTTCATAGATGTATGTTCGGGTTATTTCGATACTGAAGTAATGCCAGATATAGATAACTTCATGGAATGTCTGGATGTGGATAAAGCCAATCCTATATTCCTGAATTATCTCTGGGAATACTTTGGGTTCATACCGTATGCCTATGGCGTATTAACTAAGGGAGAACCTTATACAGAGAAGAATCTAGAGAATTGGGTAAAAGAAGATAGGGGTTTTCCTACCGCGGATTACCGGCTAGTTCTAAGATACGCCATATCCTTGTACAAGATACGAGGCACTAGACGGTTTTATGAAATATTAGGCCGTTTTTATGGAGTGACCTTTACTCTCACAGAAGTAGATGAAAGTACCAAAGCATCAGTAGCCCAGGCAATAGGCGATGGTTCTGTAAACTATGATACTATCTCTCACTTCGATACTCCTTCAGCTACCTACGATACTGAAACGGATTGTTGGGAATGTGTCCCAATGATTCTCATTATTGGCATACCAAAGGGTCAATGGGATTTTATGGTAAGGAAAGACCAGGAGATTCAAGAACAATTGTTGGAAGAGTGGAAGCTGATGAATCCCGATGCCACTGAAGAAGAGATAGAGGCTGAAAAGGAACAAATACAATCAGAACATCCCTCCGACTACAGTGACAAGGTAAGAGAGACTCTGGTAAACATTGTCAATAAGTACCTACCCGTAAATGTAAAATATTTTGAACCCAAGGACAGTTCTGTAATATTTGAACAAACTACTGCCGTAATCTATATTGTATATGCTTAACTTCTCTCTAATAACTCTACTATCTTCTTTTGCTCAGGAAGACCCCAAACTTGACCATGTAGTTCAATCTCTAACCAAATCTTCGATTGAACTGGCTGAAGCTGCCTCTAATTATGGGGCACTCAAAGTGATATTCGGTATATTCATGGTAATGGTTTTAGTGATGGTAGTAATGTTCGTATATACCATCTGGAACCTAAATAAAAAGGTAACCGTGGTATCAGAATCATCACAACAGGTAAAGGAATTCTTTGATGGAGCTGCTGACTCTACCATAGGTATAACTGAAGCTCAGATATTGATACGTAGGGAATTCAATTGCTTGGGTCACATCCTGAAGTATGCGATACTGCGGATCAGATTTGAGAATCATATAGACAACAAAGAGTCAACTGTAAAGAAGGTAGAGAGCTTGGTGAATAATGAGTATTCCGAACTATGTGGATTACTATCAAACTTCACCTGTAATGGTAAATCTCTGTCAAATATCTTTGAGCCTCAAGATAATGAGGCAATTAAAGATATGGTAATAGAACAGATATATATACCAAAGGACCAATTCACAATATCCAATATGGACCAATCAGTTGGTATGTATCTAAACGGATTAAAACTAATGTACCTTAAAAAATTATAACATGGCACGAAGATTATTGCCCATCATCGACTTTGCTCATGGGTCAGATGTGGCAGGGAAACAATCTCCAGATGGCAGACACAAGGAATACCTGTGGAGTAGAAAAGTGGGTAAGATGTTGGCAGAACGCCTTAAACAGAATGGGTTCGAAGTAGCATTCACCAATACCAAGGACACCGAAATCGGACTGTCTAGAAGAAAAGAAATTGCAAATAACTTAGATACTCCTCGAGGGGGAGCTAAGTTTCTGCTATCCCTCCATAACAATGCTGCAGGCATGGGGAATGAGTGGTGCACTGCCCGGGGATTTGAAATATATACCACCAAAGGACAAACCCGTTCGGATTTATTTGCTACAGTAATATTCGAACAACTGCAGGAAGACTTCCCCACTACAGATGGTTATAAACACAGAACAGACCCATCAGATGGTGACCCTGATAAGGAAGCCAATTTCACTGTACTGATGGGCAACAACTACTGGGGAGTACTTCTCGAGTGGTTATTCCAGGATAATCCCGATGACGTGGCTCTACTCGAAGATGACTCAGTGAACCGGGAACTGGTAGAGTCTTTAACCAAGGCCTTAATATTCATCGACGAGAATCTCGATAAGTTAAAAATTTAATTATGGCACAGAATAATGTAACAGAAGTCGTGAATGGGATAGTACAACCAAGGTTCTATCAAGTTTATGGAGACTTAATAGAATCTAAGGAGGTTATGGAACCTCTTGCCATAATGGCTGGTACAGGTCCTATTTGTGGCTTCGACTGGGTAGATACTACCCAACAGAATGTAACCATAACCAGTGTATTCAAGAAGCCGAGTACATTACCTTCGGGAGTGGCTAATATCCTGGGAAGAGCTCGTAGGGTATTTCTTTCAAATAAGGATAATACTGCAGGCCAGGTATTCAATGCCTACACCACTCCTGATGGATTATGTCACATAGCTCCAGATGTACTTACTTTCAACGGAGTACAACCTTCGGGGGGATGGCCAAGTCTGAGTAACCCTCAGAAGCTGGTGGCATTTGCTGTAAAAGCAACTCATACTTATCGTCCCGATGGAAGTGAAAATCCCCCCAGTGTAACTAACTTCACATGTGGGTGGTTAACCTTTGACAAGGTGTATGGTCTTGATGAGATACTTTCTTGGGGTTATGAAAGGATGTTAGAACTCCTGGCTGATTCCGGAATGCCTTTCAATAAGGACATCGACTCTCTCATAGGTATATATCTGGTGGGATGGAGACCTGAGTGGAATAGCCAGACTACGAGCATGAGGTATAAGTCAATCATGGCAGCCATGAACTATACTTTGTGTTTGGTACCCATTCAAGGTCAATTTCCAGTAAAGCCGTACGGAATGAATCCTTTGGATATTCTTGACCTCAAGGCTAGGGTAAAAGTTCTGGAGGAAAGTACAGTTCCCGGAGATGTTAATTATTTAATGAGTCATGTGAATAACTTAATCTCTTCTCTAGGTCAAGGCATAGAAGTAGTAGTATCTAAGGACTCAGCTTCTTCGGATGATAATGAGGGTTTTATTTTTACTAAGCTAAATATAAATGGTTCTAACTTTGTTGCAGCTAGACCAGTAACCAAAACCCTTAATTATCAGTGGTATAAGTCATCAGATGCTATGGGTATTTTCGTATCTCCCGAGATAGATATAGATAGTAAAACCCAACAGGTACCCACGGACAAATGGGACATAGGCACTGTAAGCTTTAAACCCAATTCAGAGGGGGCCATGGAATATAGTTTTGTATCTCCCCCCCATGGTAAAGAAACTTGGAAATTAGTGGGTTGTATACTCCCTCAATTTTCTGCCTATAGTAATGGGAGTATATGTGTACCTACTGGGTTCTATCAACTTAGGAATCCTGATGCTGCTATCGGATGGAGAGTAGCTATGAATTTGAAAAGGTTACACAGTAGATTAGGAAAAGTAGAAGTAGCAGATAGTGGTAATTTATCATTTAGTACAACTAGCTCTCCTGACCATTATGCTTATATAAAAGCTTTAATGGGTACATCTACTTTAACCCTAAGAGTAGTAGTATACTTATACAGTAAGGGAACTAGTAATGCGGGTTTGACCTATGATTTATCCAAGTTATTTTCTAAGAATTCAAGGATGTCCTTGATGCTATCAGAAATACTGAGGTTAAGGAACAGTTCTGAAAGTATAACTCGAGTAATGATGGCTATGCCGTCTACTTTTAAGGCCAGAGATATAGAGCCAGAATTATCCTCAAGTGAAGATTGTGAGTTCTCTAAATATACTTCATGGTTAGAGATAACTAACTCCGTAGCAAGGGTTAAGGCATCAGTGGGTACAGTAACTAAAGCATCTGGTCCGGAAACATGGGTAGAAGTAGCCCATATGATTACTATACCCATCTCTGATAGAACTGGGGAAGAATATGCGGGTATACAAGCCGAGGGTTATGTGCCTATATTGTAAACTGAACCATAGTTGAGTTGGTTAAGTGGGGCCGGGGTGAGGTTAGCAATAACCTTGCTCTGGCCTTTTTCATTGTTTAAGGTCTACTGCAGCTTGTTCTAAAACCTTCTGAATGGTTTTCCTCATCCGGGAAAACATATTAACTGCAAACTTATCCCGGGGTAACTCAAAGTAATCTATAAGATGTAATATAGAAAGCTTGCCATGGGAATCTTTGATACGAGACTCAAACCATTTGGGAGGTTCAAGTTGTATTTGCATAACCAGATATTCATCTGGTGTAAGGTGTTCTTTCATGTATTGATGGAATCTTTGAGATTGTTCCTCCTTTATTCTGGTCTCATCGGAATCATCAAGTAACTCCTTATTATTGTCAAATAACACTTCGAAAGAAGTTAACTCTTGGTTAAACTCTGCTTGCTTAGTATAAGCATTCCTCAGTAACTTACTTTTATAAGTTTGCAGGGAAGATAAGAGAGTTGCTTTCAACCTTTCTTCATCGTATTCGTCTTGGTATTTATTAAATACATACAAGAACTTATCCCAGAAAAAAGAGTTAATAATATCTGGTGTGAGATTAAATCTTCTGGAATCAACTCCTCTCGTCAGTCTACGGATTAAGGGTTTGCAGGTTTTATATAACCTATTAAACAAATCCTCATCATAAGGTTTTAATTCTGTCAAGCGATGTAGTTCACTTCCGTTGTTGCCTTTCATAGTAGTAAAGATTTTTAACAATGCAAATATAAATAATAAAGTAACAACTTGTATGAATTTTATCAAAATTATTTCACCGTCTGTGTTCAAGTATGTTCAAAGATGAGCTTGGAGAACTATATTATCTAGCAGATACTATTGATTATACACTCATGAATATTATATAATATATGAAACAAAATAGGGTAAAGAAGAGGTTAAACTCCTGTGACAAGTTTACGTTCTCTATAGAGTTTCAACTAGAAGTACTTAGGTTCTTGGTACAAGGGGAGGAAGCTCTTCTATATGTTCCAAAGATAAAACCTGGGTACTTTACTTTAATTGAACACTCGATAGTAGTAGAAGCCTTGGTAAAATTCGTAAAGAAATACCAACGAATACCAAGTGAGGTTTTAATGGTAGAGCAAGTTAAAACCTTGCTAGAAGGTAAGGATTATGTTGATTTGGTTACTAAAGATGATATCCCTAATATTCATAGTTTAATATCTGAGCTTTACAATAAACCTCTAAAAGATGTAGATATTGTCCTGGAAAATATACATAAATTCATTGCCTACATTGAGTTGAAAGCTTTGAATGAAGGTATGGATTTTTCGGATTACAATTCCTATGAAACTTATCAGGTTAAGTTAACCAAAATATTACAAAATTCAAAACCACAAAAGAAAGACGAGCCTTTACTTATGGTTAGTGGAACTGCAATGAGACAACTCATGAGAAAGGTTGACCCAGATGTAGTTCCTACTCCATTTTGGCAGTTGAATAGGTTGGGTAATGGAGATGGATATCCCAAGAACTCTCTTTTCGTTTTAATTGACCGTCCCAAACGAAGAAAGACATTTGCACTTATCAATATTGCCCGGGGATATCTGGCAATGAAGAAGAATGTTCTATACATAGATACTGAAAATGGTAAGAACCAGTTAATGGATCGTATGATACAGTCTACTCTCAATAAGACCAAGAGGGAGATGTTAACTGGTGATTATGATAAGATGGAGCAAAGGCACATGCGTAAATATAAACGACTCGGGGTTGAGTTTATTGTGGAGCGTGTACCTGCAACCATTGCAGATTGTAATACCATTATGAACTTGGTCAGGAAACTGGAAACCGAGAAAGGTATCAAAGTCCATGTCATAATGATTGACTACGCTGCAAAATTAGCTTCTATTGCTAGAGATAGGGACGATGTAGAACGTATCAACAATGTATATATAGATATAGATAATATGGGAGATGAGTTGGGACTAGATGCTATTTGGACTGCCCAACATGTTACCAGAGAAGGTGCTAAGCATCAAGAAACCCGATACGAGGATAATGATATAGCATCAGCTATTTCTATAATAAGAAATGCAAAATGCGTCATGGGATTAAATTCTACTCAGGACGAAGAAGAACATAACATCATGAGAATGGAAGTTGTAGTTCAACGTGATGGAGTTCCATCTGGTAGAGTAATGTTTAATATGGACCCAGAAAGACAACGTATGAAGGAGTTCTCTAAAGAGGCCAGAGCAAAATATGATGAGTCCATGGGTAAACAGGTAGATGATTTACTTAAGAAAAAGAAAAGGGTAAGTAATCCCAACGCAGACCCAGAAAAGAGAAGTAAAACCTCAGGTGATATTTAGTTAAACCTTAAATAATTAAAATTGTATGGCACGAGTTATTACTACAGAGCCCCTTAAAATTCAGGAGAGGACTACAGTTTGTAAAAATTGTAATTCCAAGGTAGCTTTCAATGAGAAGGAAGTATTCTTGGATTTAAGTTATGGTCCAGAACATAACGGAGAAGAGTGCATCACTTGCCCTCACTGTCATTATAATATCCATATTGGCGTATTCCAAGCTACTGAACACATGTAGTTATGAATGTAAGATTATTGAAGATATTTCGTAGGAGAGCTTCCAAAGAGATATGTTTAAGAAGGCAACCCGGTAACAGATATCAAGTTGTATGTCCAATTGAAGAGAGGTATGGTTTAGGAGTATTCTTCCGTGAGTGGGTACCCATCTCTTCAGAAAAGGCTTCTATAAATTGGAATAAGGTTACTCCCAACTATAGGACTATGGGGTATAAAGACATGGATAGGTATGAGGTACCTTATAAGAATTCTTTCCTAAGGTTAGAAGAAGCTAGAGCAGAATTAACGAAGATTCGTAGAGGATATATAATCCATCATCTAGTTCCTGAATTATGTCAGAAGTTACCAGTTAATAAGTAATAATTACCCGGCTATGTTATTCATGGTCGGGTATTTTCGTTTACGATATGAGACTTAACAGCAATATAAAAGGTAAGATGCACCAGTACTTCATTAAGAAGATCGGAGCCTTCGACTACCGCAATTCATGGATGAAGTCAGACTGTCCCTACTGTGGAGGAGAAAAGAAGTTTGG
>UMGJ01107425.1_pt1 | contig 10183 bp, 10 predicted proteins | sample 1965221 | NCBI WGS metagenome assembly UMGJ01 (sample SAMEA4836067, study PRJEB28245) | human gut metagenome | biome: gut microbiome; material: fecal sample | place: Denmark | collected 2008
AGGCAATACCGCACAAAGTCGCCAGACGCTCTTTGTGCGGTATTGCCCTAAAACATCGGCTCACTGCTGCCGCAAATGGAGTACCACTTACAGTCTCCGCAGATCTCCGGCAAAAGTGCCCGGTCAAAAATATGAGTATGCACTGCGTCACAAAACGCCTGCCAGGTCATTTTCTGCCCCGGCAGCAGACCGCAGCAGTGCAGCACCGCCGTATCATACCGCCGCACCTGCTCTGCCGTGTCACACACATGGGACTGATTGTGGGGACAGCAGGCACAGATACAGTCCTCCCCCACCGTCAGCGTGATCTCCGGATTTTCCCGGTGAAACCATGCAATCTTCTCTGCCAGGTTCCGGGTAAATGCAGCGCTGTAGCCGTGGCCGCAGAAAAATGCGGTACACAGGCCGTGATGCGGCCGGAGTTTAACCATTGCTCCGTACCAGATGCTTCGGAATCCGCTTTGCCAGAAGGATTGCCAGCGCAATCTTGACGCAGTCCGGCAAAATAAACGGGAATACGCACCAGCCCAGCGCAGTCATCAGGCCAACTGCACCAGTGGTACGGGCGTATACCAGCATAAACCAGGCAGTACCAAAGGCATAGCACACAACAAGTCCCAGTGCCATGGCAAGGATCATCACCGGCAGCTTATTCCCGAAGAAGTGAGTAATGGCCCAGTACAGCAGTGCGGTAAACAAAAATCCGATGATGTAGCCGCCGGTTGTTCCCAGCAGTACCCCAACGCCGCCGCTGAATCCGGCAAAGACCGGAACACCGACTGCACCTAATATAATATACAGCAAAACAGAAATCGTTCCGTTCTTTCCGCCCAGAATTCCCAGCGTGCAGAATACGGCAAAGGTTTGCAGGGTAAACGGCACTGTCAGCGGAATCTGAATCCAGGAGCAAATGGCAATAATCGCCGCAAACAGCGCGATCTGCACCATTGCCACGATTTTTCGATGCTGTGAGCCGGACGCTGCTGTTTTCTCTCCGGCGGAAATGGTTTCCTGTACTTGTTCTTTCATAGGTATTTCCATCCTTTCGGCGTGTTGTTCTGTCACCAATTTTCAAAAATTACAGGTGACAAACGATATTATACCATAGTTTTACCGATGTGTCAACTATATATTGCATGACAAAAAGGTGACATTTTTTCAATTTGTGCGGAAACGATTGAAATTTGTACATATTTTCTATAATTTAAGATGTTATTTTGTGCATATCTACAAAGTTTGAAAAATGGCTTGACAATCGATTGGAATCATGGTAAATTTATATTAGCACTCAGAGATGATGAGTGCTAACACTTGAAAAGCGAATCTGCCAGAAAGGATGGTTGACGTGGATGCGAGAAAACGAAAGATTTTATCCGCAGTGGTAGATTTGTATATCCGCACCGGTGAACCGGTGGGATCCAAAACGATCTCACAGCTGCCGGACATTACCGTTTCGGCGGCAACTGTCCGAAACGACATGGCAGTGCTGGAAGAGCTGGGCTACTTAGAACAGCCCCACGCTTCCGCAGGACGTGTTCCTACGTTCAGCGGCTATCGGATGTATATTGAAGAAATCGGCGCTGACACCCGCCTCCCGGAAGAAGAACGGGAACGGCTGGATGAAATGCTGGGAGATGAGTCCCAGCTCACAGAAGATCTGATTTTGCAGAGTGCCACAACCGCACTTTCTCAGATCACAAAATGTGCAACCGTGGTTTCTAACCTGGCTCCGAAATATTCCGTTATTACAAAGGTAGACGTTGTGCCCACCGGAAAGCGGATGTATGTGGTGCTTCTGATCACCTCGGACGGCAAGATTAAGAACCGCGCCTGCCGCTTACAATTTGACCTGACGCACGAACACATGGAATTCTTCAAGCATTTCATGGAAGAAAATCTGGAGGGTGTCTCGATAGCAGATCTGTCTGAAGAAAAAATGGATCAGATGGTGACTGCGCTAGGCACTTACATGATGACGCTGAGTCCCCTGGTGCAGGGCATCTGCGAAATGTCCAAGGATCTACAAAAAAATGAGCTGTATGTCAGCGGCGAGCAGAACCTCTTCTCCTGTGAGGAGCTGGACAAAGCAGAGGTCGCAAAGTTTGTGATGCACAAGCAGGATTTGTCTCAGCTGCTGGATGACTCGTTCCAGGGCATCAAGGTGATGTTCGGAGAAGAGGGCAGCGACTTTGTCATCGGGAACTCCAGCATGATTGTGTCAAAATATCAGAAGGGAGACAAGACCGCAGGTTCCCTGGGTGTCATCGGTCCCATGCGGCTGAACTATGCAAAGGTCATCCCCTACATTGAATATTTTACGGAAAAGATCTCTCATCTGATTTCAGAAGAGGAACCGGATCCCCCGGAGCTGGAACTCATCCAGAAGCCGGAGCAGCCGGCAGAATCATAGAAAGGATGTGTCTGACATGGAACATGAAAAGGACAATCTGAAACAGGAAGCCGAAACCACAAAGCCGGAGGAAGCAAAAACCGCTGCTGCCGAAGAAGCTGCACCGGAAGCCGCTCCTGCCGCTGAAAAGGAACCGGTTAAGGACGATAAAAAGAAAAAGAAAAAGGATCTCAAGGATGCCCTGGCACAGAAGGACGCAGAGCTGGCCGATCAGAAAGATCAGCACCTGCGGCTGATGGCAGAGTATCAGAACTATCGGAACCGCACCGCCGAGGAAAAGAAAAAAATCTACGGAGATGCAAAGGTGGACTGTGTCAAGGAACTGCTGAACGTCATGGACAGCTTTGAACGGGCACTGGAAGCACCGTGTGCCGATGAGAACTATAAAAAAGGTGTGGAGCTTACCTTCGCACAGATTCAGAAAGCATTTGAAAAGCTGGGCGTTACAGAGGTTGCTGCACTGGGCGAAACCTTCGACCCCAAGGTGCACAACGCCATCAAGCAGGTGGACGACAGCGACTTTGAAAGCGACAAGGTCTGCGAGGTATTCCAGAAGGGCTATTTGCTGGGTGACCGGCTGATCCGTCCGGCAATGGTTGCTGTTTCTGTGTAGGCCGAAAGGAGGCAGAAGCGTGAAGAAAAAGACCGCGTCTCTGGTAACGGCGGCCATGCTGCTGACAATGGCATGGATGACCGGCTGTGACTCCGGAAAGCTGGAGCAGTCCTCCGGCGAGAGCACTGCCGCACCGGTGGAAACAACTGCTGAATCCATGGCTGATGCACCGGAGGAAACCACAGGTGCTGACGGCTCCGGAGACAACATTCAGGTTTTTGCATCCAGTCTGGATTTTGAAGCTGCCATGGCAGAACAGTATCCGGAGGTGCTCCTCTATGAGCCGCCGGAAAGCTTTACCGCGCAGTGGAATCTACAGCAGATTCTTCTCCTGGCAGATGAAAAAACGCCGTTTTACACCCAGCAGTTCAGCCGGGAGGATGCACAGGCCGGAACAGAGACTGTAGAAATTCAGGTGTATTTTCTGAACTCCTACACCTCTGCGGAAGAAGGCTTTCAGGACTTTTTCCAGACGGCAGGCGGCTATACGCTGGCCTCGGCAGTGGATCAGGGCTGCTGCATCATAACCGATACGGCACAGCAGCGCAGCATGCTCTGCGGCATCACCACGGACAGCACCTTCCTCTACCGGGTGGATGCTTCCCGCACCGATGCACAGGGCACACAGACCGGATTTTCAGAAACAGAGCTGACCGCACTGCGGCAGGAACTGATGCTCTAAAATCCCTGTCCGAAAGGACAGTTAAAATAAAATGTATGAAATCTGCCCGTCCGGAAAAAATCGGACGGAGATAGAGAAAGGAAGAGATTACTATGGGAAAAATTATTGGTATTGACCTGGGTACAACAAACTCTTGTGTCGCTGTTATGGAAGGCGGCAACGCAGTTGTCATCCCGAACGCAGAGGGTGCAAGAACAACACCGTCTGTTGTCGGCTTCTCCAAGACCGGCGAGCGTCTGGTAGGCCAGACTGCAAAGCGGCAGGCAATTGCAAACCCGGAGCGCACGATTTCTTCAATCAAGCGTCACATGGGCAGCGATTATAAGGTTACAATCGACAATAAAAAGTATACACCGCAGGAAATTTCTGCAATGATCCTGCAAAAGCTGAAAACAGATGCAGAAGCATATCTGGGACAGCCGGTAACAGAAGCCGTTATCACCGTTCCGGCATACTTCACAGACTCTCAGCGGCAGGCAACCAAGGACGCAGGACAGATCGCCGGCCTGAATGTAAAGCGTATCATCAATGAGCCGACTGCTGCTGCACTTTCCTACGGTATTGATAAGGAAGACGACCAGAGAGTTATGGTATATGACCTGGGCGGCGGTACGTTCGATGTTTCTATCATTGAGATGGGTGACGGCGTACAGCAGGTACTGGCAACTGCCGGTAACAACCGTCTGGGCGGCGATGACTTCGACCAGAGAATCATCAACTGGATGGTAGATGAATTCAAGAAGACCGAAGGCATTGACCTCTCTGCTGACAAGATGGCAGTACAGCGTCTGAAGGATGCCGCAGAAAAGGCAAAGATCGAACTGTCCTCCACCACCACAACCAACATCAACATCCCGTTCATCACCGCAGACGCAACTGGTGCAAAGCATCTGGATATGAACCTGACTGTTGCAAAGTTCAATGAACTGACCAAGGATCTGGTAGATGCAACTATGGGCCCGGTTCAGCAGGCTCTGTCTGACAGCGGCCTGTCTGCTTCTGAACTGAACAAGATCCTGATGGTCGGCGGTTCTTCCAGAATCCCGGCTGTACAGGAAGCAGTTCGCCAGAAGCTGGGCAAGGAACCGTTCAAGGGCATTAACCCGGATGAATGCGTAGCACTGGGTGCCGCATATCAGGGCGGCGTCCTGGGCGGCGACGTCAAGGATGGTCTGCTGCTGCTGGACGTTACACCGCTGTCTCTGGGTCTGGAAACCATGGGCGGTGTCTGCACCAAGATCATTGAGCGGAACACCACAATCCCGACCAAGAAGAGCCAGATCTTCTCCACCGCTGCTGACAATCAGTCTGCGGTAGATATCGTTGTCCTCCAGGGTGAACGTGAATTTGCCAAGGATAACAAGCAGCTGGGCACCTTCCGTCTGGACGGCATCGCTCCGGCTCCGAGAGGAGTACCACAGATCGAAGTAACCTTCGATATCGACCAGAACGGTATTGTACACGTTACTGCAAAGGATCTGGGCACCGGCAAGGAACAGGATATCAAGATCACTGCTTCTACCAACATGTCCAAGGATGATATCGACAAGGCTGTCAAGGAAGCAGAACAGTATGCCGAAGAGGATAAGAAGCGCCGGGAAGACGTGGACACCAAGAACAATGCAGAAAGTCTGTGCTTCCAGTGCGAAAATGCACTGAAGGAATTCGGTGACAAGGTAGACGCTGCGGATAAGTCTGACATTGAAGCCAAGATCGCTGATCTGAAATCCGCTCTGGGCGGCAGCGACAGCGCAGCAATCAAGGAAAAGTCTGACGCACTCCAGCAGGCATTCTATGCACTGTCCTCCAAGATGTATCAGCAGAACGGCGGTCAGCCGGGCGCAGATCCGAACATGGGCGGCGCAGGTGCCGGATTCGGCGGCGGCAGCGCTCCGAACAACGGCAGCGGCAACGATGACGGTGTTGTAGACGCTGACTTTAAGGAAGTCTAAAAAATCAAAGGTGTTCTTGCACCGCAGTGTGTGAGAAACCGGCATAAATTTTCAGGAGCGGCTGCCGCAAACAAGCCGCAGCGCTTCTGAACACGGTGACGGGGCAGGCTTCGGCTTGTCCCGGCATCGCTGTATCACGAGCAGTCCGATTCTGTGAGGCTGCTTTTCAGAAAGGAGCCAGCAGACATGGCAGAAAAACGGGATTATTATGAAGTGCTGGGGCTGAAAAAAGGTGCTTCTGAGGACGAAATCAAGAAAGCCTTTAAAAGCATGGCCCGGAAATATCACCCCGATCTGCACCCGGATGACAAGGAAGCAGCTGAAAAGTTCAAGGAAATCAACGAAGCCTATGAGGTGCTCTCGGATTCTGAAAAACGGGCACGCTATGATCAGTTCGGCCATGCCGGCGTAGATCCCAACTATGGCGGCGGCGCAGGTGCAGGCGGATTCAGTGGTTTCGGCGGATTTGGAGATGTAGGCGATATTTTCGACAGCATTTTCGGCGGCGGATTCGGTGGTTTCGGCGGCGGCCGGAGCACCGCTTCCAGCGCAAATGCCCCCCACCGGGGCGGCGATGTCAATGCCAATGTGACCATTGACTTTATGGAAGCCTGCAAGGGTGCAAAGAAGAAAATGCGCGTCACCCATATGGTAAAATGCGATCAGTGCAACGGCACCGGCGCAGATGCCAACACCAAAACCAGCAGCTGTACTGAGTGTCACGGACAGGGCTCTGTCCGGGTAAACCAGCGGACACCGTTTGGCGTTATCTCTACTACAAAGGTGTGCCCGCGGTGCGGCGGCAGGGGCAAGATTGTCACCAATCCGTGCAGTAAGTGCCGGGGCAGCGGCCGCCAGCGCGTCACCACAGACATTGAACTCAAGATTCCGGCCGGAATCGACAACGGACAGATTCTCCGCGTCAGCGGACAGGGGGATGCCGGACTGAACGGCGGCCCGAACGGAGATCTGAACGTTTCCGTTACCGTTCGGCCCCATGAACTCTTTACCCGCAGCGGCAACGATATCTTCTGTGAGATTCCGATTTCCTATGCACAGGCTGTCCTGGGTGATAAGGTGACCGTGCCTACCATCAAGGGCAAGGTAGAATATGAGATTCCGGAAGGCACACAGAGCGGTACGAAGTTCCGTCTCCGGGGCGAAGGCGTAAAGTATTTAGGCCGGGAATCCTACGGCGACCAGTATGTTACAGTTGTTGTAGAAGTGCCGAAGCGGCTGACCAAACAGCAGAAGGAACTGCTGAAAAAGTTTGATGACTGTCTGGAAGAGAAAAACCAGGCGAAGCGTCAGAACTTCTTTGAAAAATTAAAGCGGCGCTTTGAAGCGTAACGCAAAAAGAAAAAGGACTGTTGCCGGCTCTGGCAGCAGTCCTTTTTGCGGTATCTGTGATTTTAGAACCTGTCTCCACAAGAAATATATGTGGATTTTTGAGCATAATTTTGTTGCAGACAAGGCAAAAATACGCAGGCGGGCTGTCGGTCGCAATCCATCCTAGTGCGACACTCCTTTGTTCTCGAGCAGAATCCTGCCTCGAACGCAGTCGCCCTGCAAGGATTTTTCACGCAGTATGCAGCAAAATTTGCCGAAAAGGCACTTGTATACGCTTGTGAAGACAGGTTCTTACAATCTGGATTCAGCGCTCGCCCGAAGTGGTCTTGCTGCTGTCGTTGTCTACTGCGTCCTTTACAGCATCGCCGGCATCCTTTACCACGTCTCCTGCGGCGTCTCCGGCATCCTTTGCCATATCGCCTGCATCCGTTACCAGATCCCGTACGCCGTCCTCTGCATCGGTTACCATGTCCTTCAGGTCATCCTTTGCGTCCTGCTCCTCTGTGTGTGCAGAGGACTCCGTTACGCTGCCGGAATCCTCCCGGGAAGAATCCGCCTTTTCTCCGCATCCGGTCAGAGCAGAACCGCTCAGTACCAATGCTGCGGCAAGGGCTAAAATACGTGTTGGCTGTTTCATATGATTCACCTCGCATGCTTTCAGATCTGCCTGCATATAAAAATCCAGACAAATGCGCTTTCCTGGGACAATACCGCACAAAGACTGTGCCAATCCGGCTTTCCGGGCAGTCCTTTTGCGGTATTGCCCCAGATTTCTTTGCTTTCCCAGACACGGCTCTGCATTCTGCGAAAATTCCGCAGGAAACAGAAAATCCGGTCTGTTCTTAGTCATGCCCCCTTTGCGGCGGTTTATGCATTTTCCACATTTCCACGAATCCGATCCGCTTTGATTTTCCATGCTTTTTCCCGGTTCGACAAAATTACTCCCCAGTATTTCCCCAACTTTTCAACAGAGTTTTCCACAATCTGAGGAAAACCCGGCAGGAATACCTGATATTTTTTCCGGTTTTCCGCCGGGCATTCTTCTGCGAATCCCTGAATTGTGTAATTATTGTAATCATATCCGGGGATCTTACGGAAAAAACAGGATTTTTGTTTTCCACAAGTTGTGGAAAACAAAGTGGAAAGTTCGGGAGAACTGTGGAAATAACAGCAGACGTGCACCAGACGCTCAGTCTTTTTGGAAAACCAGAATCTTTTCTGCCATGTTTTTTACCAGAGGCACCCAGGAAACCAGCCGGTAGACCGGATACAGCTTTGCCATGCCCCGGAGGATGTTATCGTCCTTGACCCCATGGAAGCCCGGCGCAAGCTCCTGCATCTCGGAAAAGCGGTTCACGCCCCAGGTAAAGACTGTGCCTGTCTCCTGGACGGACTTTTCAATGGACTGCTTCTGCACCCAGAACGGCGAGGTGGTTTCCAGCATCACATAGGCGTTCTCGAAGTTGTCATGAATAATGCGAAGCATCTGTGCCACCTCTTCCGGCTGGAGATACATGGACAGGCCTTCGATCACAAACAGCATGGTGCCGCGTCTGGCAATCGCTTCCGGCCAGGTGGGATCCAGCACGGACTTACCCACGGTAGAGATTCTCCCCTGCTCCTGAAAAATCTGATCCCGGACGTGGATGGTTTCCGGCAGGTCGAGATTGTACCAGATGCACTGCCCGTTGTCCATACGATACACCCGGGTGTCCAGTCCGCAGGCAATGTTTACAACTGTGGCATCCGGGTGCTGCTGCAAAAATGCACGCACCAGTTCGTCAAATACAATGGTTCTGGCAATTGTGCCGCTGCCCATGGCAGTATCTTTTGATGCCCTGGAAAAATCGTAGTCCAGCCGGTCTACCAGTTCCACCGCCTTGGCATCATAAAAGGCATGCTTCGGTGATTTGGAATACTGCGCTCTTGCATAAAAGGTCAGGAGCATGGTTTCCGCCACGCCGTTGAGTTCTGGTTTGATCTTTGCATTTGTCATAGTGTTACCCCTTTCGAGTTAGCGTTAGCTTACTAAGATAGTATACCACATTTTTGGAGAAACCGCAAGCTGTCACACTTTGCGCTGCTGTGCGTTATCTTTTACAGGACATCCCAAGTCCAAAGAACTTGCATGCATCCAGGTTCAAACAGGAGGTGAAGCAGATGCAGTCCGCAAAAGAAAAACTGCATATCCTATATCAGCTCTATGAAAAGCCCATGTACCACATTGCCTATGCGATTTTACACCACACACAGCAGACGGAAGATGCGGTTTCTGAGGCCTTTTGTAAGGTGATTCGCCATTTGGACAAGATCGGTGATCCGGAAAGCCCCCGCACCAAGCAGTATATAATCCGGATTATCCGCAATACTGCAATCAACCAGTATCGAAAAAATGCCAGAGAAGCAGATCGCCGCACAGTATGGGATGACCGGATTTTACAGATTCCCGATGAAACAGCCGCCAGTCCTGCGGAACAGCAAGAGGAGCAGCAGCACCAGCAGGCCATTCTGACAGAAATGCTGGAATCCCTCAACGAAACCGACCGGCAGATTGTGCTGCTGCGGTGTCAGAACAATCTGCCCTTCCGGGAAATCGCACAGCGATGCGGCATAAAAGAAGCGGCGGCACGAAAACGCTTTGAACGTGCCAGAAAAACCATGATGAAGCAGAAAGGAGTCACGTCCTATGAGCAGCTATTTCCCCTATCATAAAGACGAATGGGAACAGATCCTTACCCAGGCATTTGATCCAGATGCACCGGATCCTCCATTTTCCGAAGCCTATCAAAAACGAAAGCAAGAAATGGAGAATACCATGCTGCGTAAAAAGCCGGAAAAAAAACGCATCTGTATTCTGGGCGCAGCAGCCGTCATTGGTGCCCTGGGCATTGCTGCTGCAGCCCCGGCTGTTGCTGCCGCTATGGGCAAGAGCATCTATGAATTTTTCTCCGACGAATCGTATTACACCCAAGACCCCATAGAGAAAAACGATCTGACACCCTATGCCAAACCGGCAGCAGAAACGCAGCAGACAAAAAATGGTACAATCTGCATGGAAAATATCTACTGTGACGGCAGTTATCTGAGTGTGACTCTGCGGCTGACAGACTTGCCAGAACAATTGCAGGACAGCACCGGAATTGAATCGGAGTTTACCGGCACACTGAATGGACAAA
>UMGJ01062608.1_pt1 | contig 10134 bp, 9 predicted proteins | sample 1965221 | NCBI WGS metagenome assembly UMGJ01 (sample SAMEA4836067, study PRJEB28245) | human gut metagenome | biome: gut microbiome; material: fecal sample | place: Denmark | collected 2008
GCATATTTTTCCGAAAGAACCGAAGTAGGTGAGAGAGCTTTCGCCGCAGATGCTCAGCACATGCCACAGCTCACCGCCTGCAATGCGTCCGGGAAAGCCCCACAGATGATGCATCAGCATCAAAACGATTGCAGCGCCTTTCATCAATTTGGTATCATCTCTTGAAAATGTCCGATCCATATCTCTTGCTCCTATTCCCTATTATCCAGACTATCATGTTTAGTATAAACACCGATACAGGGGAAGTCAATTGCAAAGGCACAAAAAAACAAGAGCCCGCCCCGAAGGGCAGACTCTTGTAAACAGTCAGAAAATTCTGTGCGCAGTATGCGCAGGGAATTAGTAATGACGAGCTTCGTACAGATGATCCTGCAGCTTCTTGTAAGCTTCCTGTACTTCCGGCTTCTCGGAAACAGAAGCAACGCCTACACGCCACCAAGCTTCCCATTCCTTGGACATGGACTTCGGCAGAACCTTCATGTCGATCAGGGTAGAAACGGTCTGCTTCTTGGAGTCTTCCAGTGCAGCAGCCAGCTCTTCCATGGTCTTTACGCGGTAAGCCTTGCAGCCGTAAGCTTCTGCTACGCCAGCGTAGTCGATGTTCATTGCCGGACCGAGATCGCAGCCATCGTACGGAGTGCCCGGGATGTGCATGTTCTTCTCGGTGGTACGGGACTTGTTGCCCTGGCCAACCTGCAGGTTGTTGATGCAGCCGTAAGCAGCGTTATCAAACAGGCAAACGTTGATCTTGTAACCATACTGGATGGAAGCGATCAGCTCAGAGTGCAGCATATCGAAGGAACCGTCGCCGCACATTGCGTATACTTCCTGATCCGGGCAAGCAATCTTGCAGCCGTAAGCGCCTGCAACTTCGTAACCCATGCAGGAGTAACCGTACTCGCAGTGGTAGGTGTTCGGAACCGGAGCTCTCCACAGTGCCTGCAGGTCGCCCGGCAGGGAACCAGCTGCACCAACACAGATGGAATCCGGAGCGATATGGGTGTTGATGTAACCCAGAGCAGCGGTCTGTGTCAGCTTAGAGCCGATGGACTCGATGTAATGCTCAACAGCGCGACGGTTTGCGTCCTGGATTTCCGGAACGTAGGACTCAGCGTCAACGTACTCGGTGTGATCCATGCGATCTACGTCAGCCCACCAAGCATCCTGCAGTCTCTTCACTTCTGCAGCGTACTCGTCGGAGGTGTGGTAGCCGCCCAGAGCGTCGATCTCAGCGCTGATTGCGGTCAGAGCCTCGTTTGCGTCAGCAACAACCGGATAAGCGTCCATCTTCAGGCACTGGAACTCAGACGGGTTGATGTTAACGAACTTAGCGGAAGTGTCGTACAGCCACTTGGAAGCAGTGGTAAAGTCGGTGTAACGGGTACCAACGCCGATAACTACGTCACAGTCATGTGCGAAAGCATTTGCGCACTCGGTGCCGGTGATGCCCAGACCGCCCAGAGACAGCGGATGGGTCCACTCGATTGCGGACTTACCTGCCTGGGTTTCGCCGAAAGCAATACCGAACTTTTCAGCGAATGCACGGAATACCTTGTGAGCCTCAGCGTAGCGAACGCCGCCGCCGCAGATCAGCAGCGGCTTCTTTGCGGACTTGATGATTTCAGCTGCCTTCTTTGCTGCCTTCTTGGTAGCCGGACGGCGCTCGATGTTCCAAACGCGCTTCTTGAAGAAGTCAACCGGATAATCGTAAGCTTCGCCCTGTACATCCTGCGGGATGGATACAGCAACAGCGCCGCAGTTGCCCGGATCGGTCATTACGCGGAATGCAGAGATCATATCAGTCATGATCTGCTCCGGACGGTTTACACGGCCCCAGTACTTAACAACAGCCTGGAAAGAGTCGTGTGCGGAAATGGTCAGGTTCTGCGGCTGCTCCATCTGCTGCAGTACCGGGTCCGGCTGACGGGAAGCGTAAACGTCGCCCGGCATCAGCAGTACCGGAATGTTGTTAGCAGTTGCGGTAGCAGCAGCGGTGATCATGTTGCAGGCGCCAGGACCTACAGAAGAAGTGCAGACAAATGCCTGCTTGCGGCGCAGCTGACGAGAGAATGCAACAGCTGCCAGAGCCATGCCCTGCTCGTTCTTGCCCTGATATACTTCCATGTCCTTGATTTCCTGCTCAATACCGTTGCAGTAGCCAACGCAGTTGCCGTGGCCCGGGATCATGAAGATACCGCGAATAAACTTCTGTTCTACTTCCTTGCCGTCCATGTCGATGTAGCTGACATACTGGTTCTCCAGGAAGCGGATGCACGCCTGGCTAGTAGTCAGACGGACAGTTTCCATGTGTCTCATTGGAATATTTCCTCCTCATGTAATTGTTACACAATTCTCACATTGTTTAAATCTATCTTATTTTCTTTCAAATAAGCGGGGGTAAGGGGGTAAAATGGGGGATTAGTAACCGGTAGAGCACTTCCAGATGTGGTCATCTGCGTCGTCGCGTACCAGCCATTCGTGCTCAACGTCGTCAACACGGGTCTTGTCCCACGGATCGCCCGGCAGATGGCGGATGCCCCATGCATAGCAGCATGCGTAACCCGGAGCGGTTACCTGAGAATGCATCTTGCTGGTAATCAGAGACATGCCGTTGTGATGGGTCTCGTACAGCTCGCCGTTGCCCCAGCCTGCGCCGAAGCCCTGCGGCTTGTCAAAGCGGTAGAAGTAAACTTCCGGCTGCGGATGATGATGCGGCGGGTAAGAGGACCACTTGCCCGGCAGGTTGATAACTTCGCCCAGTACCATGTTGGAATACGGAGCAATGTCGAGGTCGAAGCAGGTACGAACATCACGCTTGATGCAGTTCTGCAGAACGCCGCCAGTGCCGCGTGCCCAAGTATCAGTATCTTCCGGACGGAACAGCTTGTTCGGGAACTCCGGCTCGGTCTTGTCGTTCAGGGTCTTCTGCACGTAAATGTTAGACGGACCCTTTGCGGTGATGACAATCTTGGTCTGCTTGTGAACCAGCAGGCACCACGGGTTGTAATCGAACGGATTCGGGCGAACCATGTCTACGCTCTGGTCGTCCCAGCTCATGTTGACATCGCCGTCAAACAGCAGGCAGGCAACTTCCTTGTCTGCTTCTTCGATGGTATAGGTATCTCCAGCTTCCATAACCAGCAGAGCGACATCCATCATGCCGTCCTTGCCTTCTCCTTCATCAAGGCGCAGGTACTCGTTATAGCCGCGCTTGACTTCCTTGTCCATGTACATTGTAAAACACACCTTTCTCTATGCCCGACAGATTCGGACAGAACATTTGAATACAATGCTGCAAAAAGGCGTACAAATCCCTTTTGCATAATTTATGGTTTAATTATAGCATGGTGTGTGTTCTTTTTCAAGAATTCGCCGGATAAAAGCGGACAGAATTTTGTACAGCGTGACAGTTACAAGTGAGCTGTGATAGCGTTCTGTTGTCAACCTGTCGGATAATACCGAGTGCTGTCAATGCGTGTACATCTCCGCCGGAAAAGAACACGAAAATTTCAGGCGAAACGGTGGGTAAAACTTGTGAAAGCACCGGACGGGTGTTATAATGGGGGTGCTGGCAAATAGTTTCAATAATATGTTTGGGAAAGCTACTATTGTTATTATAGTACCAAATTGGTGCGAGAGAAACAAGACTGCACTTTTTGGTAAGTGACTATGGTTTTGGTGACGATAGAAAACGGAAAAGAGGGCGGCCGAGGCGGAAGGAGGAATCCTGATGAAGCGAGACACAAGAGAGATTCCCTATGATTGCCCGATTGAGGCAACGTTGGGATTGATTGGGGGAAAATGGAAAGCACTGATTCTGGATCATCTGACAGACGGCGCTTTGCGGTTCGGCAGTTTGCAAAGGCTGATGCCGAAGGTAACGCCGAAGATGCTGACACAGCAGCTTCGCGAACTGGAAAAAGACGGTCTGGTGGAGCGGCATGTGTATCCGGTGGTGCCGCCGAAGGTGGAGTATGAACTGACGGATTTTGGTCAGACGGTTTTGCCGATTCTTGATGCGATGTGCGTCTGGGGACGAGAATATTTGGACGACCAGCGGAAAAAAGACCGAAAAAAATCGTAAAAAACGGCGCATAGACAAAAAGCCCCCTGTGTGGGAACCGGAACAGGCTGCAAAACCTGTTCGGAACCTACACAGGGGGTATTGTTTTGCTCAATCATCTAACGCAAAGCGATTTTCCAAACGATCTTCCGCGTCATCCAGACTTTCCTCCAGATCCTCGATTTTACGGTCGCGTGTGCGGAAGTCCTCATAGCGCAGAGAACCGGAACGGTACTGCGCCTCAAAATCATCTTCCAAGGCATCTAATTCGCGATCCAGCGCGTCTAAAGCGGTTTTGTGCTCAAAGAAGACGGAAATTCGCTCATTCAAAGAGCCGGAAGCGGTTGCGGCATCTGCATTTTGCACCGCTTTCTGTACCTTCTCGGTCAGTGCATCCAGCGTGTCAGTAGATTCTTCCTGTGCGGAAGCCGGTGCGGATTCGCCGGAACCCGTGCTTTCGGGATTGTCTGCGGCATCGGTCTGCAAGTCCTGTACCTGCTTTTGGAGCTGAGCGACTTGCTGTTCCAGCTCTTTCTCGTGACTGCTGCCGCATCCTGCGAGCATGAGCGCGCAGAGAACTGCTGCGGAACAAATCATATAGGGATATTTTTTCATGGCGATGCCTCCTTTTCTGCAATCTTGTTTTTTAGTATTTACAACAGTATACCACAGAAAATTGGTTTTTACGCCTGAATGTATGTAAGATTTGTGAAAATAAATTGTGAATAACAGACAAAAAGACGAAAAAGCAGCATGCGTTTGCACATGCTGCTTTTTCGCAAAGATATGTACCGTTATTCCCAAACGAGGCGAATGTTGTGTGCGCGGCAAAATTCCACAAACTTCGGCGCCGGCTTCTGGTCGGTGACAAAGGTGGAAATGTCCTGCAGGCGGCAAAAGGTCACGGTTGCATCGTGACCGAGCTTGGAGTTATCTGCCACGAGAATGACACTGGACGCGTGCGAAACAACACCGCGCTTGATTTCTGCTTCGAGAAATGTCGTGTTGCTCATGCCGGATTCGACGGTCACGCCTGTGGCACACAGAAAAGCCTTGGTGATGCGCAGATCAGACAAAGCCTGCTGCGCAAAAATACCGACAAACGAGCTGGTTGCCGGATTGAATGCGCCGCCGAGGGAAATGAGATTGATGCCGTCGTATTTTGCCGCTTCGACCATGGCCGGAAGCGAGTGCGTGACAACGGTCAGTTTGATGCGCGGCGGCAGATGACGCAGCACGTTGACTGCGGTGGAACCCGAGTCAATAAAGATGGTATCACCATCGCTCAGCTCGCGCGCTGCCAGTTTGCCGATGAGATCTTTGGCAGCCGGATTGAGTCCGGAGCGAACCGGAAGCGGCATGACATCCTCCGGCGTAACCGCCGTGACGCCGCCGTATACCTTGGCGATGTGGCCGCGCGCTTCCAGCTCATTCAGATCGCGCCGAATGGTGTTTTTGGATACGCTGAACACTTCGCAAAGATCATCAATGGAGACTGTCTTTTTGGATAGTACATATTCTTCGATTGCATTGAGTCTGCTGATTTTCATAGGGAAATCCCGCTTTCTTGGAACAAACAAGTAACTAACACAAAACCATTATGAAATCATTATAACAGAAAGGTGAACAAAATCCAACCAAAAATGTAGAAAATCTTGAGCAGTTTTTTTGTGTGTGGTGCACGCACGCCGGCGGGGCATGTCGGCGCGCAAATACAAAATTTTTGCTCTCAGGGAAAATTTCTCTAAAAATCGGCGGGCGAGCATTGCAATTCGTTTACAGAGATGATAAAATCTAAGAAAGTATGGTATGGTATCGGGGAGAAAGGGTTTTCCCGAGCCATGCTGACAATTCTTTGATTAAGGAATAGGTAGGTGTATTCAATGCAGAAAGCAGAAAAGATGCAGGCTCTCCGTGAATTCGCAGCCGAAATTCGAGTTGAGACCCTGAAGACCATCGGTTCGCTTGGCTTTGGACATGTAGGCGGCTCGATGTCTATCGCAGACGCAATGGCAGTCCTCTATGGCGATATCATGAAGATTGACCCGAAGAACCCGCGTTGGGAAGATCGTGACTGGTGTGTTCTGTCCAAGGGACATGCAGGCCCGTGTGCATATGCAACACTGGGACTGAAGGGCTTCTATCCGCTGGAAGAGACCCGTACCCTGAACAAGCCGGGTACCAACTTCCCGTCTCATACCGACCGCACCAAGACTCCGGGCGTTGATCTGACGACTGGTTCTCTGGGTCAGGGTATGTCCACCGCTACCGGCGCTGCTCTGGGCAACAAGCTGGACGGCCGCGACAGCCATGTATTCGTATTCGTTGGCGACGGCGAGTGCGATGAAGGTCAGGTTTGGGAAGCAGCTCAGTTCGCAGCTCATTACAAGCTGGACAACCTGGTTTGCTTCGTAGACAGCAACAAGCGTCAGCTCGACGGTGCTGTTGAAGACATCATGTCTCACGGCAAGGGCCTGAGAGCAAAGTTCGATGCGTTCGGTTGGAATGCTATCGAGCTGGAAGACGGCAACGATGTAGAGCAGATCTACGACGCTGTTCAGGAAGCTTACGCTACCAAGGGACAGCCGACCGCAATCATTCTGAACACCATCAAGGGCAAGGGCGCAACCTTTGCTGAGTCTACCGGTGCGCACAGCTCTCAGCCGACTCCGGAGCAGTGGGAAGAAGCAATCGCTGCAGCAGAAGCAGAGCTTGCTGCTGTTAAGGCTGCAAAGTAAGGAGGACAGGCGAAAATGAGTTTTACTTTAATTGGAAAGCATGAGAAGGACTCCCGCAATTGCCGTGACGGTTACGTTACCGCAATGGAGGAGCTAATGGCGGCTGATCCGAGCGTTATGCACGTTGACTGTGACCTGTATAACTGCATCAACACCGCAAAGCTGGCTAAGGAATTCCCGAACCAGACCATCAACGCTGGTATCGCTGAGGCAAACGCTATGGGCGTTGCTGCAGGTCTGACTGCTACCGGCAAGAAGGTTTGGATGCATTCTTTCGGCTGCTTCTCCTCCCGCCGTGCATTTGACCAGGCATTCATGTCTGCTGCATATGCAAAGCTGGGCGTAAAGGTTCTGGGTTCTGACCCTGGCGTATGCGCTGCATACAACGGCGGCACCCATATGCCGTTCGAGGACTGCGCACTGTATCTGTCCGTGCCGGATTCCATCGTTATCGATCCGACCGACTTCGCCATGGTAAACAACATTACCAAGAAGCTGACTGCTGTTGAAGGCAGACTGTCTTACATGCGTATGATCCGTAAGGGCGTTATCAAGGTATACGGCGACGATTCCGACTTCGAAATCGGCAAGGGCATTACTCTGAAGGAGTCCGCTGACGACGTAGCTACCGTTATCGCTTCCGGCATCATGGTTGACGAAGCTCTGAAGGCTTACGAGGCTCTGGAAGCTGAAGGCATCAAGGTTCGTGTCATCGACATGTTCACCTGGAAGCCGATCGACGAGGATCTGATCGTGAAGTCCGCAAAGGAGACCGGCGCTATCGTAACTGCTGAGAACCACAACTGCACCTGCGGTCTGGGCTCTGCTGTTGCTCGCGTTCTGTCTGCTAAGTGCCCGACTCCGGTTGAGATGGTTGGCGTACATGACCAGTTTGGTCAGGTTGGCGCTCAGTCCTTCCTGCAGGAAGCTTACAAGCTGACCGCAGAGGAGATCGTTGCCAACGTCAAGAAGGTAATTGCAAGAAAGTAAGTTTCGTTATGCATACCGAGCCGTCCCTGTCTTGTGCAGGGGCGGCTTTCTTTTTACAAAGGAGGAGAAACATGCAGAAAGTATATAGAATCCTTCTTTTGGTTTTGCTGGGAACATTTGCTCTGGGCAGTACAGCGTTTGCGGCATCGGAATATGTGGAACAGCTCACGCCGGATTCTGCGGATTATGCGGAAGTATCCACGCTCACAAATCGTGTTTTAGATGCGATGAGCGGGATGTGTGCAGATGTGACGGCGGCAGACATTGACTGGAGACGGGCATATAAAGTCTACGCGGATGAATCGGATGTCTATAGTTCTTATAAAGAACGGCAAATGACATACGATGAAATCAAACAACACATGGAATATTATGTCTGGGTGCTTCCGGTACAGGTAAAAAATGCATATTTTCACGTTACGATTTCACAGGGAATGCCGCTCACGGAGGATGAATCCGTGTTGGCGGTACTAACAGAGGAACAGAAAGAACAGATTCGGGAAGAAACAGGCAAATGGATTCCGGTTGTGACGGAACAATTGGATGAGGACAAGACAGCAGAACAGATAGACCGGCAAATCGCAAATGCAGTGGGAAAAGAGAACATCCATCGAGCGTTTGTTATGGGAGGTTCGCCCAAGCTGCGTTCGGCGGTTGCTGTTGTTGAAACAATCAATCACAACATACAGATTGTTGTGCTGGAAGAAGCGCGGCTGACTGGCGTACAAAGCTCTGAAGGCGCGCGGACAGCCAAACAGCCGCTGCAATCCGGTCAGGCCTATGCAATGGAGGACATGGCGGACAGGATGAGCGAGTACACGGTGGATACGACCGATGAACGCACTGGCACCGGTGGTGAGAGCGATTCGGCTCATACAGTTATCTGGATAATTCTGGGAACTGCCGGGATAGGTATTGGCTGCTATGCGTGGAACCGTGCAAGATGCAAATGAAATTTGTGCATACCGAGCCGTCCCTGTCTTGTGCAGGGGCGGCTTTTTTGTGTGCAAATTTTGGTCATTTGAGGGCAAATATTGTCAGGTTTGCAGGCGAAAACAAGGTTCTGTTGTGCAACATGAATTAGAACGTGCAGGAAATAAAAAATAGTTGACCAAATTGCACAAAACATTTGACAAATAGGCAGGTATCCTATATCATAAAGAGTATAGGAAACAAGCCTATTATCTGTTGCCGCGTGATACGGAAATTTGGAGAGGTTTTCGTCGGGAAAACAGGCGGCCGCAGAGGTATAAAATCATGGAGGTGTTGTGATTATGTTCACAAACAAGGATATCAAGCTGGGTATCTGCCCGATCGGCTGGACCAACGATGATATGTGGGATCTCGGCGACGAGAATACATTCCAGCAGTGCATTTCCGAGATGCGTCTGGCAGGTTTCACCGGATGTGAAATCGGTCATAAGTATCCGTCTGACGTGAAGGAACTCAAGGAAGCTCTGGATCTGCGCGGCATGACCGTTGCATCCAAGTGGTTCTCTTCCTTCCTCGGCACCAAGCCGTTCGAGGAGACCTTCGAGGAGTTCAAGAAGGAAATTGAGTACCTGTGCTACGCAGGCGCAACTGCTATCAACATTTCTGAGCAGTCCTATTCTATTCAGGGCAATCAGGATCTGTCCATCTTCGACAACAAGGCTCGCTTTACCGATGCTGAGTTCGCTCAGATGTGCGACGGCCTGAACAAGCTGGCTGAGTACGCAAAGAGCAACGGCATCCGCGCTTGCTTCCATCATCACATGGGTACCTGCGTACAGACTCTGGAAGAGACCGAGCGTATGCTGAACAACACCAGCGACGACCTGCTGCTGTGCTACGATACCGGTCACTGGACCTTCTCTGAAGTAGATCCGATGGCAATTCTGAACGAGTTCCCGAACAGAATCGGTCATGTACATCTGAAGAACATGCGTAAGGACGTTCGCGATCAGGCTATCAAGGAGAGCTGGTCCTTCCTGAAGTCGGTTCGTAACGGCGCATTCACCGTTCCGGGCGATCCGGAAGGCTGCGTAGACTTCGAGCCGGTTCTGAGAAAGCTGGACGAGATCGGTTACACTGGTTGGATCATGGTTGAGGCTGAGCAGGATCCGGCTAAGGCTAACCCGTTCAAGTACGCAAAGATGGCTTACGAGTACATCACTGACCTGATGGCTAAGTAAGAAACAGAATCACTTAATGTTAGATGAAAACTGGATACCTGCAAATGCGGGTATCCAGATTTCTGGCTTGATTAACAAGTATAGACAAGGAGAGAAAAGGTCATGGCAAATTTAAAGTTTGGCGTAGTTGGCTGCGGCAGAATTGGTAAGCTGCACATCAACAATCTGC
>UMGJ01057422.1_pt1 | contig 10096 bp, 17 predicted proteins | sample 1965221 | NCBI WGS metagenome assembly UMGJ01 (sample SAMEA4836067, study PRJEB28245) | human gut metagenome | biome: gut microbiome; material: fecal sample | place: Denmark | collected 2008
ACAGGAGCCTCCACAGGAGCCTCCGCAGGAACCTCCGCGACCTCCGCGAGGCGGTACGTCTTGCCTTCCTTGGCATACGTAGCCGTCAGCTTGCCCTCCGCCTCAAGCTGTCGGAGCAGGGCGGACGCCTTCTGCGTCGAGATACCGAACGCCGTTGCGACTGCCTTGGCATTCTGTTCCGGATGGTCGGCGAAGGTTGCCAGCATCTTGACCTTCAGCTCATTGTTGGCAATCTGTTCATCAGTCAGGTTCTCGCGCCGTGCCTGATTGCGTGCGTCCAGCTTGTACAGGGAATACTCCGCGAAGGCGCGCGCGTTGTCGGAAATTGCCTTGCAGTTCTTGACCTCATTCATGAAGTCGCGGGCGGAATAGTTGGTAGGCTGTTTGGTTGTCATTGTGGTTTACTTCCTTTCTTTGTTTGTGCCTTTATTATAGCACATTTTTTTGCTTTTGTCAAGGGGTTTAGCGAAATTTTTTGAAAAAAATTTTTTCCTTGCAACAGGGTCGTGGCTGTTCCCTTGACCGCTTATAGTATACCACAAACGGGACGGAAAATAAAGTCTTTTGTGTAACGATTTTGTGAATGATTTGTGAATGCATGGTTTGGGGTAGTAGTCTACCAGACTACTTAGAGAGGGCGCGTACCTCAACTAATGTCATCAGATTGCGCATTGCGGAACGCTTCTATTATTGCTCGTACCATTGCCGCTCCGGTATTGGGTTGTGGAAGATTTTCATCAGTGATATAGGCATACTTGGTCTTGCCTCCGGTTTGTCCATCTGCTGGGAGTTCATATTTACGGATTTCGCGTCCGCGGTTATCCGTATCGAGGATAACATTGATTTTCTTTTCGTCTTTCAACTGACTACACAGCGCGCCGACTCGATAGGAGGATATTTCTAAAATGTGTGCTAATTCGGAGGCACGGTAAGGGTGAAATTTGAGAATATTGAGAATTTTTTGCTTATATTCGGAATTGATTGTATTCATGGCGTGCACTTCCTTTCTTTGATGGTCTTATTATACCACTTTAAGTATAGAAAAACAAGTACATTTTGTAACTTAATTATGTATGAATTGTAAATGTCGGAAGGTTAATAAAGTAGTCTGTCAGACTACTATATGGCGGCGATAACGCCGCTTAAAAACCACGGTAAATAGGGTAACCGCATTTATGGGCATATGCATTTGCTTTGTGAATGTCCTTGACTTCATTGCCGGGCACTAATACTTTACCTACATTACCATACTTGTCCAGACAATACAAATATGGTCCGACCTTGTGAAAAACAGTGCCAAATTGTTCCTGAGTAAGTCGGTAATCTTCCAGCATTTTTTGAACCCATTCGTCACGCGAGGCATATTTTTTAACGATAGATACCGTCCCCTCTTCTCTGTTAAAGTCGATATCATATTCTGTGGCACTATAACGCAATACTTTGTTCATGGTTTCCCCTCCTTCATTTGGTGATTTTATTATATCATTTTACGGATAGAAAAACAAGTATATTGTATGACTGATTTGTAAATGATTTGTAACCGTCTGAGAAAGGTAGTAGTCTACCAGACTACTATAAGCGGACTTACCAGAGTCCGCGAATTACTGATATAATACGGTGAACGTTATGGGCATGAGCGCCCCACAAGTCTCGAATATTTTCATTATCGTCGAATAAAATACCCCGTCGCCCGTCATGCTTTGGAGTCCCATACGGAACAATATCAATAATATCCCATTGAACTGATGGTAAGTGCCGCCTGAGCCAGCCACGCTTAGCCGCAATAATTCTATCTTGAAAGGCGGGGCTACCATTTTTAGACGTCCATGAAATGATACCAATGAGGAAACCATGCCGCTGTGCATCATGTAACGTGCGTGCTAATGTTGCCATAGGAAGGAGCGGACGAGCAATCCGGTAAGGAGTGGCATCCTCAGCTTGTAAATATTCCAACCAATGTTCAACTCCGTATAAATCTACCAATGTCCCGTCAAGGTCAAACCAAATTATTTTTTCGTTTTCTTTCAGTTTCATGAACTCCACCGCCTTTCTGATAATAGTATATCATTTTAACGGCAGAAAGTCAAGTACATTTTGTAACTAATTTGTGAATAAATCATGTCAAGTATAGTAGTCTACCAGACTACTACCCTCCGGAGAGGGCTTGCGCCCTCACTCGGGAAGAAGTGTCAAATTTGTCTCGTCCATCCAAAGTGTATATCCTCCCTTATCAAAACGTACCGCAAGAGGACGAGTTACGTCCGTCCGGTCTACCGCCACGATTTGCCCCCATGCCCCGGCGGCATAGTTGTGCGCGCGAGAGCCGCGAACGGTGCGAACTCGGTCATTTACGCGGAAGGTTCTTCCGTCCTTAGTTGTTACGGAGGGGCGGTCAATATCCTCGTCCTCCTCATCATCGTCCTCGTCGCCGTCCATTTCCCCTTCGTCATCATCAATACCGTCCTCATCTTCATCATCCTCATCCGGGTTCATGAGGTTGGCGCGGGCAAGGTTTGCGACGTCGTTCATAATGTCCTTCAGGACGTCCTGCAGGAGGTGGCGGTCAAACAGAATGGTGTCCTCATCAGAATCAATTTTCATGACCGTGTGCCCGTCCATATCCTTGACCAGCGTGCCGAAGGTCTTAACGTCTTCATCATCCCGGGACAGATAATCCAAAAGCAGAAGGCTGAAATCGCTGACGCTGGCAGTCTTGTTGGTGGTAAATGTGTAAATTTCTTTCATGGGTTGTACCCTCCTTCATTTGATGGCTTTATTATATCACTTTATGCCTGAAAAATAAAGTCTTTTTTGTAACCAATTTGTAAACGATTTGTAAACGTGATTTTGGATGTAGTAGTCTGGTAGACTACTATGGGTGGCGGTTGCCCGTCACCCATTTACATGAACAATGTCGCTTTCAGGTATCCAGTGCTCAAAGCTGTGACGTTCGTCATTAGACATGATTCTGATGGGGAACTCATCATCCGAGGGGTCCAGCTGGTTGACTGTAACGATATCACCAGCGCGAAAGTTGTCGCTGTATGTGTTTAACAGTCGACCTTTCTCACCTATACGCCAGCGGTCGTAAATAGTACTGGCATTTAACTCCTGAGTAGGAATTACACCTTGCACCTTGGTCAGTATGGCGATTAGTGTTTCAATGGTTATCTGTACCTGTCCATTTTGGCAAGTATACAGGACTTCGCCTGTTTCGTCATCAATGACCTCCGTGTGCGTATCCCCTCCAGTGGGAAGTCGAAGGATGGTTTCTCTCAATTCCTCGCGAGAAATGGTATTCTTTGAAGTTGTGGTAACGGTAATGGTAGACATATGGAAGCCTCCTTTATTTGATGGTTTTATTATACTACTTTTGAAGGGAGAAGTAAAGTCTTTTCTGTAACTGATTTGTAAATAAATTATGAATGGCATTATAAACATAGTAGTCTCCCAGACTACTTATAATGACTCACAACGGTGAGTCAATATTATTATTTTGCCATCATTTCCTCAATTAAGGACTGCTGGAGGATAAGTGTTGGGATAATACCTTCGTCATCCTCCAAAGAAATTACTCCACAATTCTCGGCAGAGCAGGGAAGTTCTATTCCCATTCTCTTTCCAATTGTTGTATTAAAATTAGCTATACTGGTGATGGTAGGGCAATAAACATATCGAGCAAGGTCGGCGTTTAAGGTGGGCTGCCCGTCAAAATCGGTTAGAGAAAAGGTCTTGAGTTTTTCTTCCCACGTTTTTGCCTGTTCATAATTGTCAAATTGCTGCCCGTCCACAGTTCTATAAAAAGTTGTCATAGTCGCTACCTCCTTCTTCTGCTTTATTATATCATTTTTATGTGAATAAATCTATGTTATTTTATAAATAAATTATGAATATTATCATCTCATAGTAGTCTCCCAGACTACTTTGGGGATGGCTTGCGCTCAATCCCCTTCCAGCAAATCTTGGTCATCTACACGGCAATATGTAGTGGTCAATAACAGCCCATGCTGCTGATAGGCAGTGTTGAAGGCGTCGATACAGCGCCGTGCAGGTAAAGACAAATCCAACGTATAAGCGCCTTCATAGCTATTTTGGAGTTCTTCCTGCAAGTATGTCAATCGTTCTGCGGTGGCAATTGGGGACATTTTGTTCATATCCCATACGATATAAATGTGGTTGTACGTCATGATATACCCTCCTTTATGTGTATATGTATTATACCATAAAGCAGATAATTTGTCAATACCCCATTTGTAAATAATTTGTGAACGCTACTTGTGTGTAGTAGTCTGCCAGACTACTATTTTCAAAAATGCTGGCAGCCGCTACCACACAGCCGCCAGCTGAAGGAGGTTGGACGTTAGTCCGTGATTACCCATCCTTTACGATATTCCAGCACAGTATGCCCATTCATTGTTTCCGGCAAGTCGCGTACATTGACGTCCCCGACATAATACCGGTGGGAGACAAAGAGGCGCAGGAAGGCTGTATATCTATAAATAAGACGGGTGCGACGGTTATCAAGACCATACTGCGCGACTGCGCGGTCTTCAAGGTTGAGGATGTACTGTTCAAGTTTGGTGTTCATGGTTTTTACTTCCTTTCCTTTGATGTATGTATTATACCACAAATCGAGGAAAATGTCAATAGTTTGTGAGAAAAAATTTGTAAACAAAGTGTGAATGGAAATAATGGATTAGTAGTCTACCAGACTACTTACTCCAAAGGAGGGCTTGCGCCCTCATTTGGAAATAATCTCAAAATCTTTCGCCCTTACCCACTTAGCGTAACTTCCGTCAAACCGTACCTGTATAGGAAAATTTTCGTCCTCTTTGTCTATGTCAATGACAATGCCTTTGTCCTGTTTCGTATAGCAGTCGTTTTCTTCATCTGTCCGTTTCGCTTGAACGCGGTCGCCTACCTGGAAAATGATACCTGCAATCGTCACGGTGTCCGGGTGGGTGTTCCATTCGTTATCATTGTCGTTCTTATCAACCTCACCGCTGTTCGAAGGCGCGCCCTGCTTATTAGCAAGCACAGCCGCCAGCACTTCGGTGGTCATCTGTACCTGCCCGCGCTGGCAAGTATACAGGACTTCGCCAGTTTCGTTATCAATGATTTCCGTGCGAGTATCACCTCCAGCAGGCAGGCGGCTGATTGCCTGCACCAGTTCCCCACGGGATACGGTATCGGACAAAAACGTGTTAATGGTAATGGTAGACATATGAAATTTCCTCCTTCATTTGATGGTCTTATTATACTCTTTTTCACCTGAGAAAACAAGTCTTTTATGTAACTGATTTGTAAACAAATTATGAACGTGCGGCGAGTGTGGTAGTAGTCTCCCAGACTACTAATAGAGGTATCGCCATTACTGGCGACGGACCTCCAGTGACCGGGCATCGCCGAATAGCTGCCCGCGGTCAAGTACAGTGTACCCCAAGGCATAGAGTTCCTTGAGAACTTCCTCAATGGTGGTATCGTCACACACTACTTCTTTTTCACCAAACAAAATATATAACATTTTTATTATTTCCTTTCTGTATCTCTTTTCTTTACATTTATATTATACCACATTGCTTTCTATTTGTCAAGTCTTTGCGCAAATTTATTTGTAAACAAATTATGAATGCATATTGCGAATTAGTAGTCTCCCAGACTACTACCGTCCAAGGAGGGCGGTTGCCCTCATTGGAGTTACTCCTTATCTGCCGACGTAATCGGATACGGCATCCAGCGCCAGAACCTGCAGGGATGATTTTCATCTATCTGCCAACGGTACCAGCCGGGTTTAGCGTCCTGCAGTCCGTCATAGACGTAGCCGGCATCGTCAAGAGCGAGGCACAATGCGGCAAGGTCTTCAGGCTCACGGTCGGGCAGTACCAGCGCGAACTCAAACGATTCATATTCCTCGCACAAGTCGCCACTGTCAAAAGGTGTAAAGGTCTTGTCAAAGAAAATCACGGCGGGCAGATATTTGTTAATATTCATGGTAGAACCTCCTGTATTTGATGATATAAGTATACCACTTTTTGCGTTTATAATCAAGTCTTTTCTGTAACCAATTTGTAAACAAATTATGAATGCGCCGCAAGTGGAATAGTCGTCTGCCAGACTACTACAAGGGTGGGCGCGGTTACGCCCACATAATATCCTCCTCGCGGTTCAGCCAGTTTGTGCGTACTGCACCCACTACCCGCAAGCCCAGCGTATCCCAACCTTCGCTCTCCAGACCTCTCACAGCCGCCTGTATTGCCTGCGCCTGTGTCATGCCGCCGTACAGCCGCCGCTCAAACATTTCGCCTGTGGTAGGGTTGGCAAAACGAACAATCCAGTAATTCAGCATAGACCGAGACATAGAATCCTCCTTCGCGCGTGTTGCGCTTTGTTCTTTGTTGGTATAAGTATACCACAAATGGTACGATAAATCAAGTACAATTTGTAACTTAGTTGTGAACAATTTGTAAACACGCCGCATGATGGGTTAGTAGTCTACCCAGACTACTATTCCCCGAAGAGGGAGGAATTACTCCTCCCCCATAACGGAAACTTGTATAATGAGCGTGACCTTGCGCCCGCGCCTCCGGGTGGACAGCTGACACAGCCCTGTCTGCCGCAGAGTTAAAAATGCCTTGGTGATTTCCTCAGCCTTGATAGAAGGATGATTATCCCCGAAAGAGTTCAGCCAGTTATAGCCAGCTGCGAGGCAAAGCTCCTCGTTTCTCCAGCGGTCGCCAGCTGTCATAGCGTAGGACTTGTTATTTTCGACAAGGCGGACATTAAGCGCATAGCGCGGGGCAGTAGTGGTAGTGGACATAATAGGTACCTCCCTTATTTGATACCTTATTATACCACAAAGCGCGCGGCAAATCAAGTACAATTTGTAACTGATTTGTAAACAAATTGTGAACAGTCGGTATGGTACGATAGTAGTCTGCCCAGACTACTACCACCGGACGAAAAGGGGGGCGGTCGCCCGCCCTCGGTCGTTAGCCTGCCTCGCGCCCTTCTATCATATAGCGCGTTACTCGGATACCGTCCGGTGTCTTTTCTTCTTTGCGCCATGTGACCGATACCCAGCAGCTATCATCATCCATTGAGATAATAGTCTGTACGTCCGGCGACTTGCGGCAAGCGTCAAATTCAGCGTATGCCGCAGGGTTGCTGTCCTTAGTGAAAAAGCAATGGTCATATACAGGCTCCCCCTCGACCGGATAGAGCCATGTAGAATGCAGGACTTCAAATTGTTTCATAATAGCCTCCTTAGCTTTTGTAGTGGGGCGGATAGCCGCCCCATTTGTTAATCGTCAGCCTTGCTAACCATCTCAATGTGCTGGTCATAGCCGATATTGTCCGCGCCGCTCCAGTATGCCTCCTCGGCATTCTTGTACTCCGCCTCCGTCAGGGCGGTAGTCCTGCGCAGGTGGTCAATAGCTGCCTTTATAATGCTCTCGCGCGTTTCGGCATAGCTCCATACCACACCTTCGTATTCATCGACCAAAACATAGATAGAACCCTTCATATTTCCTCCTCCTTGGGGCGGCAGTGTAGCCGCCCCGGTGCTATTGTTGCGCGTCATTCCTCCGCGCCGTTGTCCGTGTCAAATCCGAGGCGGTCGCTTAACCAGTCCAGCCGATAGCCGCAGGGCACGTTGTACCGCAGGCGCGGTCCGGCTTTGGTTTCCTTGCAGTAGCTCAGGACGTCCGCCTTCTTGATAATGAACGCTCCGCAGGCATTCACAAGCAGGGTGCACTCCGCCTCGGACGGTGTCGCGAGGGCGTTCGGGGCGATACTGCTTTTTATCTCATAGGGGATACAGCCCTGTACATGGTCAACGCCCTCCCAGGCTTTTTCGACCTTTTCCGGGTGTTTGCACAAGTGCCATTTTACAATGCATTCTACAAGGCTGCCCGCGTTCGGCAGTGTCCAGCCTCGCGCACTGTCCCCACGACAGCCCTCGACCGAAAAAACCGCCTCCGGGGAAACGCCCTGTAATAGCTGAATAAGGAAGCGCATCTTATTACAGGCTTTTGCCGTGTTCGTTGTCCAGTGTGCCTCCTGCCTGTCAATTTCCGCCTGACACAAGGCTATGTAGTCGTGTGCCGTCAGGGATAGGGTAGTAGCTGAGTAGGTGTTGGTAGTTTCCATGGATAAATCCTCCTTCAATAAGTAGTGTTTGTGGTAGTTATTCACTTGTCAATGAACAGGGGACGCGCCTTCGCTGTCGGTTGCCTGAGGTAGTCTGTCCGTGTCCGGGGTGTTGCCCCTTGTCCTTCGGACACGCATATTATAGCACACCTGAGGCGCGCTGTCAAGTATTTTTTCAAAAAAATATTGTACAAAATAGGCGTGGCGTTTTTGTACAAATTGCCGAGGCGATGCGCGACCGGGGACGGACGCACGCGGTCAGTGTATGGTGGGGGGTATTCACGGGATTTTTTCACACGGTCACGTGACCGGATTTTCGGGGCCTCGTTACAAAAATGTCAGACATACAAAAATGTCAGACCTCAAAAAATGTCAGACCCCAAAAAATGTCAGACATACAAAAATGTCAGACATACAAAAATCTCGCCAAAATTTGACAAATCAACCAAAATATGATATAATAATTTTAGCTTAAGGAGGACATTACATCCATGAACCGATTAAAACTTAATTTCGACCTCGTCTACTCTGATGAACGAGCCGAATTTTTACAATTATATCTACAAGACCCCCAATTCGTTTCCTCTCCCCCTACCGAAGCTGAACTGGAAACAATGGGCAACTACGTGCTTTGGGGCAAAAATCGCGCAACTGGTCTAAACGCCAAACAAGATGGCTCGGTGCCCCTATCATCTAAATCGCGTGATTGGGACGACGCGCGCAAGGTTACATCGTTAGAGGCTTTGCTGGAGTCCGCCACATTTTCCGAAAATCAATTTGTAGTAAATCGTCCGCCACTTAAGGCACCACGTTTGTGCTTTGCGCGCGACCATACTCGCGCAAAATGCCCGCCTGCCATGCTGCCCACATTTGAGGCACTTTGGGCAGAAATTGATGCTTTGGACCTGCGCTGTTCCCTTTGGGCAGTGGCGCACGGTCGCCAAAAATCGCCGGTGCGGCCGACCTTGGCGGCGCAGTTTACACCTGACCAATTGGCCGAAGCCGAAGCAGAAGCCGACTTGTGGGACCCTTATACCTATTTGCGCGCGCGCCATCGACTAATTGAAATGCGGCGCCAGCAGTACGCGCTGCGGGACGCCTACGAGCCGACGCCACCCACTCACGACAACGCCGACCCGGCGCCAGTTAAGCCCGACATTAGTTTTGGAGCAGAAGTGGAAGTTTTGCCGCTGGGACTGGGACCATTTGCGGGCCACACACCGCCCGAAGCCTCTTTGATTTTTAGGGATTTTGGAGAATTGCAGGAAACCGAATGGTCAGAAGATTGCTTGCGCGCTATCTCTAAATTTTATTGGACGAAAGCACGCTGGAAGCCCGGTAAGCAGCAATTGTGGTTTGATTTTAGAGAGCCGGAGCACATTTACGCGCTATGCGCGGCGCACGCAGACTTGGGCGCGAATGGTGACGCCGATGTTTATGATTTTGAGCAGATGAGCGGCGCGCTATTAGCTACTTTGGGGTTTTATGTACGGCAAGCGCAATTAACAGACATACAGCGCGATATCTGGACTATGAAGATGGACAAGCAGACAAACGCCGCAATTGCCATGGCCATTAATGGGAAATATGGGACGCACTATACGGAGAATTACATTTCTACCATTTTTTGTCAAAAGATAATACCACGAGTGGCGGCCGCGGCTCGTTTACACGCTTTAATTGTGGAGAATTTGCCGTTTGAAGAAGAATTTAAGAGGTGTTGCGTTTGCGGCCGTCGGTTGCTGTTAAATGAAGTATATTTTGCGCGACGCAGTCGTAACGCTACTGGTTACGCCGGACGGTGTAAATGTTGTGATAAGAAAGTGAGGTGAGTTAAGAGATGAAAGATACGAACGAGCAGTTTTTGGAACTTTTGGTTGGAATGCGCCCGGAGCAAGTTTTGGGATTGGCGAAATTATGGGATATCAAGATTTTAACGGAAAATGTT
>UMGJ01037224.1_pt1 | contig 9882 bp, 15 predicted proteins | sample 1965221 | NCBI WGS metagenome assembly UMGJ01 (sample SAMEA4836067, study PRJEB28245) | human gut metagenome | biome: gut microbiome; material: fecal sample | place: Denmark | collected 2008
CCCGCAGGCGGCTTTCGCAAGTGTTTAGTTGTATTCGTGTATCAGTATCGCAAACGCCTTTTCGGCTTCGGTGGTCTGAGGTTCAACGTCCTCACCCCGGTCGTAGTTGTAAACGACCCTGTCGTCCTGCTTTAACATCAGCTTGGAAATTCTGCCGTTTTCGTCCTTAACTCCAATCGTACCCTGTGTCCACATATTCTTATCCTCCGTGTATTTTGTTGTACACATATTAACTCTAAAGCCGCATTATATCAAGCGGTTTTCGGATAATAATGTACACAAATATCAGCGGTCAGAACTGTGTGTTTTATTGTGAATGATACCGATAATTTTTTCCTGCTCGTCAGCGGAAACGCCTATGCTTTCTAAGGCCTCCCGTGTGCCGCAGTCGGGACAGATATAGGTATTGGGGTACTTCCTCGAAAGAGCGGAAACCCCGCCGTACTGCGCCCCACAGAGCGGACAGGTGCGAAGTCCTGTTGCGTTATCTGATTTCATTTGCAACCCTCCTGCTGTTGTTCAGCGCTGCGAGAAGAATACTCTCGTCAAAGCCGAAATTGCTATAGCCTTCAAGGCAAGTCCGAACATACGAACCGCTTGGTAATCCCAGTGACCGTTCTTCATGCATGATATACACGAAAGCCTTTCTGCCCACTGTCTTGCCCGAGAAGTATCTCACGGGCAGTTCCAGTTCGGCTTTGTAGTAGAAAGCCGGAAAGCCCTCGTACACATCAAGCCGTTTCTCATCGGCAGGTTCGACCGACCAGACTGCAACAGGAACTTCTGCTCCCGATTTCGGTTCGATTGTGAGGTAAGCGCCTGTCTTGCTGCCTTTGAAAAGCAGTTCGTAGTCCTTAATCGCCGCAGTCCCCACAGCCTTTGCCGTAGGACAACGCAGTGCCATTTGCCGTAGGTTCAGATTACTGCCGTAGGCGAGGTAGTATTTTTTCATTTGAAATTCGTCCTTTCCGAAAGGTTCAATTTCAGAAATCACCTTTCTACCACCAAAAGCCCCCAGGTGGGGGATTGGGAGCAGGAAGCTGATTACTGCGGTCTGCCGTTTCTGAAAGCCGTGTCACCCTCGAGCCGCTTGGTGTAAAGCTCCCTTGCGGTCTTGAATTCATCGCCGATAAATCCGAGCCGCAGTAACCAAGTCCGCATTGCGTACTTGGGGTTTTCGGTCTGCTGAGGATTTGCGCTTGCGGTCTTGACTTGCTTTGCAAGCTGGCTGAGCGCTAAGCAAAGCTGAATGTAGCTTTTCAGCTGACCTGCGTGAAGTCCGTTTTTCTTGTCACCCGAGGGAGCGTCAAACTGGAAAAGTCTGAATTCAATCGTGCCTTTTGTAAAGGTTGCGTGCAGGTTCAGCATATGGTAGCGGCTCTCGTTGTAGTGCGCCGACCTGCTGTAATCCGCATTCTGACTGCCGTACCAGGTGTCCGCAAGCGCCGTCATGGTTTTCGGCTTTTTGCGGTTGAGTTCCACCAGAAAATCCTTGCTGACCGTGCGGCAGTAGCGGTTCATGCGGCTTCTGTCGAGGTTCAGTGCGCTTGCAAGCAGGCTTTCATGGCTTGCCATAATGTTTGCGAGGTTTCGCAGGCTCTGCGGCGTGTGACCCTTGGCTCCAATGTGAATGTGAACTCCGCAGCCCCTTGTTGCGTCGCTTTTCGCACCTGCTTTCCTCAGCCTGCGGATAAGCTCCTGCAGGGTTTCCATGTCTGCGTAGGTAAGTATCGGGGTTACCAGTTCGCACTTTTCGCTGTCCGGTCCGTGAATGCTGACGTCTTTCTGGAACTTCCACTCGCGGCCCTCGTTGTCCCATGCGGAGTAGGTGCAGTAACCGTTGCGGCCTGCGGTGTTTTCGTGGCGGTGTGTGCCGAAGAACTCGGCGGCAATCTGCGCGGCTTTTGTTCTTGTGATGTTATTCATTTCAACCTCGACCCCTATGGTCTGGTTCATCATTTCTTCAATCTGCTTTGTGGTTTTTGCGTTCATTGTGGTGTCCTCCGTTTGTGTATTTCCCTTTCGGTGTGTACATGTTAACTCTAAATCGAGTATATAGCAAGCGGTTTTACCACAATATATTGAACGAAATACACACGCATAAATTGTGTATATCAGCCACGGATTTTGCGAACCACATCAACACCGAGAACAGCATTCAGCCCGGAGCCGTTATCCCAACGGACGAGCAGATTTCCTGCGTCATCGACCCCTCGAACCGTGCCGAGAGTACCTATCGGCGGCGCCTGGAAATCGTCCATTGAAACCAGTTCCACACGGCAGCCGACTTGGTACTCTCGGCGGTACTGCTCAATCTGCTCCTTACTCGGAAACTTCATTTGCAGCACCTCCATTTCTGAAAGCCGATGAACCCGTGAGGTTTCTCAGCAGTATCTTCCGCTCGGTCTTGTACTCCGAACCGATGAACCCCAGCCGCAGGAGAAAGCAGCGGAATGCGTACTTGTCGTTGTCGGTTTCCTTTTCCTTTGCCGTTACTCGCTTCGCATTTGCGGCGAGTTCGCAGAGTGCTGAAATAAAATGCGTGTATGCCTTGCACTCGTCAGCGCCGCAGTCTGCGAACCATGGAAACTTCACCGTGCTATCCGTGACCTCAATCTGCAGGCTGTCCACCGCTAAGGCTCTGCGGATAAGTCTGCCTTTTGCGTCAAGCAGCTTGGTGAGGTTTCCGACCGCTGTGCTTTCAAGCGGAACTTCCACCGTAAGCCCCACAGGTTCGCTGTGTTCGGCGCTGTTGGCAGCTGCGGGTATTTCCTCGGTATCCGTTTCCGGCGGTTCTGTGGCGGCATTCTCGGCTATGAATCCACGCTCCGCAAGGAATTCAAGCAGACCCTCGATTTCTTTGCTGTCGGCTCTGTCGTCAAATTCAAGGTTGCCCTCGCGGGTCACCGTGAAATAGTCGATTCGGTAAGCGTAGGTCGGTGTCCTCATGTAAACTGCGTCCGCTCCCATGAACTCGCTGATGGCTTTCACAAGCGGTTTTCTGTCCTGCGTGTTGTAGTAAATTGTCATTGTATGTACCTCCATTTGCCTTGGTACTACACATTTTACTCGATTACGGGGATAAGTCAACGGGTTATTAACAGAAAGCCGCACATTCTGCGTAATGCACAATGTACGGCTCAACTATTAGTCCATAATGTAAACCCTGACCTCAACCCCGAGTTTGCGGCAGTTGTCAATGACGAATTTTGTTCCTCTGGATTTTCCGTCCCAGAATGCAAGCACGATATCCGAATACTCGATTATCGTGATATTCCGTTTCAGAGGAGCGCTCCTGCCGTATTTCGTGTATTCTGGCAGGAACTCCGTCAGCTTTATTCCGTGCGCCAAAGCATACTCCCTTGCGGAAGTATCCACTCCTTTAGCACCGCCGGACACGATTTCCGTGGTGTTTTCGGGGAGATATCTGCTTAAATCACTCACGCTTAGCCCTCTTGAACCAATTACAGCTACTTTCATGTTGCCCTCCTTATAAACGCATTATGAACGCACTTTGAACCCACTCCATACATTATATCACATTATGATGTTAAAATAAACACATATTGGATATAAACAGGAGGAGTTTTATGGCTATCAAGAGTTTATCCATCAGAATTGACGATGAAATGCTCGACAAACTGCATTACGTTGCCGATTATGAGGCTCGTTCCGCAAATGGGCAAATCATCGTTCTGATTCGTGAGTGTATAGAAAAGTTTGAAGAAAAGCACGGAAAAATCGTGCTCGGCGATGAGCCGGGCAACGCTAATTCGAGCAAGAACTGAACCATGCAATCCCCGAAAGGACAAAGTAAACACACGGCAGAGCAACGCCATTTCCCCACAGCTTGTACTCGGCAGAGTCGCTGTGGGGATTTTTCAACCATGTACGAATTTGTTTTTCGGACTTCGGCTTGACTGCGCTGCCAACGATTATGCGATGAGTTTCAAACACATCTTTCCAAAATGTCAGCTCTTCATCTGTCGGCTCATCCGTTCCGAGATCTGCACACCACCAGTCGGGAAATCCCTGCAAACGTGCGCACTCCGTTGGAGTAAGCCTGCGGACTATGTATTCCGGAGAATTCACGGTCGGCGGGTCTTTGTAATCGCTTGCGACAAGCGTATTTGCGAGGTTCTCCTTAGCTTCGGTGTGATAGGAATTCTTGCTTGTGCTGTACACAAGGGTTTCAGAACCTCCTCCGTACATTCCACCTGCGGCTCGGAGCGCACCGCATTTATCGTTTTCGCTGTACTTCGTGTAGCTGTCCTGCGAAAATGCGACTGCATGGCGGTCGGTGGCATTCAACGTGAATGAAACATCCTCATTCACTCCGCTGCCTTGCGGACCGTTTTTATCAGCTCTGCCTATCATTGAGCCCTGAACAGCTACGACCGCCACGCCGCCTTGGTTTGAGTCGGGAGAATTACCACCCGTATCTATCGTCCGTGATGTATCCGTTTCATAGCAGTTCTGCCGTGCGTTTTTCGTGCCGTCAGATGTGAAACGAACATCAAAACAGCGAGTATCTTCAACCACAAACGGCTGATTGTTGCCGCCCATGCCGTAAGTTGAACTTACAGTCGGAGCGACCTCAAGCGGACCAGTGTACCTTGTGTCCTGCGAATGATTTTCATATACCACTGACTCCAAAACGCATGGCGGGTGGCCGTGTGTTTCCGCTCGAAGAGTTCCGGTTATATCGTTCGATATTTCTATCGACTGCCCACCCTGGTCGTTCAAGCAGACTGCGCCTGCCGTTCCAGAGCCACTTTCAGCAGCGGCGGCAGCTCTTTGCCACGCTTTGAAGCCCTCTGCAGAATACCCCGACAAGCCCTCGGACTCAAGCAGTATTTTTCCGGCGTATTCGCTATCAAAATCTGCGACAAGGAAGATACGTTTTCTTCTCTGGGGGACTCCCCAGTATTGCGCGTCAAGCACTCGCCAGGCGATTGAGAAACAATCTGCCAGTATCTCTCCTGCGGCTGACCATTTCTCATGTCGAGGAACAGAAATGGTTTCATCCCTGACCCTGCACAGGCTTTCGAGGACGCACCGGAAGTCCTCGCCCTTGTTAGACGAAAACGCTCCGGGAACGTTTTCCCAGACCGCAAATCTCGGATATCTTCCATCAGTCGCACACCTCATTTCTTTTATAATTCTGACCGCCTCATAGAACAGGCTCGACCGTGAACCGTCAAGACCGCTGCGCTTTCCGGCAATGCTCATGTCCTGGCACGGACTGCCGAACGTGATTATATCCACGGGTGGCAAATCTGCTCCGTTCAGCGCAGATACATCTCCGTAGTGTTTCATCTGCGGTAGCCTTTTCGTTGTTACCCGAACGGCGAACGGCTCGATTTCCGAAGCCCACAGCGGAGTAATGCCCGCAAGCATTCCTCCGAGCGGAAAACCGCCGCTGCCGTCAAAAAGGCTGCCGAGCGTGAGTTCATTCTTCATTGGTGACCTCCAGTTCGGAATAGGGTATCGTCTTTCCGTCACGAATCACAGACACATTCTCCGCAGAGCCGACCTGCTCAATATACCGTTTCACGATTACATCGCAGAACTTTTCATCAAGCTCAATGGTGTGGCAAATTCGCTTTGTCTGCTCACAGGCGATAAGCGTACTGCCCGAGCCGCCGAACGGGTCGAGAACGATACAGTTGCTCATGCTTGAATTCTTTATGGGATATGCAATAAGCGGAATGGGCTTCATTGTCGGGTGGTCGCCGTTCTTTTTCGGCTTGTCGAACTCCCATATTGTCGTCTGCTTGCGGTCTGAATACCACCGGTGCTTGCCGTTTTTCTTCCAGCCAAACAGGCACGGTTCATGCTGCCACTGATACGGCGAGCGCCCGAGGACAAGCGACTGCTTCTTCCAGATACAAGTTCCGGAAAGGTAAAATCCCGCGTCAGTAAACGCCTTGCGGAAGTTCAGTCCCTCTGTATCTGCGTGGAAAACATAGATGCTTGCGTCGTTCGCCATTGCTTTCTCCATGCAGGTGAAAGCGTCAAGCAGGAACTGATAGAACTTCTCACATTCGAGATTGTCGTTCTTGATTTTTCCCGCCGAGCCCTCATAATTCACATTGTACGGCGGGTCGGTAACCACAAGATTTGCCAGCTTTCCGTTCATGAGGAATTCGTAGGTTTCGGGTTTTGTACTGTCACCGCAGACAAGTCTGTGATTTCCGAGCAGCCAGAGGTCGCCCGCTTTTGTTATGCAAGGTTTTTCCATCTCTGCGTCCACATCGAAATCATCGTCCTTGGTATCGGAATCATCGTCAAAGAACGCAGCGAGTTCCTTTTCATCAAAACCTGTCAGACCGAGGTCAAAATCATCTGCCTGCAAGGCTTCGATTTCAACTTTCAGCATTTCCTCGTCCCAGCCAGCGTCAAGAGCCATTCGGTTGTCTGCGATTATGTACGCTTTCTTCTGAGCGGGCGTAAGGTAATCCACAAAAACGCAGGGAACTTCGGAGATGTTCTCGGCTTTTGCAGCAAGTATTCTGCCGTGACCGGCGATAACATTGAAATCCCTGTCGATGATAACAGGATTTATAAACCCGAATTCCCGCAGCGAAGAACGCAGCTTGTTCAGCTGTTCCGGCGAATGCGTCCGAGCATTGTTGACATACGGTATCAGCTTGTCTATCTGGACAAGCTGCATTTCACTGGTTGTATTCATCTGACGTTTCTCCTTTTCAGGACCTTGTGCAAACCCTTGCGAGCGTCCGCAATATTGCCTTTAACAGCCTGTCCCTTGATTGTTCGGTATTGCTGCACCGTTAGGTTAGGGCGGTTGCCTTTGAGTTCTCTGAAAAAATCTATAGTGTCCTTTGACATAGTGTTATCCTTTCCTTGAACGCAAGAGCCGTTCCATTGAATCGTTCAAATCATCACCGACTGGCTCGGTGCAGTTCTCCTTGACTATTCCGTAAATCTCATACCAGATAAGATTTGCATTCTTCTGAAACTGCTGCGACATCTGCACGAACGGCGAAGCAATAACGCCGCCCGTGGTCGGGTGCTTGCCAAGCAGACCGTAAGTACTGATTGCTTCCTCGCACTGAATGTATCTTGCGTATGCCTGGGAGTAGGCTTCAATCAACCGCTTGTTTACAAGGTTCTCGCAATTACGCTGCTTAAGCCACAGCCAGGTTTCCCGGTATATATCGTCAGCGCCAAGAGGAACACCGTTCTTCTGTCGAGCCGACAGATAGTCGCTTGGCTTCGGCATATCCGAGCCGTTCAGCACAGCGCCCTCCGGCAGGTCAACCGATTCAAGTTCCGCAGTATCAAGCGTTGGTATGTCGTTGCTTATGATTTTCACCGGAAGTCCTTTCTGCTTTTTCTCTGCGGCAGGAGCGGGTTTATCTCCGGCGCGTACCCGTCTGCCGCCTCTGTTTGTGCCGTCCTTAGCCATGTTTTTCACCTCCGCAGGACAAGAAAAAAGGACGGTTCGCGCCGTCCGAAAATATTTCATGGTTTAATACCACGTTTGAACCCCGATTTTTGCACACGAAGCCCCGGACCGCTGTCCGCAGTAACGGTCGCAGAGATTCTGACCGCCCCTATGCTGCACACTGTAAAACAAATTGCTATATTGCGTTGACAATGTTTTCAAAATTGATTATAATATAATTGAGCCATAAGAATTGAAAGGAGATCAATATGGAATTTGTAGAATACGGCAGCAAAAACGCCTCCACTCTTATATTTATTCACGGCTCATGCACCACAGCCGAGACCTGCTATTCAAAGGTAGCCGAGGCACTGAAAGATAATTATCACTGCGTCCTTTGCAGGCTTGACGGTCACTATGACAGCTCACCCGACTTTGTTTCCCTCGATAAGGAAGCAGAGCAGATAGAAGAGTATGTACAGCAAAGCCTAAACGGAAGCATATATGCCCTTATCGGGCTGTCCCTCGGCTCCACCATATGCGTTCATCTGCTCACAAGAAAGAAAATTTCCGTCAGCAAGGTGTTCCTTGACGGCGTGTATGTGCAGAACAAGGGCGCTTTGTACGCCAATATGTGTGCGCTAATGTGTAATATCGGCATCGGCTATATGCGAAAGGGCGGAAAAGTCCCCGACAAGCTGATAGAAACGGTTTTTGGCAAGGGCAACAGAAGCGTTGTGGATATGATGTACAGCGGCACATCAAAAATAACGGTAAAGAACGTGTTCAGGCAGGTCTATGAGTATAAGCTTGGCAATATCTCCGCCGACGGTATAGATATCATCAGCCTGAGAGGCGAATATGAGCCTATACCCACAGCATCATACAAGCTGCTGAAAGAACATATCCCCCATATCCGTGAAAAGATTATACCAAACTGCGGTCACGTCCAGTTTCTCAATGAACAGCCTGATAAATATATCCGTCTGCTGACGGAATTTCTGAAAAACTGATAATCCGAAAAAAACTGCTGAAAGATATAGGAATGTCAAAAACATATTCTCCTGTGATAATGGCAGCCGATAATGGCAGCCTTTGATAAATATGCAAAGGAAAACGGCGTGTGGACAAGATTTCCCGAGGATATTTTTATAAATACAATTTTAGAAAGACCTATACAGAGAACACAGCTTGACCGGAAATTATCGGGATTTCAGAGAATGCCATATTGAATCCGACTGGCTGCTAGTGTGTCGTGTCAATGAAGATGAACTTGAACTCTTCCTTTTCCAAACGGGTTCACACTCTGATTTGTTTTAATCATCTATCTCCTATATCGTGGTGTATCTTCGTATGGCACGACTGGCACAGCGACATCAGATTGCTGAACTCGTTTGTGCCGCCGCGTGATACGGGAACAATGTGGTGTACCTCATCGACAGGAGTAAGCCGGCCTTCTTTCAGACACATCTCGCACAGTGGGTGAGCCGAAACGTACCGCCTGCGTATCTCCCACCACGCTCTGCCGTACTTCTTGTTGCTGTCAGCTGAACGCTCGAACTTGTTGTAGCGGCGGTTCATTAGCTTTGAGTGTTCCTCGCAGTACTGTCCGTCACATCTGTTGGGACAGTTGGGGTAGGAACACGGTCGCAGCGGTCGTCTGGGCATGGGGTCATCTCCTCTAATCGCACGATTCCTTTCTATAATTCTTGAAAATCGTGCGATATTATCTCTGCTTTTTCATGCAGACACACAAAGAGCCTTGCGGGTGTTACAACCTACAAGGCTTTCTCTGTATTCTTTGCTGATTATATCATACCACAAAGGGGCTACTGTAAAATAGTTGATTTTACTGTAATGTTTCAGGCACGATTACTTCACGCAGCGCCTTGTGGTGCATTTTGTAGATATTATCAATGCCATAACCCATCTGCACAGCAATCTGCTCCCATGTTTTGAAACACAGATACCGCAGTTCAAGTAACGTCTGATATTCAAGATTTGAAACACCGCGAATCACTCCGGCGATCTCTTTTTTCAGGTCAACCAGGCTGTCAATGTCTGCGTTTATCTCGCTCTCCATATCCACGATTTTGATTATGACGTCCTCCATGCGGTGAATATTACGGGTGGAGTTGCCAGGCATATCACTGAAAACCGTGGTCGCTTTCTGCGCAAGCAGGTTCAGCGAAGCTATCTGCTCCATCTTGCTGTTGATACGCTGATCTATTCTGTATGCCTGTCCGAGATATTCCTTTGCAGTCATGCCGCGACCTCCTCTTTGAGCTTTTTCAGAAGCAGTTCACCGTTCAAGTCCGAGAGAATTGAAAACCAGTTTGAACGGAAGAATTTCTCAATACTCCGCTTATCGTGCTGCGCCGATTTGTCGTCTGGGGTATAGCGTAAACGTTCCACGGAATCACGATAGTCTTTTACGGCTTGAATAATTATAGCATTTGCCAGTTCCTTGT
>UMGJ01085198.1_pt1 | contig 9865 bp, 8 predicted proteins | sample 1965221 | NCBI WGS metagenome assembly UMGJ01 (sample SAMEA4836067, study PRJEB28245) | human gut metagenome | biome: gut microbiome; material: fecal sample | place: Denmark | collected 2008
CCGCCGCATCGCGGACGGCACCGGCCGCGACTGATTTCAATCCACGCTCCCCGCACGGGGAGCGACGCCCCGGACGCCCGGACCCCGGCGGCAGGGCCGCATTTCAATCCACGCTCCCCGCACGGGGAGCGACGCCGCCGCGTCCAGCGCTTGCCATTCCGACAAAGAAATTTCAATCCACGCTCCCCGCACGGGGAGCGACGTCTTTCGCCGTGCTGAATAAGCTCACCGATGGCATTTCAATCCACGCTCCCCGCACGGGGAGCGACGGCTTCGTCCTTGACGGGGAAGGTACTCAGGTAGATTTCAATCCACGCTCCCCGCACGGGGAGCGACGTATCGACGCGGTTGGCGATTTCCCGGTTGATGATTTCAATCCACGCTCCCCGCACGGGGAGCGACGACACCACAACTGGGAGGGATAACCATGACCACGATTTCAATCCACGCTCCCCGCACGGGGAGCGACCACATTCCGCTGCTGGCTTCTCCGGCTGGGGATATTTCAATCCACGCTCCCCGCACGGGGAGCGACGCAGCACTACGACCGCACTCGCTACCACCTCCTATTTCAATCCACGCTCCCCGCACGGGGAGCGACGCGACCACACGGCGCGGACGCTCCGGAATCTGGTATATTTCAATCCACGCTCCCCGCACGGGGAGCGACGACCATTTTCATTGTCCCCTCTCTGTTTGATTTGATTTCAATCCACGCTCCCCGCACGGGGAGCGACGGATTTTGAGGAGACGCTCAACAGCCTGCGCGCATTTCAATCCACGCTCCCCGCACGGGGAGCGACGCGGACAGGGCGGACAGGGCGGACAGCAAACGGTACATTTCAATCCACGCTCCCCGCACGGGGAGCGACAGTCGTCGTTATTGCCGGTGTCTTTGCGCAGATGGTATTTCAATCCACGCTCCCCGCACGGGGAGCGACCCGCACGTCCGGGCGGTCATCCCGCACCGTGCCATTTCAATCCACGCTCCCCGCACGGGGAGCGACCGGGCCTCTTGCGCCCATTAGGCCACCTCCTTCCGCATTTCAATCCACGCTCCCCGCACGGGGAGCGACACTTTGACGCGCTCCGCAGTAGCAAGCAAATCACGATTTCAATCCACGCTCCCCGCACGGGGAGCGACAAACCAAGGGGAGGACTTCCGATGCGTACTTGAAATTTCAATCCACGCTCCCCGCACGGGGAGCGACGTATAGCGCGGTTTTGGCGTGTTATCAATGGGTTATTTCAATCCACGCTCCCCGCACGGGGAGCGACGAGGCGGTCAGGGGTGCCCGCCGGGTTTTACCCGGCATTTCAATCCACGCTCCCCGCACGGGGAGCGACATAGGCTTTCAAATCAAGCCGGTTTCCCCGGCAGATTTCAATCCACGCTCCCCGCACGGGGAGCGACGACCGGGCGGATGCCGGAGAGCGCCCCCGCAAGAGATTTCAATCCACGCTCCCCGCACGGGGAGCGACGCCGCCGCCCGTATGACCCGACAAAGAGGGGCAAATTTCAATCCACGCTCCCCGCACGGGGAGCGACTACGACGTCATGACACAGGGCTCCGGCGACGCCCATTTCAATCCACGCTCCCCGCACGGGGAGCGACCGCCCCGCCGAGCCGAACATAAACATCGAGGAACTATTTCAATCCACGCTCCCCGCACGGGGAGCGACGAAACCGTGTTCGCGGCTTCCTGCGGCGACGTGGCATTTCAATCCACGCTCCCCGCACGGGGAGCGACGTATTCAGCGATTTCAAGGTTGTGTTCTGACAGCATTTCAATCCACGCTCCCCGCACGGGGAGCGACGGCGATTGATTCTCTGCGCGGCAGTTTTATTCTCATTTCAATCCACGCTCCCCGCACGGGGAGCGACGCGCGCGAAAGCCTATACGGATTTCCTGCGGAAATTTCAATCCACGCTCCCCGCACGGGGAGCGACACGCACTGCGCGATACGAAAACGCAGCAGGAAATCCATTTCAATCCACGCTCCCCGCACGGGGAGCGACGGGGCACAATTTCAACCGGCGGGAAAGTCGTTGCGATTTCAATCCACGCTCCCCGCACGGGGAGCGACATAAAAGAGGGCTTCAGCCTCTTCAACCATCAGGTATTTCAATCCACGCTCCCCGCACGGGGAGCGACCTTCCACCTGCTCCGGCGGCGCTCCAGCTGCCGATTTCAATCCACGCTCCCCGCACGGGGAGCGACCGTAGAGGATGGTGTTCTGTCCCAGCGGCCACGCCATTTCAATCCACGCTCCCCGCACGGGGAGCGACCCAATCAGGAGCAACCCAGCGGCGGCAATTCAGACGATTTCAATCCACGCTCCCCGCACGGGGAGCGACGGCATTTCCGTCCCTCCTCATTTTTCCCTCTGCGGGATTTCAATCCACGCTCCCCGCACGGGGAGCGACGCGCCGTCGTCGGTCTGCCCGGTCTGGCCGAGCATTTCAATCCACGCTCCCCGCACGGGGAGCGACGTCCCGCGTCGCCGTCCTGCAAGGCGACAAGAACATTTCAATCCACGCTCCCCGCACGGGGAGCGACTTGCCTTTTGTGACTTTTCACCAGCGCAATCGCGTATTTCAATCCACGCTCCCCGCACGGGGAGCGACCGTGCGGGATGCGCTGCGCAGCCGCTTGATGGTCGATTTCAATCCACGCTCCCCGCACGGGGAGCGACTATACGATACTTCGACGGCAAAAAAATTACATGAAATTTCAATCCACGCTCCCCGCACGGGGAGCGACTTGCCTTTTGTGACTTTTCACCAGCGCAATCGCGATTTCAATCCACGCTCCCCGCACGGGGAGCGACCTCGCGTGTTCGTCGCCCAGCTGGATAGCTGTGCCATTTCAATCCACGCTCCCCGCACGGGGAGCGACTGCCTTTTGTGACTTTTCACCAGCGCAATCGCGATTTCAATCCACGCTCCCCGCACGGGGAGCGACAATCACAAGGACAGACGCACACGCGCCGCCTTGTATTTCAATCCACGCTCCCCGCACGGGGAGCGACCTTGCCTTTTGTGACTTTTCACCAGCGCAATCGCGATTTCAATCCACGCTCCCCGCACGGGGAGCGACGACGCTGTATGTGATTGGTGCGGCTGCGTATTCCAATTTCAATCCACGCTCCCCGCACGGGGAGCGACGCAGATATTTTGGAGGATCGCGTCTGCATAGTTGATTTCAATCCACGCTCCCCGCACGGGGAGCGACTTGACTTCATCCGTTCCGCGCGCCGCCGCCATGAATTTCAATCCACGCTCCCCGCACGGGGAGCGACAACTTTTCCCACTTCACCTGCAAGGCATAGCAAACATTTCAATCCACGCTCCCCGCACGGGGAGCGACCAGACCACGCCCACGTTCGGCAGACCAATTCTTGATTTCAATCCACGCTCCCCGCACGGGGAGCGACGGCCAGATAGCCGCCCTCGCTGTCCTGACCCACCTATTTCAATCCACGCTCCCCGCACGGGGAGCGACTAATGTAGCTTTCCGCATCGGCTTTCCCGCCGGTTATTTCAATCCACGCTCCCCGCACGGGGAGCGACCACTCCGGCAGGCAGACGCGCCGCCGGAGCCGATGATTTCAATCCACGCTCCCCGCACGGGGAGCGACGAGAACGTGCCCGGAGCCTTCTCGTCAAACCACGGAATTTCAATCCACGCTCCCCGCACGGGGAGCGACTGGTGCGCCGTCGCCGGAGGGCCATGGCGCAAGCATTTCAATCCACGCTCCCCGCACGGGGAGCGACCAAGGCGCTGCCGCCGATGCTCCGGGAAGCGTTGATTTCAATCCACGCTCCCCGCACGGGGAGCGACCAGCCGCTTCGGAGGCTTGGGAATCGTCGCGGGCATTTCAATCCACGCTCCCCGCACGGGGAGCGACGCCATCGTGCCGTCCGCGCCGGTCTTGGCGTTCAGATTTCAATCCACGCTCCCCGCACGGGGAGCGACCAGCCCACCCGCACAGCCACATCAGGACAGCCAATTTCAATCCACGCTCCCCGCACGGGGAGCGACGAACAGATGCTGCGTCAGTGGCGCAGGATTGTCATTTCAATCCACGCTCCCCGCACGGGGAGCGACGCGTAGTAGCTGGCGGGGAATACGTTCGGAGCGAGATTTCAATCCACGCTCCCCGCACGGGGAGCGACTTGTCATGATGCGATCCAGCGAGTTTGGCAAGATTTCAATCCACGCTCCCCGCACGGGGAGCGACGTAGACTGGTGCTTTGTCACCGCCTACGGCAGGGACATTTCAATCCACGCTCCCCGCACGGGGAGCGACATCGACGGTTTCAACCTCCGTGACGCGGACGAAAAATTTCAATCCACGCTCCCCGCACGGGGAGCGACGATGGCTGTGCGCGCTACTGGGTACAGCTGCCGATTTCAATCCACGCTCCCCGCACGGGGAGCGACTCATGACCAACTGGATTATCGGCCACACGAACCGATTTCAATCCACGCTCCCCGCACGGGGAGCGACGGTGCCGATAGGCACACAAAAAACGCGCGACCAGATTTCAATCCACGCTCCCCGCACGGGGAGCGACGGAAGCCACAATCCGCGAGCTGCGCAAACGGGCAATTTCAATCCACGCTCCCCGCACGGGGAGCGACACCATAGCGGCGATTCAAGACCAGACAGACCGCCGCATTTCAATCCACGCTCCCCGCACGGGGAGCGACAATGTTTACGATACCATTTATAGCACTGACTTCTGATTTCAATCCACGCTCCCCGCACGGGGAGCGACGCGTCCATCCAGCAGGTGTCCGTCATCATCTGCATTTCAATCCACGCTCCCCGCACGGGGAGCGACGCCTTCCGCCTCTTCGTGGAGCCTGACAGCTTTATTTCAATCCACGCTCCCCGCACGGGGAGCGACCGACGGTTTCAACCTCCGTGACGCGGACGAAAAGATTTCAATCCACGCTCCCCGCACGGGGAGCGACAGATGTCGTCGTCGTACCACGCCTCTTCCTCAATATTTCAATCCACGCTCCCCGCACGGGGAGCGACTTTCTGCGCCGATGATTACCCATTCGTCCGAGCCATTTCAATCCACGCTCCCCGCACGGGGAGCGACCCGTGTGCCCGCGCTGATTTGGAAGCCCTGCGACAATTTCAATCCACGCTCCCCGCACGGGGAGCGACCATCCTGCATGAGCCGGAAGAGCCGCAGGACGCATTTCAATCCACGCTCCCCGCACGGGGAGCGACTCCCGTGGGCGTCCGCTGGTTGCGGGCGCTCAGGGATTTCAATCCACGCTCCCCGCACGGGGAGCGACGGCAGACTGTCCGTTTCGGTTGCCCATTGCGGATTGCATTTCAATCCACGCTCCCCGCACGGGGAGCGACTGTATTCATATTCACTCCCGGCAATTCCTTTAAGTATTTCAATCCACGCTCCCCGCACGGGGAGCGACGAGGATTTATTAACATTTGACATTTACTTACTGATTTCAATCCACGCTCCCCGCACGGGGAGCGACGTTTGCGTGCGTGTTACCACCTCTGAACGCCTTGCATTTCAATCCACGCTCCCCGCACGGGGAGCGACACGGGCAGGGAACACGCCCGATATACAGCACAACGATTTCAATCCACGCTCCCCGCACGGGGAGCGACGCGATTCTGTGCGATTTTCCAAAATATGTTGGTAAAATTTCAATCCACGCTCCCCGCACGGGGAGCGACTTCGCAAGACGTGTAGTTGCGATTATTCTTGCTCCATTTCAATCCACGCTCCCCGCACGGGGAGCGACCGGAATAAACGGCAAAAAATTTTCTGAATTGCAATTTCAATCCACGCTCCCCGCACGGGGAGCGACGCCGGAACCGCGTTATATAACGGGAGTTATGTATTATTTCAATCCACGCTCCCCGCACGGGGAGCGACGCTCTGTCCACGGATAGCGGACTTTAGAATAGTCATTTCAATCCACGCTCCCCGCACGGGGAGCGACTCGATTGTTCATTGTTGCAACCCCCATGTTACAAATTTCAATCCACGCTCCCCGCACGGGGAGCGACATATTTCCCGTTGTCGTTACATCCGCAGCATAATCATTTCAATCCACGCTCCCCGCACGGGGAGCGACACGCACCGCAGACGCATTCCAAGCGCACCGAACATTTCAATCCACGCTCCCCGCACGGGGAGCGACTGACAAGTTCCGCGTGGTTGCGAAAAAGAACCTGCATTTCAATCCACGCTCCCCGCACGGGGAGCGACGCGCGCCGAAGCGTGGCAAGAGCTGGATGGCGCTATTTCAATCCACGCTCCCCGCACGGGGAGCGACTCGTCCTGTTGGTTAATGTGCAGACCGTTGAAATATTTCAATCCACGCTCCCCGCACGGGGAGCGACCGGTCGCGGGACACCGCATGGATTCAAATCAAGATTTCAATCCACGCTCCCCGCACGGGGAGCGACCACCTCGTCGCGCGCGAGGGTGGCCTGCATTTCATTTCAATCCACGCTCCCCGCACGGGGAGCGACGCCGCGCGAAATTTGCGAGCCAGTCCCGGTCCCGATTTCAATCCACGCTCCCCGCACGGGGAGCGACCGCCTTTCCCGCGCGTCGCTGTTCTTTTTTGTCGATTTCAATCCACGCTCCCCGCACGGGGAGCGACGCGTTCCGGAATGTACCAAACGCCCGCGTAATAATTTCAATCCACGCTCCCCGCACGGGGAGCGACACCCCCGCGCGCTTGGTTTTCTGCCTGAGGTTTTCATTTCAATCCACGCTCCCCGCACGGGGAGCGACGCGCCGACGGTCTGACACCGCAAGGATTCAAATCAAATTTCAATCCACGCTCCCCGCACGGGGAGCGACGATAAGCCTTTTTGGGGCGTTTGTGAAGCCGACCATTTCAATCCACGCTCCCCGCACGGGGAGCGACAAACGCGACCGTTGACGACCGTCATGAAGTCCCAGCGATTTCAATCCACGCTCCCCGCACGGGGAGCGACGAAAATGACATTTTGCGTTTCCGCACGTTGTACAAATTTCAATCCACGCTCCCCGCACGGGGAGCGACCGCAATCTGTTATAATCTATATAGGCGATAAGCCATTTCAATCCACGCTCCCCGCACGGGGAGCGACGATAAGTCTGACAATTTTGATAGCATCGATGTTGGCATTTCAATCCACGCTCCCCGCACGGGGAGCGACCTGTGCTTGCCGACTTGCAACGGTCATTGTATTCGGATTTCAATCCACGCTCCCCGCACGGGGAGCGACTTTGACATGGGGCGCGAAGAAGTATGCAAGCGAGATTTCAATCCACGCTCCCCGCACGGGGAGCGACATATCGCATGCCTTAATGTAATTGACGATATCCACATTTCAATCCACGCTCCCCGCACGGGGAGCGACCCTTTCAGTGGCCGGGAAGCGCGCAGGCATCCACATTTCAATCCACGCTCCCCGCACGGGGAGCGACATTGCCCGCGCGGGGCTGGAAGGCGGCGGCAAAAAATTTCAATCCACGCTCCCCGCACGGGGAGCGACCGCGCCGCCGATGACCAGCGTGTCGCCGCCGTCGGTATTTCAATCCACGCTCCCCGCACGGGGAGCGACGGCTGGCTTTGAAATATCCCTACGCAGAGATCACGATTTCAATCCACGCTCCCCGCACGGGGAGCGACATGTACGCGCTGGATTCCATGTCCAGCAACAGTATATTTCAATCCACGCTCCCCGCACGGGGAGCGACGCAGGGGCTGGCGGGAGGACGTGTGCTACACGCTATTTCAATCCACGCTCCCCGCACGGGGAGCGACCGTGCTTGATGCTCTTGTTACGCAGGTTCGTCCAATTTCAATCCACGCTCCCCGCACGGGGAGCGACGCTGGCAAGCTATAAGGACTGGCACGACATCAGCGAATTTCAATCCACGCTCCCCGCACGGGGAGCGACTGCCGCACTTTCGTGAATTTTGAGGAGGAAAACGCATATTTCAATCCACGCTCCCCGCACGGGGAGCGACCAAAAAGCAATTTGAGATTCCGCTGGAAGCTCTCAATTTCAATCCACGCTCCCCGCACGGGGAGCGACTCCGGGGTCTGCGTTCGGGTCATTCATCGTGCCAATTTCAATCCACGCTCCCCGCACGGGGAGCGACTGCGTATCGGCTGTCGATGCGTCCATACAGATTATTTCAATCCACGCTCCCCGCACGGGGAGCGACGGTCTTTCCGGCTTCAATTTCTTCCTCGGTCAGAGGAAATTTCAATCCACGCTCCCCGCACGGGGAGCGACGGCAATCCGCAATATTTTGTGGGACGACGACGAGATTTCAATCCACGCTCCCCGCACGGGGAGCGACACGATGTGGACGATAAAACCACGAAAGGAGATACGATTTCAATCCACGCTCCCCGCACGGGGAGCGACTTTCAAGCGTATCGACTGCATGTGCGCCGCCGAAACATTTCAATCCACGCTCCCCGCACGGGGAGCGACACGGTGGAGGATGCGGAGCGGTTTGCTGCTGATATTTCAATCCACGCTCCCCGCACGGGGAGCGACTGGCGCTGTTGGACGGCGAAATCGGTAAAGCAATGATTTCAATCCACGCTCCCCGCACGGGGAGCGACGTCACGGACAAGGAGGGACAACGTGGGACATACCGTATTTCAATCCACGCTCCCCGCACGGGGAGCGACATAAATTCCCCATCCGAAACCAGAGGCGCCTTAATTTCAATCCACGCTCCCCGCACGGGGAGCGACCTGACCCGCGACCTTATCACGGCGGACAACGACATTTCAATCCACGCTCCCCGCACGGGGAGCGACCGCCTGATGTTTCTTCCAGCATCCAGACGGCAGAAAATTTCAATCCACGCTCCCCGCACGGGGAGCGACGTGGACGAGACACGGAGAACGGTGCTTGTTGTCATATTTCAATCCACGCTCCCCGCACGGGGAGCGACAACCTTGACGCGGATGCCGTGAGCTACAAGGCAGAATTTCAATCCACGCTCCCCGCACGGGGAGCGACATCAGAGGCGGCTGGCGTGTGGCTATACGTTGGAAATTTCAATCCACGCTCCCCGCACGGGGAGCGACGTCATCGACGATTCGCAGTACCTGATGTGCTTTATTTCAATCCACGCTCCCCGCACGGGGAGCGACATCCAGCAGCGTCAGCGCAGCTGTGGTGGACGCTGTGATTTCAATCCACGCTCCCCGCACGGGGAGCGACTGCTTGATGCTGATGCTTCGCGGCAGCGCCGCGAAATTTCAATCCACGCTCCCCGCACGGGGAGCGACCATGAGATTTTTTTTTAGTTCTTCTCCTTGGTGGTATTTCAATCCACGCTCCCCGCACGGGGAGCGACACCTTGACGCGGATGCCGTGAGCTACAAGGCAGAATTTCAATCCACGCTCCCCGCACGGGGAGCGACTTCGTCCTCCGTCGGGATTACATCGGCATAAAGAATTTCAATCCACGCTCCCCGCACGGGGAGCGACCGCATTACGCCCATCCCCCCTTAAACTTGTTGATATTTCAATCCACGCTCCCCGCACGGGGAGCGACGGAAATGTTCGACCTCAAGATTCCGAACGATTTATTTCAATCCACGCTCCCCGCACGGGGAGCGACACCACAGGCGGCTACTTGCCGCAGGTGGTAATTGGATTTCAATCCACGCTCCCCGCACGGGGAGCGACTGCTCCGGCTCCTCCTTGTCGCTGACAGCGACACAATTTCAATCCACGCTCCCCGCACGGGGAGCGACCTCAACGGCGCGGCGGACTGGAAGCAGTACAGCATTTCAATCCACGCTCCCCGCACGGGGAGCGACCGTTTTGTCG
>UMGJ01035873.1_pt1 | contig 9859 bp, 10 predicted proteins | sample 1965221 | NCBI WGS metagenome assembly UMGJ01 (sample SAMEA4836067, study PRJEB28245) | human gut metagenome | biome: gut microbiome; material: fecal sample | place: Denmark | collected 2008
AAGGGAAGAAATCGATCGGGATCATCATCGGACCAGAAGGCGGTTTTGAAAAGGAAGAGATCGAACAGCTTAAGGCAGCAGGCGGTCAGACAATGAGCCTTGGAAAGCGTATCTTAAGAACTGAGACAGCAGGAATGACAGTTTTATCTATTTTGATGTTTACGATAGAAGAATAGAGGGAGAAAGCGACATGATTTATTTTGATAATGCAGCGACAACCTGCGTATTTCCAGAAGTTGTAGAAGCAATGCAGGATGCAATGCAGGTCACATATGGGAATCCATCTGCAAAACATATGAAAGGTATTGAAGCAGAGAATAAAGTAAAAGCTGCACAAGAATTAATTGCGAAGACATTAAGAGCAAAACCCAAAGAAATCTTATTTACATCTGGGGGAACAGAATCAAACAATACAGCGATCATTGGAACAGCAATGGCAAATCGCCGCAAAGGAAAGCACATTATTACGACAAAGGTAGAACATGCTTCTGTATATGAACCAATGTATCATCTGGAAGAAGAAGGATATGAAGTGACATATCTTGATGTAGATTCAGAAGGAATCGTAGATCTTGATCAGTTAGAAGAAAGTATCCGAGAAGATACGATCCTTGTATCCTGCATGATGGTAAATAACGAGATTGGAGCCATTGAACCAATTGAAGAGATCGCAAAGATCATCAAAGCAAAGAATCCGAATACGATTTTCCATGTTGATGCGATTCAGGCATATGGAAAACTTCCGATCGTTCCAAAGAATATGGGAATTGACTTATTATCCACAAGTGGTCATAAGATCCATGGACCAAAAGGAATCGGATTTTTATATATCAAGGAAGGAACGAAGATCTCTCCGATCATTTTCGGAGGCGGACAGCAGAAAGGAATGCGTTCTGGAACGGAAAATGTACCAGGAATCGTAGGATTAGCTGTCGCATGTGAAAAGATGATCGGTAAAAACTATGAAAATGCTGAGAAGATCCGTGAAGTCAAAGAATATTTTCAGGAAAGGATCAAAGAGATTGAGGATATCAAAGACAATTCTGGAAAAGCACCACACGTGGCAAGTATCAGCTTTAAGAAGTTAAGAAGTGAAGTACTGTTACATGCCTTGGAAGACAGAGAAATCTATGTATCTTCAGGATCCGCATGTTCATCGAACAAAAAACAGGCAGTCAGTGGAACATTAAATGCGATCGCATTAAGTGATGAATTTAAAGATGGAACACTTCGTTTCAGTTTCTCAATTGAGAATACAAAAGAAGAAGTTGATGAAACGATCAAAGCATTAAAAGAATTAGTACCAATGCTTCGAAGATTTGTAAGAAAATAAAGACCACAAGAAAAGAAACAGTAAGAAAATAAAGGAGAATACTATGAAAGTAACCGCATTTTTGATCAAATACGGTGAGATTGCCATCAAAGGTAAGAACCGTTATATGTTTGAAGACGCATTAATGAAACAGATCCGCCATGCAATGGCACCCGTTGGGGATTTTAAAGTAAGAAAAGAATCTGGACGTATGTTTGTCGAAGCACAGGATGAGTTCGATTATGATGAAGCTGTGGAAGCACTGCAGAGAGTCTTTGGAATCGTTGGAATCTGTCCAATGGTCATCGAAGAAAATAAAGATATGGAACATTTGACAGAGACAGTTATCAAATTTATTGATGAACAGTATCCAGTCAAGGATTTTACATTCAAGGTTCATGCAAGAAGAGGAGATAAACAGTTCCCTCTGGATTCCATGGCGATCAATATGGAAATCGGTGGGCAGTTACTAGATGCATTTGAAGGGATCAAAGTAGATGTGCATCATCCACAGGTAATGGTGAATATCGAAGTGAGAAAATATATCTATATCTATTCTCAGGAAATTAAAGGACCAGGTGGAATGCCAGTTGGAACCAATGGAAAAGCGATGCTTTTATTATCCGGAGGAATCGACAGTCCAGTTGCAGGATATATGATCGCAAAACGTGGAGTACACATCGATGCAACATATTTCCATGCACCACCATACACAAGCGAGAGAGCAAAACAGAAGGTTATAGATCTTGCGAAGATCGTTGCAAAATATGCAGGACCGATCAATTTACATGTTGTAAACTTTACAGACATTCAGTTAGCGATCTATGAGAAATGCCCTCATGAAGAATTAACGATCATCATGAGAAGATATATGATGAAGATCGCAGAACATTTTGCAAATGAAGGTGGAAGCCTTGCACTGATCACTGGTGAAAGTATCGGACAGGTAGCAAGCCAGACGATCCATAACCTTGCGATCACAAATGAAGTATGTAATATGCCAGTATTCAGACCATGTATCGGTATGGATAAACAGGAGATCGTAGATATTGCAGAGAAGATCGGAACATTTGAGACATCCATTCAGCCATTTGAAGACTGCTGTACGATCTTTGTTGCAAAACATCCAGTTACAAAGGGTAATTTAAAGAGAATTAAGAAATCAGAAGAACATCTGGAAGATGTGATTGATGATTTAATGAAAGAAGCCATTGATTCTACAGAGATCATTCACGTAAAATAAATGGCTGAAGCTGAGACAGTATAACAGAAGCCTCATCAGAATCAAACGAAAGCTCTAAAGGCTTCGAAAGATCGAGGCTTAGCATACTCATCAGTGATCTGGCATCCACGACATAGTCATTGGCAACGATCTCAAACGTGCCAGAGTGCTTGTCAAGGATGTCGACAAACGAGTATAGGTCTTTGATGGAATTTAGTTTGATCAATGCATCATACATGGGATAATACTCCTTCCAATTAACAAGGATAGTGTACTCGTATTTGTCATAAAAGTCAACAAGAAAGGAATCGTATGAATTTACAAGGAAAAAGAGCGGCCATTGTAACTCTTGGCTGCAAAGTAAATCAATATGAAACGGATGCCATGTATGGAATGCTTAAGGAAGCAGGCGTTACGATGGTCGATCCGAAAGAAGCAGCAGATATCTACATTGTGAATACATGTTCTGTGACAAATATGGCAGAACGTAAATCAAGACAGATGCTTCACCGTGCAAAGAAGAAGAATCCAGATGTTGTTGTAGTAGCAGTTGGATGTTATGCTCAAGTTGGAAAAGAAGAATTATCAAAAGATACAAATATTGATCTGATCATTGGGAATAATAAAAAGAAAGACTTGATCCATATTTTAGAAGAGCATATGGGAGAGAAGGAATCAGCCGCAGAATCGATCGAGGTTATTGATATTGCGCATGATCAGGAATATGAATCTTTGCATGTGGAACAATTAAAAGAACATACCAGAGCGTATATTAAAGTACAAGATGGATGCAATCAGTTTTGTTCTTACTGCATTATCCCTTATGCAAGAGGAAGAGTCAGAAGCCGTAAGATGGAAGAAGTGTTAGAAGAGATCACGAATCTGACAAAACATGGATGTCAGGAATTTGTGATCACAGGAATTCATGTTACATCGTATGGAAAAGATTTGGGAGATGTTACACTGATCGATCTGTTAGAAGAGATTGCCAAGATCCCGGAAGTTAAGAGAATCCGTTTGGGATCTCTGGAACCTGGATTTATCACAAAGGATACATTGGACCGCCTTTCTAAGATGGAAAGTTTTTGCCCACATTTCCATCTGTCCCTGCAGAGTGGATGTGATTCTGTCTTAAAACGAATGAACCGTAAGTATACAACACAAGATATCAGAGAGAAATGTAAGGCAATTCGTGAACATTTCCAATATCCAGCATTGACAACAGATATTATCGTAGGTTTTCCAGGAGAGACAGAAGAAGAATTTGAAGCGACAAGAAAATTTTTAGAAGAGATCGATCTCTATGAAATGCATGTGTTCAAATATTCCATTCGAAAGGGAACGAAGGCAGCAGATATGAAGCCACAGATCAATGATCAGATTAAGGCAAAACGAAGTAATGTCTTATTAGAAATGTCAAAACAACACCAGAAGGAATTTGAGACAAAACAGTTAGGGATGGTCAAAGAAGTACTGATCGAAGAAAAGATGCATGGAAAAGATCATTATTATACAGGGCATACAAAGGAGTATATAAAAGTTGCACTTTACAGTGAAGAACCATTGGAAAATAAGATCGTGAAAGTAAAGCTAAGACAGATCTTAGATGATGGATATGTATTGGCAGAGTGTTAAACAGATGTGAAATTTTATGATTTCCATTGCTATTTCATACATTTTATATTAAAATGGTTAATAAATGAAAGGGACGTGATAATTATGGATAATAATCAAACACAACATTTTTCCGTTGTTAGAGAGGAACTGGATGTACACATGATCTTAGAGCGTGTATATGAGGCACTGCAGGAGAAAGGATATAACCCTGTCAATCAGATGGTAGGATATATTATGTCTGGAGATCCAACATACATTACCAGTCACAACAATGCAAGAAGCATCATCAATAAAGTCGAGCGTGACGATATCATTGAAGCACTGCTTGAGAACTATATTGAGACAAGATTAAAGTAGAGACCGTGGTATTATGAGAAGGATATTAGGGTTAGATTATGGGACGAAGACAGTCGGAGTGGCGTTAAGTGATGAGCTTCATATTACAGCACAGCCATTAGAGACGATTACAAGGAAAGATGCGAATAAGTTAAGAAAGACTTACGCAAGGATCGAAGAACTTGTGAAAGAATATGATGTTGAGAAGATTGTTTTAGGTCTCCCAAAGAATATGAATAATACAGTAGGTGAGCGCGGAGAAGATACTTTATCTTTCCGCGATGCCTTAGTGCGTCGGACAGGATTAGAAGTGATCTTGTGGGATGAGCGACTGACAACAGTAGCATCAGAGAAAGTTCTGATGGAAAGCGGTGTAAGACGCGAAAACAGAAAGAAAGTGATCGACCAGATCGCGGCGTCTATGATTTTACAGGGATATTTAGATTCCCTATAGGAGGAACAGACAATGAGCAAGAAAGACAGCAAGATTCTTTTTCTGGATGACGATGGCCAGGAAATCGAATTTAATGTCATAGAACAGACAACGATCGCAGGTCAGACTTACCTTTTGGTAGAAGACTGCGAAGCATCGAGTGAAGATGAGAGCGTTGTATTGATCATGAAAGAAGTGCAGTTAGAGGATGACTATGTATCCTATGAGATCGTTGAGGACGATAAAGAACTGGATATGATCTCAGATATTTTTAACGCACTGTTAGATGGACTTGAAGTGAGTTTATAAAATATATAAGAGTGTTTAAAACAATGGATTGTCAGACCTACGTAGATATGGAGGAAGAAAGTTGAAAGACAATCAAGTAAGACAGCAGGCAAGACCAAAACGAAATAATTATTATGCAAATGATAACAAGAAATCATACAATAAGAATAATTATCAGGCAAGGGGAAGAAGACCAATGCCTAGAAGAAAGCCTAGCTCAGTAAAGATCATTCCACTTGGCGGACTCGGTCAGATCGGAATGAACATCACAGCATTTGAATGCAATAACCAGATTTTGATCGTGGACTGTGGACTTGCGTTCCCAGATGAGGATATGTTAGGAATTGATTTAGTTATTCCAGATATCACATATTTAAAGGACAATGCAAGCAAGATTCGTGGACTGGTTATCACTCATGGTCATGAGGACCATATTGGAGCGATTCCTTATTTCGAGAAGGAATTGAACGTACCGATCTATGCGACAAAACTTACCATGGCATTGATCGAGAACAAATTAAAAGAGCACGGTATTTTAAATAACGTGGAGCGCCATGTTGTGACACATGGTGACAAAGTAAAACTTGGAATCTTTAATGTAGAATTTATTAAGACAAATCACAGTATTGCAGATGCAGCAGCACTTGCAATCACAACACCAGCAGGTGTAATCGTGCATACGGGTGACTTTAAGATCGACCATACGCCATTATTTGGGGAAGCGATCGATCTTGCAAGATTCGCAGAACTTGGAAGTAAGGGAGTTCTGGCATTGATGGCAGATAGTACGAATGTAGAACGACAAGGCTATACACCATCAGAGAAGAATGTAGGAAAACGTCTGGACAATCTGTTCGCAGAACATTTAAAAGGACGTATGATCATTGCAACATTTGCATCGAACGTGGATCGTGTACAGCATATCATCAATTCTGCACATAAGTACGGAAGAAAAGTTGCAGTAGAAGGACGAAGCATGGTAAATATCATTGCGACAGCGTCCGAATTAGGATACATCAAGATTCCAAAGAACACATTAATAGAAACTGATCAGATTAAGAATTATCCTGACGATCAGATTGTTTTAATCACAACGGGAAGCCAGGGAGAGACAATGGCAGCATTATCCCGTATGGCAAACTCAACTCACAGAAAAGTATCCATCGTACCAAGTGATACGATCATATTCAGCTCAAGTCCAATTCCTGGAAATGAGAAGAACATTTCAAAGATCATGAATGAGCTGGCATTAAAAGGTGCACAGATCGTATTTGAAGATACACATGTTTCCGGTCATGCATGCCGTGAAGAATTAAGACTTATTTATGCACTGACGAAGCCGAAGTATGCAATCCCTGTTCATGGAGAATACCGTCATCTGATGCGTCATCGTGAACTTGCCATCGAGATGGGAATTCCAAAGGAGAATGCATTTGTATTGGCAGAAGGTGATGTTCTGGAGCTCAATAAGAGACAAGGAAAGATTGCTGGAAAAGTACAGGCAGGAGGAATCCTCGTTGATGGACTTGGTGTCGGAGATGTTGGTAACATCGTATTGAATGACCGTAAGTTACTGTCTCAGAATGGATTGATCATTGCAACAGTTACTCTGCAGAAACATGGCAATATGATCCTGGCAGGTCCAGATATCGTATCTCGTGGGTTTGTATATGTTAGAGAATCAGAATCTTTGATGGAAGGTGCAAGAGATGTTGCAAGAGATGCGGTAGAGGAATGCTTAGAACGTAATATCACAGACTGGGCAAGGATCAAGACGAAGATCAAAGACGAGCTTAGTAATTACATTTGGAAGAAGACAAAGCGTAATCCAATGATCCTGCCGATCATTACAGAGGTTTAAGATGAGTCTTTCAGAAGAGAAGAAGTTCTTTCATTCTGAAGGATGGCAACTGTTTTTTAGGACATTAAGCAGAGTATTTTTAATCTGTGCGATCTTCTGTATTTTCTATGGGGCGTATTTTGTGGCAGAACAGACATTTTCAAATCAGCCATATAATGCACAAAGCCATAAGAAAGTAACGGTCATCGTTACACAGAATGAGTCAGATGAGAAAGTTGCCGAAACCCTTGTTTCAAAGAAGCTGATCTATGGAAAGACTAGATTTGTGATCCGCAAATATTTCTCAAAATACAAAGATAAGTCGTTTATTTCAGGGACATATGAATTTACACAGTCTCAGGGAATGGATGACATTATGGGTATTTTATGCGGAGATCATGTATCAGAGGAGATCATACAATGATAGTGGATTTAAATATCACAGAATATATCCGCTCATTGATGAAAGAAGAGAAGAACGATTTAAGCCATATTGAATCAGAGGCCAGAGTCAATCATGTTCCGATCGTCAAACCAGAGACGAAGGAACTCTTAAGGACTCTGGTCCTTTTAAAGAAACCGATGAAGATCTTAGAAGTCGGAGCAGCAGTGGGATTTTCTTCTCTTTATATGAACAGTTACCAGCCGGAAGGCGGAACGATCATCACGATTGAGCGAAATGAAAAAAGAATCAAGAAAGCAAAAGAGAACATCAAAAATCAGGGGAAAGAAGAACAGATCACCTTAATAGAAGGAGATGCGATCGAGATCTTAAAAGGACTTGATGGAAGTTTTGACCTTATTTTTGTAGATGCAGCCAAAGGACAGTATATTCATTTCCTTGATGATGTACTAAGACTTCTGGCACCAGAAGGTGTGCTGGTTTCAGATAACGTACTTCAAGACGGAGACGTTGCCAGATCACGTTATGCGATCGAGCGAAGAGACCGCACCATTCATAAACGAATGAGAGACTATTTATATACGATCAAGAATCACCCACAGTTAGAGACAACGATCCTTCCGGTAGGTGATGGCGTAGCAATCAGTATCAAGATGGGAGAAAGTAATGAGAGACGTTGAATTATTAATTCCGGCAAGTAACTTGGAAGTATTAAAAGTTGCTGTGTTATATGGAGCAGATGCCGTTTATATCGGTGGAGAGATGTATGGACTACGTGCCAAAGCAAAGAATTTCTCCATGGAAGATGTTAAAGAAGGAATTGAATTTGCACATAAACACGGAGTGAAAGTTTATATCACTGCTAATATCGTGGCACACAACGAAGATTTAGAAGGAATCCGCAAATATTTTGAAGAATTAAAAGAGATCAAACCAGATGCACTGATCATCTCAGATCCTGGAGTTTTTATGATCGCAAAAGAAGTTTGTCCAGATATTGACCGCCACATCAGTACACAGGCAAACAGTACCAACTATGCAACATACAAGTTCTGGTATGATCAGGGAGCGAGCCGTGTCGTATCTGCAAGAGAATTATCTCTGGAAGAGATCAAAGATATTCGTGCTCATATCCCAGATGATATGGAAATCGAATCATTTATTCATGGTGCTATGTGTATCTCTCATTCCGGAAGATGCCTGCTAAGTAACTACTTCACAGGAAGAAATGCAAACAGCGGAGAATGCACACATCCTTGCAGATGGAAATACTCTGTGATGGAACAGACGAGACCAGGAGAATATATGCCAGTGTATGAAAATGAACGTGGAACATATATTTTTAACTCCAAAGACTTGAATATGATCGAATATATCGATCAGATCTTAGATGCGGGAATCGACAGCTTGAAGATCGAAGGACGTATGAAGACAGCTCTTTATGTAGCAACGGTTGCAAGAACTTACAGAAAAGCAATCGATGATTGCAAGGAATCCGTAGAAAAATACAGAGCAAATATGGATTACTACAAAGAAGAGATCGCAAAATGCACATACCGTCAGTTTACAACAGGATTCTATTTTGGAAAGACAGACGAAACTTCCCAGATATATGACAGCAATACGTATATTAAGAACTGCACATACATCGGAATCGTTCAGGGACATAATGACAAAGGATATGCACTCTTAGAACAGAAGAATAAATTCTCTGTCGGAGAGACGATCGAAGTTATGATCCCAGACGGAACAAACAAAGAAGTTATAGTGAAAGCGATCGAAGATGAAGACGGAAGACCAATGGAATCCGCCCCACATCCAAAACAGATGATCTATGTTGATTTTGGAGAAGAGATCAAAGAAGGATATCTGCTTCGAAGAAGAGAAGAAGTCGAAGAAGAGAATTAAGATAAGATCGGCAAAAACTTCAGAATAGAAATGGAAAAGCACTTTTCTAAGCAAAGTATCATAGTATGATAAAAAGGCTTAGAAGGGTGCTTTTCTTTTGCAAGAGTTTTTACAACCTTTATTACCAGAGGAAGAACGTCATTATCTGATCCTAAGCCGCCAGGGAGACATGAATGCGAGAAATCTGTTAGTGGAACACAACCTTCGTTTGGTTGCACATATCGTAAAGAAATATCATAATCTGGACAGGGAAAAAGAAGATATGATCTCGATCGGTGTGATCGGACTGATCAAAGCGATCAATACGTATGATATCAGCAAAGGCCACCGGCTTGTCACGTATGCTGCAAGATGCATTGAAAATGAATTATTGATGATGCTTCGGCAGGAAAAGAAAACATCAAAGAACACATCCCTTTATGAGCCGATCGGGATAGATAAAGAAGGAAACGAGATTCATCTGTTAGATATTCTAGGAACACAGGAAACGGATTTGATCA
>UMGJ01097091.1_pt1 | contig 9810 bp, 9 predicted proteins | sample 1965221 | NCBI WGS metagenome assembly UMGJ01 (sample SAMEA4836067, study PRJEB28245) | human gut metagenome | biome: gut microbiome; material: fecal sample | place: Denmark | collected 2008
TGCCCAAGCCGCACCATTATATGTCACCGTCAAATCTCTGAGAATCGGAGCAAATGCATCGGAAATGATCGCTGCGTCCGCTGCCGTAACCGGCGCATTTCCCGTGTTCTGAATGTCAAACGTATACGTCAATCGTCCATTCTCTGCAACCGGTACCGGTGCCACAGCCTTGGCAATCGAAAGAACCGGTGTCACCTGTGCAGCAACGGTTTCCTGTGCCGTCACCGGTGTGATGGTGTCTCCGGTAATCGTCGCCGTGTTGGTAATGGATGCTTCCACGCCCGGCGGCGCATACGGTGTGGTTTTTGTCTCATAGATGAGAACGACATCTCCGCCCGCCGGAACCGAAATGCCGGAAATCACCAGCGGCGGTCCGGCGGTGACCGTCGGTTTCGCCTGCAAAACGCCGTTGCTGTAATATTGAATGGAAGGCGCGACATACTCTAACGGATATACGGTTTCCGCCGGTGTGCCGAATGCATATGCCCCCAGATCGTCCGAAACCGTGAGTCCCGTCCACGCAGCCGCACCGGCATTGCGCAGACTGATGACATACGTGATGGTATCTCCCGCCACATATGTCTCCCGCACCGCCGTTTTCTGTGCGGACAATGCCTCCAAAATCTCACCGACCGCAACATTGGAATTGACCACTGAGCCATTGTATGATAACGTTGCCTGATTGGTAAACTGTGCCATCTCTTACCCCTCCTTGCCGGTCAAACGGGAACCCTGTGTTCCCTCATTCCATCTTATGCTGTATCGCATGTCCGTGCGCCTTTTTTCTGGACAGCGCACCGCTTCAATGCTATACTAAGATATCTGACAGGAGGTGTTTTGCATGGCAAAATATAAAATCGCAGATGCCCGCACAGGACTGCGTCCATTGTCCGAAAAATCAATATTGGAGGGCATTTTTAACGGAGATTTGCGGGCGCTGGAGCTGGAAAACGGCTGTGTCATTTATGATGACGAGCGGCCCAATTATCACACACGCGACGGCCGCGAATTTGCGGAGGTCATTGAAGTTCAGTCCGGAGAAATTGTCGGATATACAGAGATAACAAACGACAGCAAGTGATGAACACCTGCTGTCGTTTGTTTTTTTGCTGTTACTGAATGTCTTTGACCGGATAATCCTTATCCTCTACCGCCTTGCGCAGAACATCGTTGGAAACGTCCTTGCTCAATGTGACCACCGCGGTATCCGTGTTGTGGTCTGCGGTTGCTTCGGTCACGCCGTCAATGGCCTCCAGTGCCTTTTTGACGGTTGCCTCACAGTGCGGGCACATCATGCCCTCAATTTTCAATGTCTTGGTCATTGTCTTTTGTTCCTTTCTTGTATGTTTGATTTTTTTATCTTTCGCAGCATTGCGGATATCTAACCAATTGAGCCGCAATGCATTGGATACGACACAAAAACTGGACAAGCTCATTGCCGCCGCGCCGAACATTGGATTGAGCTCCCAGCCCAGCAGCGAGATAAACACGCCCGCCGCCAGCGGGATGCCGCACACATTATACGCAAATGCCCAGAACAGATTTTCGTGAATATTGCGCAGCGTTGCGCGGCTCAGGCGAATGGCTGCTGACACATCAAGCAATCTGCTGTTCATAAGCACAACATCCGCCGCATCCACGGCAACATCTGCGCCCGCACCAATCGCAATGCCAATATCCGCACGCGCAAGCGCCGGTGCATCGTTGATGCCGTCACCCACCATTGCCACCTTGCCGCGGCTGCGCAGCTGTCGAATCACAGCTTCTTTTCCGTCCGGCAGCACATCGGCAACGACTTCATCCACACCTGCCTGCGCGCCAATCGCCTTGGCTGTGCGTGCGTTGTCACCGGTCAGCATGACGACATGCATTCCCATATTGCGCAGCTCACGCACCGCCTGTGCGCTGTCCGGTTTGATGACATCTGCGACCGCGACAATGCCGACCAGCTGATTGCCTCTGCTGAAAAACAGCGGCGTTTTTCCCTGCTCTGCGAGCTGCTGCGCCTGTTTTTGCAGAGATGCCGGAATCTCACAAATAGTCTGCATAAATGTTCCGCTGCCGCCGTGCAGGGGAACTCCATCCAATGCGGCAGACAGTCCATGTCCCGGCAGTGCTTGAAATTCCTGCACATCCGGTGCAGATACCGCATCGTGCTGCGCCCGTTCTACAATCGCACGTGCCAGCGGATGTTCGCTCTTTTTTTCCAGAGCATACGCCAGCGTCATAACATCGCGTTCGGAGTACCCGTCTGCCGGAACCAAATCGGTAACTTTGGGCTGTCCGGATGTAATGGTACCGGTTTTATCCAGCGCAACAACGGCAATCTTTCCGGTTTCTTCGAGCGAAACAGCAGTCTTAAACAGAATGCCGTTTTTTGCGCCCTTGCCGTTGCCGACCATGATGGCAACCGGCGTTGCCAAGCCCAGCGCACACGGACAGCTGATAACCAAAACCGAAATGCCGCGCGCCAATGCAAAACCGAAGGTCTGTCCGACAAGCAGCCAGACAATGCAGGTAATCACGGCAATCGTGATAACCGTCGGAACAAACACACCGGATACTTTATCCGCAATTTTTGCAATCGGTGCCTTTGTCGCCGCCGCGTCACTGACCATCTGAATAATTTGTGACAGCGTCGTATCCTCGCCAACACGCAATGCCTCACATTGCAAATAGCCGGACTGGTTGAGTGTCGCCGCAGATACCAAATCTCCTGTAGTTTTATCTACCGGAATACTTTCACCGGTGAGCGCCGCCTCATTGACGGCACTGCTGCCGGACAAAATCTTGCCGTCTACCGGAATGGTCTCTCCCGGACGCACGACAAAAATATCGCCTTTTTGAACCTGCTCAATGGAAACCTCTACTTCTTTGCCGTCTTTCATGATGACAGCTGTTTTCGGTGCGAGCTTCATCAGTCCCTTGAGCGCATTGGTGGTTTTGCCCTTAGAACGCGCCTCCAGCATCTTTCCCACGGTAATCAGCGTCAGAATCATCGCCGCAGACTCAAAATAAAATTCGTTCATATACGTCATGACCGCAGCATCGTCTCTCTGGACAACCGCATGGGTCATCATGAACAGCGCGTACACGCTCCACACAAACGATGCCATCGAGCCGAGCGCTACCAGCGTGTCCATGTTCGGCGCCCGATGAATCAGCCCTTTGAAGCCGCTGACAAAGAATTTCTGGTTGATGACCATGACAATGCCTGCCAACAGCAATTGCACCAAGCCCATCGCCACATGATTGCCTTCAAACCACTTGGGCAGCGGCCAGCCCCACATCATATGTCCCATGGAAAAATACATCAGCACGAGCAAAAATCCAACCGATGCAATCAACCGGCGTTTGAGTACCGGCGTGTCGCGGTCTGCCAGCGCATCCATATCCATAGACGCTTGCGATGTCCCGCTCTGTGCGCCCTTGAGTGAAGCACCATAACCCGCATCCGTCACCGCTCGAATAATCTCCTGCGGTGATGCCGTGCCCTCTACACCCATGGAATTGGTCAGCAGGCTGACAGAACAGCTGGTCACACCGGAAACCTGAGACACAGCCTTTTCCACGCGCGCACTGCATGCGGCGCAACTCATGCCGGTCACTGTATACTGTTTCATGTTATTTGTTCTCCTCAATGCTTGTGACCTTGTAGTCCGTCCACGCGAGCGCTTGCCGAATCGCATCATCGCTCACTGCACGGTCATATGACACGATGGCAATGCCCTTTTTCCAATCCGCATGCGCGACTGCGCCGTCGATTTTATCCAGCTGCTTTTCTACATGCCTGCGACAGTTGTCGCACATCATGCCCTCAATATACACGGTTTTTTCACCGATTTTTTCGCCTTTCAGCGTCTTGTGCTGTTCCGGAACAGCATCCCCGCCACCGCCGCAGCAGCCGCCTTCGCCCTTCATGTGCTTCATACCGGAGCGCGCCGCAACAACAGCGACAACAACCAGAATCGCAACAATAATGATTGTTCCCATAAACATAAACCTCCTTTATTTCATGAGCTTCTGCAAAGTCGTTACCAGCTCATCAATCACTTCTTCATTTCCTGCCTGAATATCTTTGACGACACAGGTTCGGATGTGATTGGACAGCAGTTCCCGATTGAACGCATTCATCGCCGCTGTAACCGCCGCGGACTGTATCAAAATATCCGGACAATAGGCGCTTCGCTCCACCATACCGCGGATGCCGCGAATCTGTCCTTCGATGCGGTTGAGCCGATGAATGAGGCTTTTGTATTCTTCCTCGGAACGCTGTTTTGTTTTTTTACAGCAGCAATCTTTGTTTTCCATTTGTCTTACCTCACAGAGCTTATATACCCCCTAGGGGTACATTGATTGTATACCTGCTATGGGTATGTGTCAATACTTTCCTCCAAGATTCGTCTAAACAGAGCCGCCACGTCTCTTTGGAGCATAGAAAAAGAGCGCGGCACAAAGCCACGCTCTTAAGATACGATATTTTCCGATTAAATATTCGGAATCAAATCCATTTCCTTTGCCACTTCAATGTTGACCGCACCGACAGCAATCTGTGCAATCGCATCGACAAAGCGCTGGATGCTGCTGAGCATCAGCGAGAAGTAATCACAGATGTCCGTGATAATGCGCTCCGGATCGTCCTTCATGTTTACCACGATGTTATGGCGCATATACACCACACCATCCTGCTCAAACAGGCCAAACTGGCCAATCGTGCAGAAATTGTTGATGATAAACAGCGCACGCTTGAGCTCCGGCAGATTGCGGGAAACGGCGTCCGAATCCACCTGCAGCATGGTCGCATGCATCTGGAACAGTGCAGTTTCTTCCCGCGCCATTTTTGCCGGCGGGAACCACATATCCACAATCACGTCCTGCTTGACCTTGCCCAAACGGCTCAGCTCCACACGGGTCATCGGCTGCTGGCCGTTTTCAGCCTCGAAGAATTCCGTGCGGAATCCATTCTGTTTGATGACATCCGCCATGCAGGAGAGAATTTTCTTCTTCAAATCTTCCATCTGTCTCTACCTCTTAGCCTTTTTTGATGCCAATATCCAGACGATAATGTGCCTTGTCAAACGAAATCTTCTTGACATCAGCATATGCCTTCTGAATGGCCTCATCCAGCGTCGGAGCGGTTGCTGTGACGCCGAGCACACGGCCTCCGTTGGTCACAATCTTGCCGTCCTTCTTGGCGGTGCCGGCATGGAAGACAACGGATTCTGTCACGGCATCGAGACCATGAATTTCCTTGCCCTTTTCATAAGCAAGCGGATAGCCGCCGGAAGCCATAACGACGCAGCAAGCAGCATTATCTGCCCACTGGATATCCATTTCATCCAGCTTGCCGTCAATCACTGCGTTCATAATATCAAACAGATCGCTGTCCAGACGGGACAGAACAGCCTGTGTCTCCGGATCACCGAAGCGGGCATTGTACTCGATAACCTTCGGTCCCTTCGGCGTCAGCATCAGACCAAAATACAGCACGCCGCTGAACGGACGGCCTTCTGCTACCATGGCGTCGACAGTCGGGCGGAAAATCGTCTCCATGCAGGTCTGCGCAATGTCCTCGGTATAGAAGCGGGACGGAGAGAACGCACCCATGCCGCCGGTGTTCGGGCCTTCGTCATGGTCATACGCACGCTTGTGATCCTGCGCAGACGGCATGGTAGACAGGTTCTTGCCGTCTACAAATGCCAAAACCGAAACCTCCGGACCGGTCAGGAATTCCTCAATGACAACGCGCGCACCGGCGCCGCCGAACTTGCCGTCATCAATCGCATCATGTACAGCTGCAATGGCTTCTTCCTCTGTCATGGCAACCGTAACGCCCTTGCCCAGAGCCAGACCGTCCGCCTTGATGACAATCGGCGCACCGTTTTCCTTGATATATGCAATCGCGTCCGCGCTGTTTTCAAATACAGCATAGCCTGCGGTCGGAATGTTGTACTTCTGCATCAAATCCTTGGCAAAGGACTTCGAGCCTTCGATAACTGCCGCATTCTTATGCGGGCCAAATGCACGGATGCCGACAGCTTCCAGTGCATCTACCATGCCCAGTGCGAGCGGATCATCCGGTGTGACAACAACGAGATCCGGCTTGTTTTCCTTGGAAAACGCAACAACGCCGTCAATATCGGTTGCCTTGATGTCTACGCACGTGGCAACATCTGCAATGCCGCCGTTGCCCGGTGCGCACCAGATGGTGTCTACCTTCGGGCTCTTTGCCAGTGTCATGCAGACAGCATGCTCACGTCCGCCGCTGCCGATTACCAGTACTTTCATATTGGAAATCCTCCTTCTATAACTGCCAAAAGTCAGGCACGCCCAACGACGCACCTGACTTTTATTATCTTTTGCTTCTTAGTGATGGAACAGACGAATGCCGGTAAACGACATCACGATACCGTACTTGTTACAGGTATCAATTACATGGTCATCACGAATCGAGCCGCCCGGCTGTGCGATGTATGCCACACCGGACTTCTTTGCGCGCTCTACGTTGTCTCCGAACGGGAAGAATGCATCGGAACCAACCGTCACGCCGGACTGCGTTGCAATCCAAGCCTTCTTTTCCTCGCGGGTCAGCGGCTCCGGCTTGACCTTAAACTTGGTCTGCCATACGCCATCTGCCAATACATCCTCGTACTCATCCGAAATAAAGACATCAATGGCATTGTCGCGATCCGGACGGCGGATGCCGTCTACGAACTGGAGACCCAGAACCTTCGGATGCTGACGCAGCATCCAGTTGTCTGCCTTATTGCCTGCCAGACGGGTGCAGTGAATACGGCTCTGCTGACCAGCGCCGACACCGATGGTCTGACCGTTCTTGACATAGCAAACCGAGTTGGACTGGGTGTACTTCAGCGTAATCAGAGAGACAATCATGTCCAGCTTTGCCTGCTTCGGCAGCTCCTTGTTCTCGGTTACGATATTGGTGAGCATGTTCTCATCAATCTTCAGGTTGTTGTGACCCTGCTCAAACGTAATGCCGAAAATGTTGCGGCGCTCAATCGGAGCCGGCTCATAGGTCGGGTCGATCTGGATGACAGTGTAGCCGCCCTTGCGCTTGGTCTTGAGAATCTCCAGTGCTTCGTCAGAGTAAGACGGTGCAATGATGCCGTCGGATACCTCATACTTCAGGTATGTAGCGGTCTGGGCATCGCACTCATCGGACAGAGCAACCCAGTCGCCGTACGAGCACAGGCGGTCTGCGCCGCGTGCACGGATATATGCGCAGGCAATCGGAGACAGCTCCTCATCCGGCAGCGTGTCGGTGAAGTAAATCTGCTTCTCGACGTCGGACAGCGGATTGCCGATGGCAGCGCCTGCCGGGCTAACGTGCTTAAAGGAAGCAGCAGAAGCCATGCCCGTTGCAGCCTTCAGCTCACGTACCAGCTGCCAGCTGTTGAATGCGTCCATAAAGTTGATGTAACCCGGTCTGCCGTTGAGTACCTTGATCGGCAGTTCGCCTTCCTCCATGTAAATGCGGGACGGCTTCTGGTTCGGGTTGCAGCCATATTTCAGTTCAAGCTCAGTCATTGGAAACTCCTCTCAGCAGTGCTTATTGCGGATGATGCTGGAAGCCTTGCCGGTCTCCAGATCAATAAAGCTCACGTACAGGGAAACCTTGTTTTCTTCGTTCAGGTTATCCCATACCATATCGGCAAAGGTGTTCAGATCGCCTTCGATGCGAACGGTCTCCGGCTCGCCCTCAAAGGACGGCAGCGGATTGCCATCGGTCTTGTAGGTATGGATGAAATGACCCAGACCTGCACGCGGTGCATCGTATTCAAAGAAAAAGCGCTTGTTGCAAGCCGGATCGCCGTCAAAGCTCTTGAGAATCGACAGCTCGTAAGCGCCGTTCGGCTCGACAACGCCGGAAATGCGCGGGGTGTAGTTCGGGCCGTCCGGCTCAAACTGACGGGTGCGCAGCGCTTCAATATAGCTCTTGCCTGCTGCCAGACCGTCACGAACCGTGTCGGTCTGATCGCCGTTTGTGACGATGGTTGCGCCGTTGAATGCGCGAACCGGATGATAAATAATCAGGGACGGGTCCACCATCTTAGACGGATCAAAAGCCTCTGTGCGGATGCCGTCCTCGGTCTCAGCGAAAATGCGATTGCGGCTGTTTTCGCTGCGGCCCATGATAAAATATGCAATCACTGCGTTTTTGTCATCTGCGCTGCGGCCCAGAACGATGCCGCGGCCCGGATAGCTGTTTTCGCGCAGCAGTGCGCCAAGATCAAAAATTTCCATGATAAAATCTTCCTTTATACCGTTGCGTGTTATTCAGAAATCGAAACAATCCCGCTGTCGGATACAGACAGCTTGCCCTCGCAGAACAGAGAAACCGCACGCGGGAGCAGGATATGCTCTGCCTGCGCCATGACGCGCTTTTGCAAAATCTCCGGCGTGTCATCCGGCTCAACCGCTACCGCTTTTTGTGCGATAATCGGGCCGCCGTCTGTGATGGCATTGACAAAGTGCACCGTAGCACCGGTTACCTTTACGCCCTTCGCGAGCGCCGCCTCATGAACATGCAGTCCATAGAAGCCATCGCCGCAGAACGACGGAATGAGCGACGGATGTACATTGATGATGCGGTTCTCAAAGTTCTTGCAGAACTCCTCGTCCAGCACGGTCATAAAACCAGCCAGAACAATCAGTCCAATGTCCTGTTCCTGCAAAAACTGCGCCAATGCGCGGCAGTATTCTGCGCCGGAGGCATAGTCCTTCTTGCGGCGCACCACGCCGGGAACGCCCGCCTGCTTGGCGCGCTCCAGCGCGTATGCCTTGTCATTGGAGGACACAACGACAGAAACTCTACCGTTGTGAATATCCCCGCGTGCCTGTGCATCGAGAATCGCCTGTAAATTGGTTCCGCCGCCGGAGACCAGAACAGCGATATTTACCATAACTCAACTTCCTTTGCGCCGGTCTTGCACTCGCCGATGATGTAGCCGGTCTCGCCTGCTGCAGCGATTGCTTCCAGTGCCTTGTCTGCCTGCTCCTTCGGAACAGCGACAACCAGACCTGCGCCCATATTAAAGGTGTTGTACATGTCATGCTCCGGAATCTTGCCAACTTCCTGAATCATCTTGAAGATGCCCGGGGTCGGCAGAGCAGCCTTCTCGATGGAAACGCTGATGTTGTCCGGTAGCATACGCGGAATGTTCTCATAGAAACCGCCGCCGGTGATGTGGCTCATTGCCTTGACATCTACGGATGCGATCAGAGACTGAATGGTCTTGACATAGATCTTGGTCGGAGTCAGCAGCTCTTCGCCCAGCGTCTTGCCAAACTCGGAGATGTAGCGCTGTACCGACTTCTCATTGATGCCCAGCGTCTTACGCACCAGAGAATAACCGTTGGAATGAACGCCGGAAGAAGCAACGCCGATGAGAACGTCGCCGGCTACCAGCTTGGTGCCGTCGATCATCTTATCGCGGTCAATCAAACCAACAGAGAAGCCTGCCATGTCATACTCATCTACCGGATAGAAGCCCGGCATCTCAGCGGTCTCGCCGCCGACCAGTGCACAGCCTGCCTGACGGCAGCCGTCTGCGATACCCTTTACCAACTCAGCGATGCGCTCCGGATAGTTCTTGCCGACTGCAATGTAGTCGAGGAAGAACAGCGGCTTTGCGCCGCAGCATGCGATGTCGTTGACACACATAGCGACACAGTCAATACCAACCGTGTCATGCTTGTCCATCAGGAACGCCAGCTTCAGCTTGGTGCCGACGCCATCGGTGCCGGAGACCAGAATCGGGTGCTCCATTCCCTGTACCGGCGGTTCAA